>ENA-OVGE01000293-OVGE01000293.1-human-gut-metagenome-genome-assembly--contig:-NODE-293-length-49162-cov-4.408150_pt1 | contig 49162 bp, 37 predicted proteins | sample MGYA00237769_ERZ505417 | MGnify/ENA primary metagenome ERZ505417 (study PRJEB26158, sample SAMN06016403) | human gut metagenome | biome: human gut; feature: ankylosing spondylitis patient; material... | reverse complement strand
TGGGCGCGCTCGCGGCCGCCTACGCCTGCGCGCTGGCGCTCGCCGCCGCGTCGCGGGCAAGCCGCGTGGTGCGCGAGCTCGCGAGCGTACCCCTCTCGGCCATCAAGGCCACGCCGGTCGTGTGCGTCGTGGTGCTGCTGCTCATCTGGCTGGGCAGCGCCAACGTGAGCGTGGCCGCGGTCTTCCTCATGGCGCTGCCGGGCCTCTACTTCCCGGTGCTCGAGGGGCTCGACGCCTCCGCTACCGGCGGCGAGGCTGCCGCCGCGGCCGAGGTCTTCGAGGTCCACGGGGCCTGCGGCATCGTGCGCGCTCTGGGCTGCGCCTGGCCGCGCGTGCTTCCCTTCGTGGTGGCCGCGAGCGAGACAGTGGTGGGCATGAGCTGGAAGGCGGGCGTTGCCGCCGAGCTCATCGGCGTGCCATCGGGGTCGGTGGGCGAGCGCATCTACCAGGCAAAGCTTCTGCTCGAGACGGGCGACCTGTTTGCCTGGACCATAGCCGTGGTGACCATCGCCACCCTCTGCGAGCGCCTCGTCGTGGCCTTGCTGCGCGCGAGCGGCCCCGTCTGTGTGACCCTCGCCGCGGGGACAAGGGGACGGGTCTTTTGTCCCTGCCAAATGGGGACAAAAGACCCGTCCCTCTGTCCCCGAGGGGGTTGGAAGGCCCGTGGGCTCGTGCTAGCCCATGGCAGCGTGGTGCCGCTCACCTACGAGGCGCCGGCGGGCGCGCGCGTGTGCGTCATGGCTCCCAGCGGCACGGGCAAGACGACGCTGCTGCGTACCCTCGCGGGCCTCGAGACGGCCGCGGCGGGGGAGTGCGTGGCCGCCCCGTCCTCGATCTGTCCCCAGGGACCCTCGCTCGTGCCCTGCGCCACGGTCGAGCAGAACGTGTTGCTCACGGCGGCAAGCGATGTCAACAAGCAGCAGGTCAGAGCCCTTCTCGCCGACCTTCTGCCAGATGTCCCTACTGCCGGTGCCGTCTCGGCGCTCTCGGGAGGGCAGCGCCGCCGCGTCGAGCTTGCCCGCGCGCTCGCCGCCCCCGGCGACCTCGTGCTGCTCGACGAGCCCTTCTCGGGACTCGACGAGGCAACCCGGCGCCGCGCCGCCGCAATCGTAGTCCGCGAGCTGCGCGGCCGTGGCCTCGTCGTGTCGACCCACGACGCCCGCGACGTGGTCCTCCTCGATGCCGCTACACTGGAGCTCGTCAACCAGCGCTAGCCTTGGAGGTCCCATGCGTCCCCTTACCCGCCGCACGTTCGTCGCCACCACCCTGGGAGCCGTGCTTGCGGGCCTTTCGGGCCTTGCGGGCTGTGGCGGCCCCTCGTCCTCCGCAGGCTCGTCTGACTCTTCGGGCGCGTCCGGCACCTCGACGGCCTCGAGTGCGGGCACGGGCGTCGTCACCACGGCGAGCGGACCCTACTCGAGCGGCACCCACCACGCCACGATCGAGGTCGAGGGCTTTGGCACGATTAGGCTCGAGCTCGATGCCGACGTGGCCCCAGTCACGGTGGCTAACTTCGCCAAGCTCGCGGGCGAGGGCTTCTACAACGGCCTCACCTTCCACCGCATCATCGCGGGCTTCATGGTCCAGGGCGGTGACCCCAACGGCAACGGCACGGGAGGGTCGGACGAGAACATCGTGGGCGAGTTCGACGCCAACGGCCACCCCAACTCCATCTCGCACGTGCGCGGCACCATCTCGATGGCGCGCGCCCAGGCCAACAATTCCGCGAGCTCGCAGTTCTTCATCATGCAGGCCGACACGCCCGGCCTCGACGGCCAGTACGCCGCGTTTGGCCACGTGACCGAGGGCATCGAGGTCGTCGACGCCATGTGCGAGGCCGCCAGGCCCACCGACAACAACGGCACCATCGCCGCGGCCGACCAGCCCCGGATGACCTCCGTCACCATCGACGACTAGCGCCTATGGCCGTTTGCGGCTGCAAGAACGCCGTTCGCCGCCAGCTGACATAACGCATCACTCCACTTGGGTAAAGCAACCCTTAATTGTTTTCAGCGCAGTCGCGCCGAGCAAAGGGGGAGACATGAAGCCAACTCAGGTGGACAGGCTCATCAGCCGCGACAGTTCCGACCCGTCGGCCGAGGAGGTGCTCGCAGACCTGTCGCCGGCAGGTCTCGTCGAGGCGGCGCTCGCGGCGGGCGAGGGGCGCCTCGCGGCCAACGGCTCGCTCGTAGTCGACACGGGCGCGCGCACGGGCCGTTCGCCGCACGACCGTTACGTCGTCGACGACGAGCGCGTGCATGACATGATCTGCTGGGGCAAGGTCAACGTTCCCATGAGCCGCGACGCCTACGAGCGCATCTGCTCGGGCGTGGCGGGCTACCTCTACGGACGCCGCCTCTATGTGGTGCACGGCCTGGCCGGCGCCAACCGCGCCTACTCGCGCAAGGTCTGCGTCATTTGCGAGCGTGCGAGCCAGGCGCTGTTCGTCCACCAGATGCTCGTGCGCCCCACGCCCGAGGAGCTCGCCAACTTTGGCGACCCCGACATCACGGTGCTCGCCGCGCCAGGGTACCGCTGCGACCCGGCCACCGACGGCACCAACTCCGAGGCGGCCGTCGTGCTCGACCTCGCGGGCGGCGGGGTGGTTGTCGCGGGCACGGGCTACTCCGGCGAGATCAAGAAGGCCATCTTCTCGTTCATGAACTACCTGCTGCCGGTCGAGAACGGCGTGCTGCCCATGCACTGCTCGGCCAACATCGACCCGCACACCGGCGATACCGCGGTGCTGTTTGGCCTGTCGGGTACGGGCAAGACCACGCTGTCGGCAGACCCCAGCCGTCTGCTCATCGGCGACGACGAGCACGGCTGGGCGCCCGAGGGCGTCTTCAACATCGAGGGCGGCTGCTACGCCAAGGCCATCGACCTGAGCCCCATCGCCGAGCCCGACATTTACGAGGCCATCCGCTTTGGCGCCGTGTGCGAGAACGTCATCCTCGACGAGGCCACCCGCGAGCCCGACTTCGCGGACACCTCGCGCACGCAGAACACTCGCGTGGCCTACCCGATCGAGCACATCAAGGCCGTGCGCCTGGGCGGCACGGGAGGGGTGCCCAACGTGGTGCTCTTCCTTACCTGCGACGCCTTTGGCGTGCTGCCGCCCATCGCGCGCCTGTCGCGCGAGGCCTCGATGTACCACTTCCTCAGCGGCTTCACCTCGAAGGTCGCGGGCACCGAGGAGGGCATCGCCGAGCCCCAGCCCACGTTCTCGGCCCTCTTTGGCGAGCCGTTCATGCCGCTTGCCCCCAGCACCTACGCGCAGATGCTGGGCGAGAGGATCGACCGCACCCGCGCCCGCGTGTACCTCGTGAACACCGGCTGGCAGGGTGGCGCCTACGGCTCGGGCTACCGCATCAGCCTGGCCGTGACGCGCTCGCTGGTGGCCGCCGCCCTCTCGGGCGACATCGACGTCGCGGGCTACGACCACGACGGCCGCCTGAACCTCGACATCCCGCGCGACTGCCCGGGCGTGAGCACGCGCGTGCTGAACCCGCGCAACATGTGGGCGACGCACGAGGCCTACGACGAGGCCGCAGACCGTCTCGCCGCCATGTTCGAGCGCCACGCTCACGACCGCTACCCCGACCTCGATGCGGCCGTGGCCGCCGCGGGCCCGCACCCCCTGACATAAGCTGGGACAAAATAGCCCGGAGCTTTATCGTCCCATAATCGCAAGAGGAGCGGCACAGCAACCCTCCCTGGCCCAACCGCCCAAAACGAGAAAGGCCCCCGAGCCGTGAGGTTCGGGTGCCTTGCTTGTGAGCCGGACTTATGAAAGCCGCGTACGGGCGAGTGCCGAAAGGGCTACTCGGCCATCTGGGCCTGGACGGCCGTGATGGCGACGACGCCCACGATGTCGTCGGCGCTGCAGCCGCGCGACAGATCGTTGACCGGCTTGGCGATGCCCTGAAGCACGGGGCCGTAGGCCTCGGCACCGCCGAAGCGCTGGACGAGCTTGTAGCCGATGTTGCCCGCCTCGAGGTCCGGGAAGACCAGGATGTTGGCGTGGCCGGCGACCTCGGAGCCCGGGGCCTTGAGGTCGGCGACGGACTGGACGAGGGCGGCATCGAGCTGCAGGTCGCCGTCGAGGGCGAGCTTGGGGGCCTTCTCGTGGGCGAGCTTGGTGGCCTCCTGGACCTTCTCGGGGACCTCACCCTTGGCGGAGCCCTTCGTGGAGAACGACAGCATGGCGACCTTGGGGTCGACGTCGCCCATGAAGGCCTTCCAGCTCTCGGCGGAGGCGATGGCGATCTCGGAGAGCTCGTCGGCGTTGGGGTCGATGTTCAGGCCGCAGTCGGCGAACATGAGCGTGCCCTCGGCGCCGTACTCGGGGGTCTTGGTGCACATGATGAAGAAGGCCGAGACGAGCTTGGTGCCCGGGGCGGTCTTGAGGATCTGCAGGGCCGGGCGCAGGGTGTTGGCCGTGGAGTGGCAGGCGCCGGAGACCAGGCCGTCGGCGTCGCCCATCTTGACCATCATGGTGCCGAAATAGGTGGCGTCGTTCATCTGCTCGCGGGCCTGCTCGATGGTGACGCCCTTCTTGGCGCGCAGCTCGGCGAACTTCTCGGCATAGGCCTCGTGCTTCTCGGCGTTCTTGGGGTCGATGACGGTGACGCCCTCGACGCTGATCTGCTCGGGGTCGCCCAGGATGATCAGGTTGGCCAGATCCTCCTCGACGATCTTCTTGGCGGCCTCGATGGTGCGCGGGTCCTCGCCCTCGGGAAGGACGATGGTCTTCTTGTCAGCCTTGGCGGCGGACTTCATACGCTGCAGAAAATCGCTCATTTCGCTCCTTTTTTGGCGTTTTGCTGGCATCAGGTGACACCGTGCCCATTATAGGAGCGCGTGATATAGAATCACTAAAGATTTTGGGGCGCACGCAACCGATTGTGGGAGCGTGCGTCTCGCGTGACTACAGTTTGTCGAGAGGATTCGAATGGGTATCGCTAGTGGGCTCCCCGCCGGCTTCAACGCCGACACGTACGACATGATCGTCGTCGGTGCCGGTTACGCTGGCTCCGTCTGCGCACGCCGCCTTGCCGAGGCCTGCGGCTTCCGCGTCGCCGTCATCGAGCGTCGCGACCACATCGCGGGCAACGCCTATGACTACGTCGACGACGCGGGCATCCTGGTCCACAGGTACGGTCCTCACATCTACCACACCCAGAGCGACCGCGTCCACCAGTTCCTCTCCCGCTTCACCGAGTGGACCAACTACCAGCACAAGGTGCTCGCCAACATCCACGGCACTCTCATGCCGGTCCCGTTCAACCACAAGAGCCTCAAGCTCGCCTTTGGCGAGGAGCGCGGCGAAGCCCTCTACCGCAAGCTCGTCGAGACCTTTGGCGAGAACAAGAAGGTCCCCATTCTCGAGCTGCGCGAGAAGAACGACCCCGACCTGCAGGAGGTCGCCGACTACGTCTACGAGAACGTGTTCCTCCACTACACGATGAAGCAGTGGGGCACCACGCCCGACCAGGTCGACCCCTCCGTCACCGGCCGCGTGCCGGTCTTCGTGGGCGATGACGAGCGCTACTTCCCGCGCGTCGCCCACCAGGGCATGCCGGCCGAGGGCTACACCAAGCTCTTCGAGCGCCTGCTCGACCACGACCTCATTGACGTCTTCCTCGACGTCGACGTCCGCGACATCCTCACGGTCGACGAGGACTATGCCAAGGTCTGTGGAAAGCCCTACGGCGGCGAGATCGTCTACACCGGCCCGCTCGACGAGCTCTTTGGACTCGACCTGGGCGCGCTTCCGTACCGCACGCTTGACATGGAGTTCGAGACCCTCGACCAGGACCAGTTCCAGCCCGTGGGCACCGTGAACTACACCACGAGCGAGGACTTCACGCGCATCACCGAGTTCAAGAACATGACCGGCCAGGTCGTGCCCGGCAAGACCACGATTATGCGCGAGTACTCCAAGGCCTACACGCCTGAGAGCGGCGAGACCCCCTACTACGCGATCCTCGAGGACGAGAACAAGGCGCTCTACCAGCGCTACCTCGCCCGCGTGAGCCGCCTCACCAACTTCCACCCGGTGGGCCGCCTCGCCGAGTACCGCTACTACGACATGGACGGCGTCGTGGCGAGCGCCCTCGACCTGTCCGACGAGCTCGTCGCAGCCCACAACTAAACGACCGCGCCGCGCGCCCGGCAAGCCCCGGGCGCGTCTGCGCACGAGACACCAGGAGGCCCATTCGGGCACCCCAGGGAGTGAACCGTGACTACAGGCAAGACCATCACCTTCGGCATTCCGTGCTACAACTCGGCGGAGTACATGGACCATTGCATCACCTCGATCCTCGAGGGCAGCGACTACGCCGACGACGTGCAGATCGTCGTCGTCGACGACGGCTCCACGGAGGACAACACCTACGAGAAGGCGCTCGAGTGGCAGAACCGCTACCCGAACATCGTCGAGGCCGTGCACCAGGAGAACGGTGGCCACGGCATGGCCGTGCTCGCCGCGCTCGAGCACGCCAAGGGCCTGTACTTCAAGGTTGTCGACTCCGACGACTGGCTCGACGACGACGCCCTCTCCAAGCTGCTCTCGACCCTGCGCGACTTCGAGTGGCGCGACATGCGTGTCGACCTCGTCATCACCAACTACGTCTACGAGCACGTCGAGGACAACACGCAGAACGTCATCGACTACAAGTACGTGCTCAAGCGCAACAAGGTCATCACCTGGGACAAGATCGGCCACTTCAACATGGCCCAGAACCTGCTGATGCACTCGCTGTGCTACCGCACCGACATCCTGCGCGACGGCGGCGTGCCCATGCCCGCCCACACCTTCTACGTGGACAACATCTACGCCTACGTGCCGCTGCCGCGCTGCAAGACCCTCTACTACCTCGACGTCGACCTCTACCGCTACTTCATCGGCCGAGAGGACCAGTCGGTCAACGAGAAGGTCATGGTGAGCCGCATCGACCAGCAGCTGCGCATTACGCGCATCATGATGGACGCCTACCACCTCTACGACGACGTCAAGATCCCCGAGCTGCGCAGCTACATGATTGGCTACTTCACCCTCATGATGGCCGTGTGCTCGATCTTCTCGCGCATGTCCGACGCACCCGACGCGATGGAGAACTGCGAGGCGCTCTGGGAGCACCTCAAGGAGTACGACAAGCGCATGTACCGCCGCGCCCGCATGGGCATCGTGGGCCTTGCCACGAACCTCCCCACCAAGGTGGGCGAGAAGTTCACGCTGGGCATCTACCGCATCGCCTCGAAGCTCGTGAAGTTCAACTAGGCCGAGCTCGTGGGCTAGACCGTGCTCTTACAAAGCAGGAGGGCCGTCCGGGCGACTCGGACGGCCCTCCTGCTATTTCTGGGACACTTCCGCCCGTAGCTTTTCTGTCCCAAACTGCAGGAAAAGTGGGACAGATAGGCTACGGGCGAAACTGTCCCAGTTAGTGACAGAGCTCCCAGAAGGCCACGGCCGTGGCGGCCGCAACGTTGAGCGAGTCGACCCCGTGCTGCATGGGGATGCGCACGGTCACGTCGCAGGCCTCGATCGTGGAGTTGGCGAGGCCGTCACCCTCGGTGCCAAAGAGCATTGCGAGCCTGTCGATGCCGCGCAGGCGCTCGTCCCCAAGCGAGTAGGAGTCGTCTCGCAGAGCGAGCGCCGCCGTCTTGAAGCCGCGGGCGCGCAGCAGGCCAATGCCGTCCGTCCCGCCCTGCTCGGCAGGCCAGCTGCCAAAGCGCGCCCACGGCACCTGGAAGACCGTGCCCATGCTCACGCGAACGGCGCGGCGCACGAGCGGGTCGCAGCAGGTGGGGGTGAGAAGGACGGCGTCTATCCCCAGGGCCGCGGCGCTCCTCATCGCGGCGCCCACGTTCGTGGCGTCGGTGACGCCCTCGAGGACAGCGAGGCGGCGGGCGTCAGGCAGCTCGTCCAGCAGCGCGGCGGCGCTCCTCTCGGCGGGGCGGCGCATGGCGCACAGCACGCCGCGGGTCACGTTGTAGCCCACGAGGCGGCAGATCTGGTCGTGGGAAAGCACGTAGATGGGCACGTCGGGCGTGGGCACGATGGTCACGTGCCCCGCGCTCTCGCGCACCTCCCCGCCATTCGCGAGGGAGAGGACGTCTGCTACGAGGTTCGCCTCGGTCTCGAGCTGGCGCTCCTCGAGTAGAAGCGACAAGGGGGCAACCCCACTTGCCAGCGCCACGCGCACGACCTTCTCGGACTCCGCCACGAGAATCGAGGCGTTGCGCTCGAGGCGGCTGCGCAGCTGGCGCTCGGTGAGGCGCGCGTAGACGTCGAGGCGGGGGTCGTCTGCCGTGTCAATTCGTACGATGCCCAAGGTTTCCTCCCCTTGGCCGGGCGCTCCCGGCCCCGCGCGCCGCCATGGCTGGAGCGGCGCGTCTGTTCCTTAAATTGGCTCCTATCGGCGGGGGTGAGCGTCCCCGCCATGCGCTACCATACAGCATGCACAAGATTCGAGGAAACGTCTTGGCCGCATCCGTCGCGGCTGCTAGGGGAATCGCAATGGGCAAGGTATTTGGCGGCGGTAAGGCCGCTCGGGGTAAGCACGCGGCAAGGGGCGGGGCAGTGCCCACGGCCACCCTCCTGGGTGCCGAGCCCGTCGCGCCCCAGTCTCCCGCGCCGGGCATGCCCTCAGACCCCGCTCCCAAGGATGGCCGTGGCCGCAAGGTGGCGCTCATCGTCGTGGGCGTCCTCGTGGGTGTCGTCGCGGCCGTCTATCTCGTGGGATTTGCGGTCTTCTCGTTCATCTTCTATCCCAACACGCAGCTCAACGGGGCTGACGTGTCGCTCAGGCCTGCTTCCGAGGTGAGCGAGGCAGCGGCCTCGGGGCTCGACTCGTTCACCGCAGAGATCGAGGGCGACGGGTTCTCGACCACGCTCAAGGGTACCGACGTCGACCTCGCGTTTGACACGGCCGCCTATGCCCGCGCGCTTCTAGGCCAGCAGACGGCCTGGGCCTGGCCCGTGCGCGTCATGGGGGAGCACCAGATCGAGAGCGCGGGCGGCGCCACCTATGACGCCGACAAGCTCAAGAGCGTGTTGGGCGGCGCCATCTCGACCTTCAACGAGGGCGCCACGCAGCCCGTCGACGCCACGATTGGCTTTGACGAGGCGAGCCAGGCCTACGCCGTCGTGCCCGAGCAGCTTGGCACGGCCCTCGATGCGGACGCCACGATCGCGTACGTGGGCGAGCAGCTCACGAGCCTCACCGACACCATCAGGCTTGGCAAGGACTGCCTGGCCCGACCGAGCGTCACGTCCGATGACGAGAAGCTCGCCGAGGCGGCCAAGAACGCCAACCGCTTCATGACGGCCGACATCCCGCTCACGATGGGCGGCGTCGTGGCGGGCGAGGTCACGCGCACGCAGATTTCTTCCTGGATCACGCTCGACGACCAGCACAACGCCACGCTCGACGAGAACAAGCTCAAGGACTGGGTCAAGACCGAGGTCGCCGCCAAATACGACACCCGAGGCGCCGCGCGCACCTACACCCGCCCCGACGGCAAGGTCGTGACGGTCACCGCCACGGGCTCCAGCCACTGGGACGACGCCTACGGCTGGGTCACCGACGAGGTTGCGCTCACCGACGCGCTCAAGGCGGCCGTCGAGGCCGGCTCGACCGACGCCATCGAGATTCCCACCAAGGAGACGGCCCAGAACGTGCCCGACGCGGGCCTCAGGGACTGGGGCAACCGCTACATCGACATCGACCTGGCCGAGCAGCACGTGCGCATGTACGACGACTCGGGCGCCCTCGTCTGGGAGAGCGACTGCGTCACCGGCGACCACGCCAAGGGCCACGACACGCCCACCGGCGTCTACGTCCTCAACAGCTGTCGCGCCTCGGGCGACGTCGAGCTGCGCGGCGCCATCGACCCGGCCACCAGCCAGCCCGAGTACATCAGCCACGTGAGCTACTGGATGCCCTTCATCGGCAACTCGTGGGCCCTGCATGACGCCAGCTGGCGCAGCCGCTTTGGCGGAGACATTTACCAGTACGCCGGTAGCCACGGCTGCGTGAACCTGCCCGGCGACAAGGCCAAAGAGCTCTTTGGCCTGTGCAAGGTCGGCGACGTGGTGGTCGTCCACAACTAGCGCCATCGGGGCGGGCCGCCTGGCTCGCCCTTTTCTTTGCGCGTGCCATGGGGCAGGCCTGCGTGCCAAGGGGGAAGGGGCTGTTGGCACGCAGGGGCGCGGCGGGGCCATCGTGCGTCATGAGGCGAGCCCACCTGCTCTCGCGGGTGCATCTGCCCGGAGCGGCTTCGCTACTCGTGGTGGGCGAGCGCGCCCTCGATCCTCTCGTACCCCGCCTGCGCGAGCCTCACCACGGTCGCGTCGAGGAGTGCCGCCGCCGCAAGCGAGATGAGGTAGCAGGCCAGCGTGCACGCGACCCACGCCATGACGCAGACGGGCCCGCCCCTGCTGGTATCGAGCAGGCCCGCGCCCGTTGCCGCGGCAAAGACAAAGTGGATGACGCCCGCCTGCAGCAGGTAGATACCGTAGGAGCGGCGCGCCACCCAGGTGATGGCGGCGCTTGTCCGCCGGCCACGCACGCAGATCTTGGCAAAGAGGCAAAACACCGCGATGGTCGTCACGACCCACGAATAGTCCGGGTTGTGCGGCTCGAAGCCAAGTAGGACGAGCAGGGCCACGCACGGCCACGCGACCCACCCCAGAACGCAGATGGCTCGGGCGCCTCGCTCGCCATAGAGCTCGGGAACCCTTTCGGCAAGGTATCCCAGGCAGAAGTAGGGCAGGTAGCTGCCGAGGAGCGTTGACGCCGGGAAGAGGTGGTTCGCGATGCCCAGCAGCCCCTCGGTCGTCGCAGACGGGAACGTCATCGAGACGAGCTGGCCCGCGAGCCCCCATAGCGACAGCGCGACCGTTATGGACAGCGCGAGCCTCGTCTGACGCCTGTCCAGATTCGAGAAGAGCGCGTAGAGCAGCGGCGCCACCATGAGGCAGGGGATGAGCGCGGGCACGAACCAGTACTGCGCCCCCATGGTCTGCCAGACCCAGGTGAGGTAGGTGTCGACTCCCAGCACCTCGCTTCCGGTGAGGCAGAAGGCGGCGTAGGCGAGCGTGGCGTAGACCAGCAGCGGCACCACGATCGTCTTGGCCTTGTGCGAGAGGTATCGGCCGTAGCCCTGCCTGAGGGGCCGGATGGCAAAGAAGCCCGACAGGGCAAAGAAGACGGGGTCGCAGACGAGGGCCAGGCGTTCGAGGGCGGGCGCCGCGTCGACGCCGCAGACGGGCGGCAGGTAGCGCGCGCTGTGGCACACGACGACCAATAGCATCGAGAGCGACCTGAGCAGGTCCCAGTTTGCCATCCTCTTGCTTGCGGCCATCCGTCCTCGTTTCGCCGTGGCCCGTCCGGGCGGGTTTGTGTTTGCTGGCCCTGATTATCCGTCACGCGCGGCCGCTTGCGCGCGGGGCCCGTCGCCCATGTGGCCTGCCGCGCCCATGGCGCTCGACGCGTCTGCCCACCCGTCTCCGCCCGCGAATCAAATGACTACGCAAACGTGTACATTTAATGGGCTTGCGCCACTCGCAGGCCCGCGGGGCTAGGATGGCCTCACGACCACGGGCGAGGGAGACGCATGCGCACAGACGTTATGGACGGGCAACGCACCAAGTACCTTGAGCTTCTCTCCGAGAAGTTCCCCACGTGCCAGGCCGTCTACACCGAGATCATCAACCTCGAGGCCATCCTCAACCTTCCCAAGGCCACCGAGCACTTCATATCAGACGTCCACGGCGACTACGAGCAGTTTGACCACATCATCAACAACTGCTCGGGCGTCATCCGCGAGCGCGTGCGCGCGGTCTTCCGCCATCGCCTCACCGCGGGAGAGCAGGCCGACCTGTGCACCCTCATCTACTATCCCGACGAGCGCCTCAAGCGCGTCGCCGCCGCGCACCTCGATACGCCCACGTGGTACCGCACCGCGCTGTCGCAGCTCATCGAGCTCGCGCGCTATCTGTCGGACGCCTACACCCGCTCCAAGGTACGCAAGGCCATGCCCGTCGCCTACGCCTACATCATCGACGAGCTGCTGCACGCGAGCCCCGGCGAGCCCACGAGCCGCGCCGCCTACCACGAACGCATCGTCGACTCGATCATCGAGACGGGCAGCGTCTGCGACTTCATCAAGAGCCTCGCCGCCCTCATCAAGCGTCTGGCAGTCGACCACGTCCACGTGGTGGGCGACGTCTTCGACCGAGGCGCGCGCGGAGACGCGATCCTCGACCACCTCATGGGCTACCACTCGCTCGACATCCAGTGGGGCAACCACGACATCTGCTGGATGGGCGCCGCGGCTGGCTCCGAGGCCTGCGTGGCGGCCGTGGTGCGCAGCAACATCCACTACCAGACGCTCGACATCCTCGAGGGCTCCTACGGCATCTCCCTGCGCGAGCTCGCGCTCTTCGCCGCCCAGACCTACCGCGATGGCGACGTGCTCTCCGTGGCCGAGAAGGCCATCAGCGTGATTCTCTTCAAGCTCGAGGGCCAGCTCATCGAGCGTCGCCCCGAGTTCGACATGGCAGCGCGCCGCCTTCTGGGAGGCGTCGACCCGCAGGCGGGCACCGTCCGCATCGACGGCTCCACGTACGAGCTCTCCACCAGCGACTTCCCCACGCTCGACCCCGCCCGACCCTACGAGCTCACGGCAGGGGAGAGGCGCGTCGTCGACGGCCTCGTCGAAAGCTTCACCTCGAGCCGCCGCCTGCGCCGCCACGTCGACTTCCTCTACGAGCACGGCTCGGTCTACCTCACCTACAACGGAAACCTGCTGTTCCACGGCTGCGTGCCCATGCGCGCCGACGGGAGCTTCCGTCCGGTGCGCATCGCCGGCAGGCACCTCGCTGGCCGCGCCTACCTCGACGCCTGCGACCGCATGGCGCGCATCGCCTGGCACGAGCGCACACCCGAGGCCCTCGACTGGATGTGGTACCTGTGGTGCGGGCTCGACTCGCCCCTGTGCGGCCGTACCATCAAGACCTTCGAGCGCACCTTCGTGCGCGACCGCTCCACCTGGGCCGAGCAGGACGACCCCTACTTCGAGCTTGCGTGCCGCGCCGACGCTTGCGAGCACGTACTCGCGGAGTTTGGCCTCTGTGGCCCCGCCTGCCACATCGTGAACGGACACACGCCCGTCTCGCGCAGGAGCGGGGAGAGCCCGGTGCGCGGCGGCGGCAGGCGCCTGGTCATCGACGGTGGCTTCTGCCGCGCCTACCACTCCAAGACTGGCATCGCCGGCTACACGCTCATCGTCGACGCCCAGGGCATGCGCATCAAGGCGCACCGTCCCTACGCGGACATCGACGACGTGGTGGCCGACGGGGGCGACATCTACTCCGACGACGACCAGCTCGAGGTCAACGACCGCCCCCTCATCGTCGCCGACACCGACACCGGATCGCACATCCGCGCCCAGATCGATGACCTCACGGCCCTGCTCGACGCCTACCGCTGTGGCGACCTGCCCGAACGGGGAGGGTCTGCGGGGTTTGTCTCGCCTTTGAATTAACCGGGGGCACTTGGGTATCCTTGCAACTACACGATTCGGGGGCGCGCCCGCTGGCGGCGTTGCCCCCGCGTCTCGACGCAAGGACGAGGGATGGATAACAAGAAGAAACGACAGTCGATGATTCTGTACGTGATCATCGCGATCGCGGCCATCGTCGCGCTCAACTCGGTCGTGTACCCGAGCATCGAGCGCGCCACGGTCAGCGACGTGAGCTACAGCGAGTTCATCGACATGGTGGACGCCGACAAGGTCGACGAGGTCTCGCTCGACACGAGCTCGGGCAAGATCACCTTCACCGCCAAGGGCGACTCCAACACCACCTACCGCACCAACGAGTGGCCGAGCGACGACTCGCTGGCCGAGCGCCTCAACAAGCACGGTGTGACCTACTCGGCCCAGATCGCCGACCAGAGCTCCGGCATATGGACCTACCTGCTGCTGGTCTACGGCCTGCCCATACTGCTCGCCATCGTCGGCGGCATCTGGCTCAACCGCCGCATGAAGAAGGCCATGGGAGACTCCCCGTCGATGAACTTTGGCGGGGGCGGTGGCTTTGGCATGGGCGGAGGCCTGGGCAAGAGCCACGCCAAGGAGGTCAAGGGCGAGGAGACGGGCGTCAAGTTCGCCGACGTCGCCGGCCAGGACGAGGCCAAGGAGTCGCTCGAGGAGATCGTGAGCTTCCTCAAGAACCCCGACAAGTACACCGCCATCGGCGCCCGCTGCCCGCGCGGCGCGTTGCTCGTGGGTCCCCCGGGCACGGGCAAGACGCTGCTTGCCAAGGCCGTCGCCGGTGAGGCCGGCGTGCCCTTCTTCCAGATCGCGGGCTCCGAGTTCGTCGAGATGTTCGTCGGTCGCGGCGCCGCCAAGGTGCGCGACCTGTTCAAGCAGGCCAAGGAGAAGGCCCCCTGCATCATCTTCATCGACGAGATCGACGCCGTGGGCAAGAAGCGCGACGGCTCGCTTAACTCCAACGACGAGCGCGAGCAGACCCTGAACCAGCTCCTCTCCGAGATGGACGGCTTCGACAACCAGAAGGGCATCGTCGTGCTCGCCGCGACCAACCGCCCCGAGTCGCTCGACCAGGCGCTGCTGCGCCCCGGGCGCTTCGACCGCCGCATCCCCGTCGAGCTGCCCGACCTCGCGGGCCGCGAGGCCATCCTCAAGATCCACGCCAACGACGTCAAGATGGAGGGCGGCATCGACCTGGGCGTCATCGCCCGCTCGACTCCCGGTGCCTCGGGCGCCGACCTCGCCAACATCATCAACGAGAGCGCCCTGCGTGCGGTGCGCTTTGGCCGCAAGCGCGTGACGCAGGAGGACCTCGTCGAGAGCGTCGACGTCGTCATCGCCGGCGAGAAGAAGAAGTCCACGGTCCTCTCCGAGCACGAGAAGGACGTCGTCTCCTACCACGAGACGGGCCATGCCATCGTGGCGGCTGCCCAGAAGGGCTCGGCGCCGGTTTCCAAGATCACGATCGTGCCGCGCACCTCGGGCGCCCTGGGCTTCACCATGCAGGTCGAGGAGGACGAGCACTTCCTCACGACCCGCCAGGAGGCCAAGAACAAGATCGCCGTCCTGTGCGGCGGCCGCGCCGCCGAGGAGCTCATCTTTGGCGAGATGACCACGGGTGCCAGCAACGACATCGAGAAGGCCACGAGCATCGCCCGCGCCATGGTGACCCAGTACGGCATGTCCGACAAGTTCGGCATGGTTGCCCTGGGCCAGCAGCGCAACCGCTACCTGGGCGGCGGCGCCGAGCTCACCTGCTCCGAGGGCACCGCGCAGCAGATCGACGCCGAGGTGCAGCGCCTCGTGGAGGAGGGGCACCAGCAGGCCCTCAACACCCTCAAGGCGCACCGCTTCAAGTTGCACGAGATCGCGCATTACCTGCAGAAGAAGGAGACGATCACGGGCGAGGAGTTCATGAACATGTTCACCCGCGACGACGGCTTCGCGCCCAACCTTCCGAAGACTGAGTAGCGTCACTTTTAGCGAGCCATGGAAGGCCCCAGGGCCTCACTTGAGCGTCCTCGCCCGGCAGAGCCGGGCTGCGGAATGCTCTGCGTGAGGCCCTGGGACCTTCCTTCTTGTAGCGACTCCAGTGCGTTCGAGGGGCGCGAAGCCGGGTAGGGCGCGGGACGCGGAGTTTTGGTCGGAAGTGAGACGCGGGTAGGGAGGGGTTGGGGGGGCTTCGCGAAGAACATTCCGCAAGCCGACGTAGTCGGTCGAGGACGTTCGAGAGAAGCTCCCAACCCCTCCCGGCCGGTTCGTCTCGACACGGTGCATAACGTGCATTTGTTGTTGCTGAAAGTGTATTCGGGTGCGTCCGTGGTACTATGGGCACTCGAAAAGCTGTGATGGGGACGAGTAGGCGGTCCGCGCAGATCCAAAGCGAGCGGGGATGGTGGGAGCCCGCGGCTGCGTCCGTTCGAATATCACCCCGGAGCTGTGGCCCCAACGGGCGCGCGAGCGTCCCAGTAGGCGTCACCGGACATGGCCGTCGTCACAGGCCAGCCGAGTAAGGCGAGTTTCTCGTCCGCTGGGTGGTTAGCGAAACGCACGCGGCATGCAGCCGTTCTAGAGCGCTTCGTCCCGGCGGTCGGGGCGGGCGCTTTTTTCGTGCGCGGACGGGCCACAGGCCCCAAGGCTCACGGGCGCTCGGCGGATGCGGGGGTGGAGCCCCGCGAAAGGAGCAAGAGGCTAGGCAATGGCAAACGAGTACAAGAAGTCGATGAACCTCCCGTCGACGAGCTTCCCCATGAGGGCAAGCCTCGCGACGCGCGAGCCCGAGCGCCTCAAGGTATGGCGCGAGAACAACGTCTACGAGATGGCGCGCAAGAAGAACGCCGGCCACGACAAGTTCGTGCTGCACGACGGCCCTCCCTACGCCAACGGCCCGATCCACATCGGTCACGCCATGAACAAGGTCTCCAAGGACATCATCAACCGCTACTGGATGATGCAGGGCCGCGACGTCCCCTACGTCCCGGGTTGGGATTGCCACGGCCAGCCCATCGAGCACAAGGTCGAGGAGAAGGTCGGCACCGCCAAGTTCAACGAGATGCCCACCGCCGAGATCCGCGAGATGTGCAACAAGTTCGCCGTCGAGAACATCGAGCTGCAGAAGTCGGGCTTCCGTCGCCTGGGCGTCCTCGGTGACTGGGACCACCCCTACCTCACCCTCTACCACCAGCACGACGCCGCCGACATCGAGGTCTTCAAGGCCATGTTCGACAAGGGCATGATCTACCGCGGCCGCAAGCCGGTGCACTGGTGCAAGCACTGCCACACGGCCCTCGCCGAGGCAGAGATCGAGTATGGTGACGAGACGAGCCCCTCGATCTTCGTGCGCTTCGAGCTCACGAGCAAGCCGGCCGGCCTCGAGTCGTTCGACGGCCCCGTCGACTTCATCATCTGGACGACGACCCCCTGGACCATCCCGTCCGACCAGGCCGTTTCCCTCAAGCCCGGCGAGTCCTACGTCGCCGTCGAGCACGATGGCCGCGCCGAGGTCATGCTCGAGGCCCTCGCACCCAAGTGCTGCGAGGAGTTTGGCTGGGACTACACTCCCGTCCAGGTGAACGGCGAGCCCTACGTGGTCCCCGCCGAGACCTTCTACCACCTCCACTACAAGCAGCCCGTCTTTGACGGCATCGAGGGCGTCGCCCTGCTCGCCGACTACGTTGGTGTCGACGACGGCACCGGCATCGTCCACAACTCGCCCGGCCACGGCGCCGACGACTACTACGTCTGCGTCAAGGAGGGCATGGATATCTGCATGCCCGTCGACGATGACGGCAAGTTCTACGTGGGCGACGAGTTTGGCACCGGCGGCCCGTTCTCCGGCATGGACACCGACGAGGCCAACCCCCACGTCATCGAGTTCCTGCGCGAGCGCGGCACGCTCGTGGCCGAGAAGAAGATCACGCACAGCTACCCGCACTGCTGGCGCTGCCACCAGCCGGTGCTGTTCCGCGCCACCGACCAGTGGTTCGTCTCTATGGACAAGACCGACCTGCGCGGCCAGGCGCTCGATGCCATCGAGCACAAGGTCGACTGGTACCCGGCCCGCGCCCAGAACCGCATCCACGCCATGGTCGAGGGTCGTCCTGACTGGTGCATCTCGCGCCAGCGCAACTGGGGCGTGCCCATCCCGAGCTTCACGTGCCAGGACTGCGGCGAGACCGTCATGAACGACGCCACGCTCGACGCCGTCATTAAGCTCTTCCACGAGAAGGGCTCCGACGCCTGGTTCACCGACGAGCCGGCCAGCTACCTGGGCGAGGCCTGCACCTGCACCAAGTGCGGCGGCCACAACCTCAAGGCCAACAAGGACATCCTCGACGTCTGGTGGGACTCCGGCGTTTCCTGGAAGGCCGTCTGCGAGTACCGCGACGAGCTGCGCTACCCGGCCGACATGTACCTCGAGGGCTCCGACCAGCACCGCGGCTGGTTCCACAGCTCGCTGCTCACCTCGGTGGGCGCCAACGGCGAGCCTCCCTACAAGGCGGTCGTCTCCCAGGGCTTCACGCTCGACGGCCAGGGCCGCAAGATGAGCAAGTCGCTCGGCAACGTCATCGACCCCAACAAGGTCTGCGACGAGATGGGCGCCGACATCCTGCGCCTGTGGGTCGCCTCGACCGACACGAGCTATGACGTGGCCGTCGACCACGAGATCCTCGCCCGCACCTCCGACGCCTACCGCCGTTTCCGCAACACGTTCCGCTTCCTGCTGGGCGAGCTCGAGGGCCAGTTCGACCCCGCGACCGACCTCGTGCCGGTCGACGAGATGGAGAGCTACGATCGCCTCGTGCTGGCTCGCGCCTGCGAGATGCACGAGAAGGTCAGCGAGGCCTACGCCGGCTACCGCTTCTACCAGGTCTACCGCGCGCTCTACGACTTCGTCGTGACCGAGCTGTCCAACGGCTACCTCAACGCCACCAAGGACCGCATGTACTGCGACGAGCCCGAGGCCAGGAGCCGCCGCAGTGCCCAGACCTGCTGGTACTACCTGCTCGAGATGCTGCTGCGCGACCTCCAGCCGATCCTTGCCTTCACGACCGACGAGGTCATGGCGCACCTGCCCGAGAGCGCCCGCGACGGCCAGCAGTTCGCCGCCCTGCTTGACTGGTGGCAGGCCCCGCTCACCCACGAGCAGGTCGAGGAGCTACTCCCCGAGTACAACGTGATGCTCGAGGCCCGCGGCGCCTTCACCAAGGCCAACGAGGCCGCCCTCGCTGCCGGCACCGTCTCCGAGAAGACGAGCCAGGCCACCCGCTGCGTGCTCACGCTGCCGTCCGAGCAGCTCGAGCTCGTCCGTGGTGCCGAGGACATGCTCGCCGAGGCCTTCGTCTGCTCCGAGGTCGAGCTCGCCGAGGGCGACGAGCTCGCCTGCGAGGTCCTTCCCGCCCACGGCGAGAAGTGCCCGCGCTGCTGGAACTGGCGCACGCTCGGCACCGACGGCCTGTGCTGCCGCTGCAGCCACGCCGTCGCCCTTACCGGCAAGGACGCGTAGCCCGTGGCCGGCAACAAGCGCATAGCCGTGTTTGGCGGGGTCGCCGTCGCCGCTGTCGTGCTCGACCAGGTCTCCAAGGCCTGGGCGCGCACGGCGCTGGCCGGCGGCCCCGCGCCGCTCGTCCCCGGCGTCATGGACCTTGCGCTCGTCATGAACACGGGCGCCGCCTTCTCCATCGGCTCGGGGTCCACCTGGGTCTTCGTGATTCTCGCCGCCGCGATATGCGCCGCCTGCGCCGTTTGGGTGGTGCACGAGAAGGCCATGCCCGCCCCACTCGCCGCCGCGCTCGGCGCCGTCGCGGGCGGTGGCATCGGCAACCTCATCGACCGCGTCATCGCCGGCCAGGTAACCGACTTCTTTGCCACGGCCTTCATTGACTTCCCGGTCTTCAACGTCGCCGACATCTTCGTGACCTGCGGCGTCATCCTCTCGCTCATCCTCGCGTGGCGCTTCGACGCCGCCCGCGAGGGCGAGGGCCAGACGGGGGAGGACAACTAGTGGCGCGCACCAGGGTCGTCAACCTGCTCGTGGGTCCCGAGGCCGACGGCGCCCGCCTCGACGCGTTCCTCGCCGCAGGCGAGGGCATGCCGTCTCGCTCGGCTTGCGCCAAGCTCGTGGAGGCGGGGCTCGTCACCATCAACGAGACGCCCGCCACCTCCAAGAGCGAGAAGGTGCTGCTGGGAGACCGCGTGCGCGCCACCGTCGAGGAGGCCGAGCCGCTCGTTCCCGAGGGTGGGCTTGCCCCCAACCCCTACATCGACCTCGACATCCGCTACGAGGACGAGCACCTCATCGTGCTCTCCAAGCAGGCGGGCCTCGTGTGCCACCCCAGTCCCGGGCACGTCGATGACACGCTCGCCAACGCCCTCGTCGCCCACTGCGGACTTGCGCACCTGGGGACGCTCCAGGGCGACGACCGCCCGGGCATCGTGCACCGCCTCGATATGGACACCTCGGGCCTCATGCTCGCGGCCAAGGACGACGAGACCCAGAAGGCCCTGCAGGACCTCATTCGCCTGCGCACGCTCGACCGCCGCTACGTCACGCTCGTGTGGGGCTACGTCGCGGCCGACTCCGGCACCATCGACACCGGCATAGCCCGCTCGACCCGCGACCGCATCCGCATGGCGGTCTCCGACGACCCCGGCGCCCGCGAGGCCATCACGACCTTCCGCGTGCTCGAGCGCTTCGAGGCGGGCCGCCGCGACGAGGGCTACACGCTGCTCGAGTGCCACCTCTACACGGGGCGCACCCACCAGATTCGCGTGCACATGCGCCACATCAACCACCAGGTCATCGGCGACCCGCTCTACGGCAGGGGGGACCTTGCCCAGAACCTCGGCCTCACCAGGCAGTTCCTCCACTCCTGGAGCGTCTCGTTTGTGCATCCCGCGTCCGGAGAGACCGTAGAGCTTCGCGACACGCTGCCACAAGACCTGAAGGGTGTACTAGAATCGCTCGACAGCCGCAGCATGGGCCGCACGCCCGCGGGGGAGCGCATCGTCCCCGCGCTGCTCGGCCGCTAGCCGAGTCCGCGCCCGTCTGCGCATCGATACGCTTCGAACAAGAGCATCGAGAGGTCACTCGTGGAATTCAATCGCCTGGGTCTCACGCCCATCGTCATCTTCAACCTCATCATCTGGGTGTTTTTCACCTTCGCCTACCTCTACCAGTTCGTCTACATCCTGGTGACGCTGAGACGCGGCGAGGTCAAGCTCCCCGAGGCCAAGAGGAACCACCGCTACGCCTTCTTCATCGCGGCGCACAATGAGGAGTCGGTCATCGCCAACCTCGTTCAGTCGATCAAGCAGCAGGACTACCCCAGCGAGCTCATCGACGTGTTCGTGGTGGCGGACGCCTGCACCGACCGCACGGCCAAGGAGGCCCGCCGCGCCGGCGCCATCGTCTACGAGCGCAACGACCTGGCGCGCAAGGGCAAGAGCTGGGTGCTCGACTACGGCTTCGACCGCATCCTCAACGAGTACCCTGACAAGTACGAGGCCTTCTTCGTCTTCGACGCCGACAACCTGCTGAGCCCCACCTACGTGCGCGAGATGAACAAGGTCTTCGACCAGGGCTACCTCGTCGCCACGAGCTACCGCAACTCCAAGAACTTCGACTCGAGCTGGATTAGCTCGGCCTACGCCCTGTGGTTTTTGCGCGAGGCCAAGTTCCTCAACAACTCGCGCATGCATCTTGGCACCGGCTGCGCCATCTCGGGCTCGGGATGGATGGTGTCTTCGCGCATCATCCAGGGCATGCACGGCTGGGACTTCCACACCCTCACCGAGGACATCCAGTTCTCGACCTTCTGTGCGGCCAACGGCATCCAGATCGCCTACGCCCCCGCGGAGTTCTATGACGAGCAGCCCATCACGCTAGCTGCCTCCTGGACGCAGCGCATGCGCTGGACCAAGGGCTTCTACCAGGTGTTCTTCTCCTACGTGGGAGACCTGTTCCACGGCATCAGGTCAAAGCGCTTCGGCTCCTACGACATGCTCATGACGATCGCGCCGGGCAACATCCTGACGCTCGTCTCGGCCCTGGTGAACGCCGCCTACCTCATCATCGGCTCGCTCTCGCACGGTTTTCTCGCCACGCAGAACGAGATCTCGATGGCGGTGGGGTCGCTGTTCATGACGTTCGCATCGATGTACGCGACGTTCTTCCTGCTCGCGATCATCACGACCATCTCGGAGCGCAAGCACATCCACTGCCGCAAGGGCAGGCGCTGGCGCATCTTCACCAACCTGTTCACGTTCCCACTGTTCATGATGACCTACATCCCCATCACGGTGGCGGCGCTGTTCATGAAGGTCGAGTGGGTGCCCACCAAGCACACGGTCTCGATCTCGGCGAGCGACATCGCCGCGCAGGACGGCGAGTAGTTAGAACTCTTTGCGAGGGGCGCCTCGCGGCTGCGTGCCGCCGGGCGCCCCTCGCCTAACAAAGTTCAAGGTAGCGCGTTCGAATGCACACGCTACAATTGTCAACTATCAGTCGGCGCGCGGTTTGCCAAAACGGGCGACCGCAAGGGCAGAAAGGGAGTCACCTACATGGCAACGTTCTTCGAGGGCGAGTCGCACACCTTCTCTGAGTACCTGCTGGTCCCTGGATACTCCTCGTCGGAGAACGTGCCGGCAAACGTGTCGCTCAAGACGCCCCTGTGCCGCTACAAGAAGGGCGAGGAGCCCCGCATCACCCTCAACATCCCCATGGTCTCCTCGATCATGCAGTCCGTCTCCGGCCAGCGCATGGGCGTCGCCCTTGCCACTGAGGGCGGCATGAGCTTCATCTACGGCTCCCAGACCCCCGAGTCCGAGGCTGCCATGGTCAAGTGGGTCAAGGACTACAAGGCCGGCGTCGTCGAGAGCGACTCGACCCTCACCCCCGACATGACCATGGAGCAGGTCATGGACCTCAAGCAGCGCACCGGCCACTCCACCATGCCCGTCACCGACGACGGCACCCCGCACGGCAAGCTCGTTGGTATCGTCACGAGCCGCGACTACCGTCCCTCCCGCGACGACCACCAGGCCAAGGTCGCCACGTTCATGACCCCGCGCGAGAAGCTCGTCGTGGGCACCGAGGAGACTACCCTCAAGGTCGCCAACGACATCATCTGGGATAACAAGCTCAACGCCCTGCCCATCGTCGATGCCACCGACCACCTCGTGGGCATCGTCTTTCGCAAGGACTACGACTCCCACAAGTCCAACCCCGACGAGCTGCTCGACACCAACAAGCGCTACATGGTGGGTGCGGGCATCAACACCCGCGACTACGCCAAGCGCGTGCCGCTGCTGCTCGAGGCCGGCGCCGACGCCCTGTGCATCGACTCGTCCGAGGGCTACTCCGAGTGGCAGAAGCGCACGCTCGAGTGGATCCGCGAGCGCTACGGCGACAGCGTCAAGGTCGGCGCCGGCAACGTCGTGGACGCGGACGGCTTCCGCTTCCTGGCCGACTGCGGCGCGGACTTCGTGAAGGTCGGCATCGGCGGCGGCTCCATCTGCATCACGCGCGAGACCAAGGGCATCGGCCGCGGCCAGGCGACCGCTGTCATCGAAGTCTGCCGCGCGCGCGATGAGTACTTCCGCGAGACCGGCATCTACGTGCCCGTCTGCTCCGACGGCGGCATCGTGCATGACCACCACATCACGCTCGCGCTGGCCATGGGCGCGGACTTCGTGATGCTCGGCCGCTACTTCGCCCGCTTCGACGAGAGCCCGTCGAACAAGGTCAACGTCAACGGCACACTCATGAAGGAGTACTGGGGCGAGGGCTCCAACCGCGCGCGCAACTGGCAGCGCTACGATCTCGGCGGCAGCAAGAAGCTGTCCTTCGAGGAGGGCGTGGATTCCTACGTGCCCTACGCCGGCAAGCTCTCCGACAACGTCCAGCAGACGCTGGCGAAGGTCCGCTCGACCATGTGCAACTGCGGCGCGCTGACCATCCGCGAGCTGCAGGAAAAGGCGCGGCTGACGCTCGTGTCCTCGGTGAGCATCGTCGAGGGCGGCGCGCACGACGTCGTGCTCAAGACCTCGAATAAGCCCGTGTGAGAAGGCTGATAAAAACGAACGGTACCCGGCGATCACAGCCGGGTACCGCTTTTTTATCCCCGCACGGAGGCGGAAAAATATGCGTGGGTTTTTCGGTCGGGGCGTGTATAATGGAATAGAAACACAGCCGGGAGGAGGCGAGGACGTGCAGGAGCAGGAGATGATCGCGCAGCTGCTGCAAAAAGACGAGCGCGGCATGGAGGCCCTGCTGCTGCACTACGGGCCGCTGATGCGCTACATCATTGCGCCGATCCTGCCGGACCCGCAGGACCGGGAGGAGTGCCTGTCGGAAGTGTCCATGCGCGTCTGGAGCCGGGTCGCGCAGTTTGACCCGGCGCGTGGGAGCTGGAATGCGTGGCTGACGGTGATCACCCGAAACACGGCGCGAAACTATCAGCGCAGCGCGCAGCACCACCCCGGCACGCAGCCTATCCCGGAGGGCACACCGGCGCCGGACGTCTCCCCCGAGGAAGCGATTTTGCAGGCGGAGCGCAGCGCCGCGCTGCACGATGCGCTCGCACGGCTCGGGCAGAATGACCGGGCGCTGTTTTACCGAAAGTACTATTACTTACAGTCCACCGCGCAGATCGCGGCCGAGCTGGGCATGACCGTCCGGGCCGTCGAGGGCAGGCTCTATCGCCTGAAAAAGCAGCTGCGCAGGATGTTGGGAGGTGAGGGCCATGTGTGACCGCCCGTGGGAGACCATGACGGACGCGGACTTTGAGGCCATGCTGGCCCAGAGCGTCCCCGACACGCCGCCGGAGGAGATCGTGGCCGAGGTGACGCCGTGGCGGCGCGCCATGAACCGCATCCTCTTCGGCATGGCGCTGTGCGCGGTCACCCTGAACTTCTGGTGCTTAAACTACATCCTCCCCGCCATCGGCACAGTGCTGCTGCTGTTGGGCTTTCGCGCCCTGCGGCAGGAAAACCGCTGGCTCGGCGGCTGCTTTGCCGTCACCGTGATCCGCGCGGCATACTTTTTCGCAACGCTGATTCTCAATACGACAATACTGCAAAGCGCCGTTTTCACGCCCACCGTCACGACCGCACTCACCGCTGCAAACGCGGTGCTGCTCCTCGCCCTGTACGTCTGCTTCTGGCGGGGGCTGCTGGCGGTGCAGAAAAAAGCGGGCCTGCCCGCGCAGACCGGCGGCGCGCTCGCGCTGATCGTGTGGCACGCGCTCGTGTGCGTCCTCGCCGCCGTCCACTACACGGGCTGGATCGTGCCGATCGCCATGCTCGTGGGCTACGGGTGCATCCTCCGCAGCCTGTTCCGGCTCTCCAGAGCGCTCGACGAGGCGGGCTACGCCATCGCGCCGCAGCCGGTGCGTGTGACGGATCGGTGCATCGCGCTCGTGCTCGCGGCGGCGCTGGGCATCGGCTGCACGCTCGGGTATCTCTTCGGCGGCAGCTATCGGATGGACTGGCAGCCCGCGGACGCATCCGAGCAGACGCAGACGGCGGCGATCCGGCAGCAGCTGCTGGATCTCGGCTTTCCGGAGGCGGTGCTCAACGACCTCACGCCGGAGGACATCGCCGCCTGTGACGGCGCGCTGCGCGTCGTGTCCGTGACGGAGGATCACCCCTTCAACGACGGCAGAACCGTCTCGCACAAGGAAAGCGACGGTGAGGGCGGCGTCGTCAGCGTACTGGACACGGTCTATGACGTCAGAGAGCTGCGCCTGACCAGTGTGGGCGTGCAGCTGCCCGGCGCGCAGGAGACGTGGCGGGTATTCCACCACTTCCTGTGGACGACCGACCCGGGCTTTTACGGCACGGAGGTGCTCCAGATCTGGCCTGCCGATCAAAACACCCCGGATGGGTGGCGCTTCGCCGGGGACGTGACCGGCCGCGTGCTGCATGACCGGGACGGGCAGACGTTCACCGCGCCCTATCACGCGCTCGGACGCCAGACCTACACCGCCGACTCCGTGTTCTTCGGGCAGCGGACATGCACCGACCTGTTCGCGCCCTTTTCCATGCCGCGGCACGCGGAGCACGCGCGCGGCTATGTCGCCTACTCCGCCGCGGCGGTGCAAAGCGGCTGTCTGCTCGACAGCTGGATCAACTACACCCACCAGCAGAGCTGGCTGCAATATCCCGCCGTGACGGCGCAGACGCACCGCATGACGTGCGCACAAAGCAGCGACGGCGCGTTTCGCACCGTGCAGGATGCGCTGCAATTATCCCCTGCGGACGGACAGCTTCTGCGATGAGCGCAAAAAACCGACCCGAACGCTTCATTGTTCGGGTCGGTTTTTCTATGCACCGGGTCAGGGGTGCGGCTTATTTTCGCGGTAGGCGGCCATGATGTCGCGGAAGATCTCGCCGTTGGACGGCGGCGTCCACGTGATGGCGTTGGCGCCGGCCTGAATGGTCTCGAGGATGCTCTCATCCGTCGGGCCTCCGGTGGCGATGATGGGCACGTCGGGGTGCTGCTCGCGGATGCGGCGCACGACGGTGGGCGTCTCCGCCGCGGCAGAAACGTTGAAGATGTCGGCACCGGCTTTGATGCGTTCGTCAAAGTCCGTGTCCGCGCGCGCGACCGTGAGCACGACGGGAATGTCGATCGTCTCGGCCACGTGCGAGACGACGGCGCTGGCCGTCGGCGCGTTGAGCACGACGCCGGTCGCACCCTGCATCTCGGCAAACATGGCGAGATTGACCACGCGCTGGCCCTGTGTGAGACCGCCGCCGACGCCGGCAAACACCGGGATATCGGCCGCGAGCAGCAGCGCCTGCGTGATGATCGGCTGCGGCGTGAACGGGTAGACTGCGATGATGGCGTCCGCGTTCACGTTTTTGATGATGGACAGGTCGGTCGAGAACACGAGCGACTTGATGCGCTTGCCAAAGACCATGATGCCGCTGCACTGATAGATGACCTCCGGCACGCGCAGGGCGAACTTGCGCAGCGTGCCGTCCACGGCCTGCGGCATGGACTTTTTCGGGGGGATTATTTTTTCTTCGTACATTTTGACTCACACTCCAGTATCCGTTTGAACGTTTCGACGCCGGTCAGCAAAACGCGCTCGTCGAAATTGAAATGACTGCTGTGCAGCGGGGCGGTACCGGTCGGCTCCTGCACGCCGAGGAAGAAAAACAGGCCCGGAATCTCCTGCTGGTATTCGGCGAAATCCTCCGCCGCCATGACGGGCTCGACCAGGACCGTATCGTCCATGGAATCGAACACGGTGTAAAACTGCTCCACCAGCTCGCGCGGGTTGCGCACGCTGGGGTAGCGGACCTTGCGGTCCATGTCGATCTGGGCGCCGGTGGCCGTCTCGAGGCCCTGCATGAGCGCGGCGATCTTGTGGCTGAGGGTGCGGTAGAGCTCGTTGCTGAACACGCGCAGCGTGCCGCTGATCGTGACCTCCTCGGCGATGACGTTGTGCGACGTGCCGCCCTGGATCTTGCCGAGCGTGAGCAGCGCATCCTGGTGCGGGTCGACGTCGCGCGTGATGACGGTCTGCACCATCGTGACAAGCTCCGCCGCGACGACGATGGCGTCGATGCCCATCTGCGGCGTGGAGGCGTGGGCGCTCTTGCCGTGGACGGTGATCTCAAAATCGCTCGTCTGCGCCATGAGATAGTCCCAGCGCACGCCGATCTTGCCCTTCGGCACGGTCGGCCACAGGTGCAGGCCGTAGATGCGGTCCACCTTCGGGTTTTCGAGCGCGCCGTCGTCGATCATGCACCGCGCGCCGGCCCAGCCCTCTTCGCCGGGCTGGAACAGCAGAACAATATTACAATGAATATGGGCGCGATTTTTGGCGATCCAGCGCGCAAGCAGCAAAAGAATGGTCATATGCCCGTCGTGGCCGCAGCCGTGCATGTTGCCGGGGTGCTGCGAGCAGTAGGGCACGTCGTTGGCCTCGTCATTGTGGATGCCGTCCATATCGGCACGAAAGGCGATGGTCGTCTCGGCGTCCTTGGCAAAAAACACGGCCTTCACACCGCAGACGGCCAGCGTCTCGATGCGGTCGGGGCTGCACTGCTTCAGCTCGCGCAGGACATAGGCCTGCGTGTCGCGCAGCTGGAAGCCGATCTCGGGAATGCGGTGCAGGTCCTGACGGATGCGCACCGCGTCGTCATACATGGATTCGATTTGTTTACTCAGATGCATACATTCTCCCACGGCGCCGGATGGGCCCGCGCCACCTGATCTGTCTATATTTTCTCCGAACAGTATACCCAAAATCCGGCCATGCGTCAATGGGCACGGGGACGGACTGTGACCGAGGTCAAGAAAAGTTCACAAGTTGTCCCTTGCAATTTTTCGTATGGTCTGCTAGTATGCTGTCAGATACTTAAAAAATTCAAAGAAAACGAAGGCGATCTCCATGTCATCCACCACCGAAGCGCGCGTAGCCGTCATCACCGGCGGCAGCTCGGGCATCGGCCTGCACGCCGCGCGCGCCCTGCGCAGCCGCGGTCTGAACGTGTATGAGCTCAGCCGCCGCGCCGAAAACGCGGAGCCGGGCGTGACGCACCTGCAGGCGGACGTGACGGACGAGGCGCAGGTGGACGCCGCCGTGGCGGAGGTCCTGCGCCGCGAGGGGCGCATCGACATTCTCATCAACAACGCGGGCTTCGGCATCTCGGGCGCGATCGAGTTCACGCCGACGCAGGAGGCCCGGCGGCAGTTCGATGTGAACTTTTTCGGCATGGTGAACATGAACCGCGCAGTCCTGCCCGTCATGCGGCAGCAGGGCGGCGGCCGCATCGTGAACATGAGCTCCGTTGCCGCGCCGATCGCCATTCCGTTTCAGGCGTACTACTCGGCCTCCAAGGCCGCCGTGCGCACGTATACGCTCGCGCTCGCAAGCGAGGTGCGCCCCTTCGGCATCGAGGTGTGCGTCATCATGCCGGGCGACATTGCCACCGGCTTCACCACCGCGCGGCGCAAGAGCTGCGACGGCGACGATGTTTATCACGGCCGCATCGCGCGCTCCGTCGCCGTGATGGAGCACGACGAGCAGACCGGCATGACCGCCGAATTCGCCGGCCAGTTCGTGGCCCGGCGCGCCACGCAAAAGCGCGCGAAGCTCATCTGCACGATGGGGCACAAATATGCCCTGTTCGTGTTTCTCATGCGCATTTTGCCGACCGGGCTCGCGACCCGGATCGTCGGCAGGATCTACGCATCCTGACCCATTTGCTTTCTTCCCTGCGGCGCAAGATCCCATTGCCCCCATCCAGGCAACTTCCTTCCATCCTTCTCCACCCTGTGCGCCGCGTTCCCCCCTTCCCGCAGCAGCGGGTCTGCCTCCGGTCCCATCTCAGCCGGGGGCAGTATTTTTATGCTTTGCATAAAAATACTGCCAAACCTTATAGGACCCCCCTCCGCGCTGCCTGAGCTGCGCGGAGGGGGGTCCATTTTTCATTACACCAGAAACGGCGAGCGCATATACCGCTTGCGCAGAAAGATGTTGCCGCCCTTCGGCGGGCCGATCTGCGTGAAGCCGGCCGCCTCGAACATGGCCAGCGCGATGCGGTTGGTGTGATATACGTGCGTGACGACCTGCTCGAACGACTGCGCGGCCGCCAGCTCCTCCACGGCGCAGAGCATCGCATTGCCCCAACCATGGCCGCGGCAGGCCGGATAGACGAAAAAGTCGTTGATGAACACCGTCTCCGGCTCGGTCGTGTCGCACCAGAGCTCACCGACGGTCTCGCCGCCGGACTCCGCCGCGAGCAGGTAGTTGCGCGGCGTGTCCGCGCCCTGCGGCAGCATCTCGTCGAGCGCGCCCTGCGCCTCGGTGAGCGCGTGCTCCTCCGTGTCCGTGGCGCGGGCAAAGAGCAGCTCCTGCGCGTAGCGCGCGATGTTGCGCTCCCGGAACGGCCCGAATTCCTCCGCAGTCAGCACGCGGAGATCTACACTTTGTCCCATATCGTCCTCCTGTTTATGCCTCCGGCTGGATCATGCGCCGCGCGTTGACCGGCGGCAGCAGATCGCCGTACAGATCCCGCAGCAGTAGCTGCGCCACGGGCGTGATGTCCTCCGTGCTCTGGCACGGGCGCAGATACAGTGCCGCCGGCTGCCCGTCCCAGCGGAAGCGGAAGCCCGTGTCGCGGTAGCCGTTATTCGTGAGCAGCCGCTCGCGCTTCGGCAGCGCCACGCACGTGCGGCTCAGGCAGTAGAGGATGCCCTTCTTGCCGGCGTAGCAGCGCGCGATGAGCTCCATGGCCACGCGGCCGAGCAGCTGCCCGCGCAGATACGGATAGACCGTGAGCGCATGCACGAGCACGTAACCATACGGCGAGCAGACCGTCACGAGCGCATAGCCCGCCTCGCGCTTATCGTCCGAGCGGAAGAGCAGCAGCTCCATGCGCCGGCGCACCATGGCGCTGGCGATGACGGCCTCGGACAGCCGTTCGGGCGCGTCAAACGTGCGCTTCATATCCGGATACAGGCGCACGAGGTCCGTGAGCCTGCCCTTTTCCAGATGCAGCTTGCGGATCGGCGGCAGCTGCTGCAGCAGCTGCTCGAGACCGAACAGCTGCTCATCCGGCTCCCAGTTGCCGGCCGTGTCCTGCACCGGTGCCTGTGCCCGCGGCGGAAAATGGACGATCTTCGGTTCGTTCGGCTCTGTCATGCAAACTTCTCCCTTTCCGCGACGGCCAGAGCGTCGCAGCGGTTGTTGTACACATTGTCGGCGTGGCCCTTGACCCAGAAAAACTGCACGGTGTGCGTCTGGAGCAGCCCGTCGAGCGTCTGCCAGAGGTCGGCGTTTTTCAGCTCGCCGTCCTTGCGGCGCCAGCCCTTCTGCTTCCAGCCGCGCAGCCAGCCGAGGTTGATGGCGTTGGCGAGATACTGACTGTCCGTATACAGCGACACCTGACACGGCTCGCGCAGGCTCTGCAGCGCCGTGATCGCGCCGAGCAGCTCCATGCGGTTGTTCGTCGTGGACGGTTCGCCGCCGGAGAGTTCCTTTTCGTGCGCGCCGTATCTCAGGATGGCGCCCCAGCCGCCGGGGCCGGGATTGCCGGAGCAGGCCCCGTCGGTATAGATGGTGACCTGCTTCATGCCTCGGGCTCCTCGGCGGGGGCAGTGTCCTCGCTCTCGGCGCGGTCGGTGAGCGCGACGGAGATGACGCGCGCACCCTCGGACAGACGCATGATGCGCACGCCCTGCGTCGCGCGGCCGAGCTCGGAGATGCCGGCGGCCTCCATGCGGATGATGACGCCGTCGTCCGAGACGACGAGCACGTCGTCGCTATCCTGCACGACCTTGACGGCCGCGACCGGGCCGGTCTTGTCGGTGATGTTGTAGTTTTTCATGCCGGAGCCGCCGCGGTGCTGCGGTTCCTCGCCGCCGCGGATGTAATCGGCGGCCGGCGTGCGCTTACCATAACCGTTTTCGGTAATGGACAGCACGCCCGCGTCCGGCTGCGCGATCTCGGCGCCGACGACCCAGTCGCCGTCCCTGAGGCGGATACCGCGCACGCCGACGGCCTCACGGCCCATGGGGCGCACGTCCGTCTCGGCAAAGCAGATGGCCTGACCGTTGTGGGTGGCCATGAGGATGTTCTGACCGCCGTCGGTGCGCATGACGTTGATGAGCTCGTCGCCCTCGTCGAGCGTGAGCGCACGGATGCCGCTCGTGCGGATGTTGCGCAGGGCAGACAGCGGCATGCGCTTGACGGTACCGCTGCGCGTGGCAAAGACGAGGAACGAATCGTCGTCCATCTCGCGCACGTGCAGCATGGCGTTGACCTTTTCGTCCTTCTCCACCTGAATGAAGTTGACGATGTTCACGCCGCGCGCGGTGCGACCGGCCTCGGGGATGAGGTAGCCCTTCTTACGGTAGCAGCGGCCGCGGTTGGTGAAGAAGAGAATGTAGTCATGCGTCGAGGCGGTGAACACGGTGTCCACATAGTCCTCGTCGCGCAGCGTCGCTGCGCGCACACCCTTGCCGCCGCGCTTTTGCGCGGTGTACTCGTCGACGGGCACACGTTTGATGTTGCCGCCGTGCGAGAGCGTGAACACGCACTGCTCTTCCTCGATGAGGTCCTCGATATCAATGTCGTCCTCGATGTCCTGGATTTCCGTCTTGCGCTCGTCGCCGTACTTGTCGCGGATGGCAATCAGCTCGTCGCGCAGCACGGCCTTGACCTTTTCGGGATCGGCCAGCAGCTCGCGGAAGTAGGCGATGCGCTTTTCGAGCTCGTCATACTCGTTTTGCAGCTTCTCGCGCTCGAGCCCCTGCAGGGCCTTGAGCCGCATGTCGAGAATGGCCTGCGCCTGCACGTCGGACAGGCTGAAGCGCTGCATGAGGTTTTCCTTCGCGTCGTCATAGCTCTCGCGGATGATGCGGATGACCTCGTCGATGTTCTCCTCGGCGATGAGCAGACCCTCGAGCAGATGGGCGCGCTCGAGCGCTTTCTTGAGGTCGAACTTCGTGCGGCGCACGATGATTTCTTCCTGGAAGGTGAGGTACTCGTCGAGAATGTGCCGCAGGGACAGGATCTTCGGCTGCGACTGGTTATCGACCAGCGCGAGCATGTTCACGGCGAACGTAGTCTGCATCTGCGTCTGGGCGAAGAGCCGGTTGAGCACGACCTGGGTGTTGGCGTCCTTTTTCAGCTCGATGACGATGCGCATGCCGTTGCGGTCGGACTCGTCGCGCAGGCCGGAGATGCCGTCGAGCTTCTTATCACGCACCTGCTCGGAAATGTTCTGGATGAGCTGGCGCTTGTTGACCTGATAGGGCAGCTCCGTCACGATGATGCGGATGCGGTCGTGGCCCCAGGTCTCGGTCTCGGTGCGGGCGCGCACGACGATGCGGCCGCGGCCGGTGGCGTAGGCCGCGCGGATGCCGCTGCGGCCGACGATGATGCCCCGCGTCGGGAAATCCGGGCCCGTGACGTGCTGCATGAGGTCCGAGAGCGTGGCGTCCGGGTTTTCGAGCACGCAGACGCAGGCATTGATGACCTCGGTGAGGTTGTGCGGCGGGATATTCGTCGCCATGCCGACGGCGATGCCCGACGAGCCGTTGACCAGCAGATTCGGGAACCGGGACGGCAGCACGCGCGGCTCCTTCCGGCTCTCGTCGAAGTTCGGGTCCCAGTCGACGGTGTCCTTGTCGATGTCGCGCAGCATTTCGTTGGCGATCTTCGACAGGCGCGCCTCGGTGTATCGGTAGGCAGCCGGGGGGTCGCCGTCCACGGAGCCGAAGTTGCCGTGGCCGTCGACGAGCATGTAGCGCATGGAAAAGTCCTGCGCCAGACGCACCATCGCGTCGTACACGGACGCGTCGCCGTGGGGATGGTACCGGCCGAGCACGTCGCCGACGCAGGTGGCGGATTTTTTGAACGGCTTATCCGAGGTCAGATTGTCCTCATACATGGCGTAGAGGATGCGGCGGTGCACGGGCTTGAGACCGTCGCGCACATCCGGCAGCGCACGCCCGACGATGACGGACATGGCATACTCGATGTAAGAGGTCTGCATCTCATGGACGAGCTCGCTCTGAATGATCTTCTGGTCGGGATAGAGAATGTCCTCCCGTTTATAATCCTTGGCCATGACTGCACACCTCCTTAAATGTCAATATTGACCGCGTACTTGGCGTTTTGCTCGATGAACGCCTTGCGCGGCTCGACCTTTTCGCCCATGAGCACGGTGAACACCTCGTCGGCGTGCACGGCGTCCTCGAGCGTGATCTGCTTGAGCGTGCGGGTCTCGGGGTTCATGGTCGTCTCCCAGAGCTCGTGCGGGTCCATCTCGCCGAGGCCCTTGAAGCGGTTGATGTCGATCTTCGCGTTCGGATTGTCGCCGCGCATCTCGGCCGAGATCTTGTCGCGCTCCTCATCGGAGAAGGCCACACGCGTGGTCTTGCCGCGGTTGAGTTTATACAGCGGCGGGATGGCGGAGTAGACATAGCCGCCGTCGATGAGTGGGCGCATGAAGCGGAAGAAGAACGTCAGCAGCAGTGTGCGGATGTGGCTGCCGTCGACATCGGCATCGGCCATGATGATGACCTTGTGGTAGCGGAGCTTATTGATGTCAAACTCATCGCCCAGCCCGGCGCCGAGCGCCGTGATGACGGGCGTGAGCTTGTCGTTGCCGTAGACCTTGTCGGCGCGGGCTTTTTCGACGTTGAGCATCTTGCCCCAGAGCGGCAGGATGGCCTGGAAGCGTGAGTCACGCCCCTGCGTGGCCGAGCCGCCGGCGCTGTCGCCCTCGACGATGTAGAGTTCCGTGAGCGACGGGTCGCGGTCATTGCAGTCGCGCAGCTTGTCGGGCATGTTGAAGCCCTCGAGCCCGTTTTTGCGGCGGATGTTTTCGCGTGCGCGGCGCGCGGCTTCGCGGGCGCGCGATGCCGTGAGCGCTTTTTCAATGATCATGCGGCCGACGGCGGGGTTCTCCTCCAGAAACTGCGACAGGCGGTCGAACACGACGGAGTCGACGAGCGTGCGCATCTCGGAGTTGCCGAGCTTGGCCTTCGTCTGGCCCTCGAACTGGGGGTTCGTGAGTTTGACGGAGATGACCGCCGTAAGGCCTTCGCGGCTGTCCTCGCCGGAGATGCTGTCGCCCTCCTTGAGGATGCCGGACTTCTTGCCATAGTTGTTCAGCGCGCGGGTGAGCGCGGCCTTGAAGCCGGTCTCGTGCATGCCGCCCTCCGGCGTGTGGATGTTGTTGGCGAACGACACGATGACCTCGTTATAGCCGTCGTTATACTGCAGCGCGATCTCGCACATGGAGTCGCTGCGCTCGCCGGACATATAAATAGCCTCGGGGTGCAGGGCGGTCTTGTTTTTGTTGATGAAGTCTACGAACTCGCGGATGCCGCCCTCGTAACACATCGACTCGCTCACGGGCTCCTCGCCGCGCTGGTCGGTGATGGTGATGCGCAGGCCGGCGTTCAAAAACGCCTGCTCGCGCATGCGCACGTGCAGCGTCTCATAGTCGTAGACCGTGTCCTCGAACATGACGGGGTCGGGCTTGAAGCGCACGGTCGTGCCGGTGTGGTCCGTCTCGCCGACGACGGTCATGGGCTGCGTGATATCGCCGCGGGAAAACTTCATCTGATAGATCTTCCCGTTTTTGTGCACGTTCACTTCCAGCCACTCGGACAGGGCGTTGACGACCGAGGCGCCGACGCCGTGCAGGCCGCCGGAGACCTTATAGCCACCGCCGCCGAACTTGCCGCCCGCGTGCAGCACGGTGAACACCACCTCGAGCGCGGACTTGCCGGTCTGCGGCTGGATGTCCACGGGGATACCGCGGCCGTTATCGCTGACGCAGATGATGTCGCCGGGCTCGATGGTGAGCTCGATGTGGCTGCAGTAGCCCGCGAGCGCCTCGTCAATGGAGTTGTCGACGATCTCATACACCAGGTGGTGCAATCCGGATGACGACGTGGAGCCGATGTACATACCCGGGCGTTTGCGGACGGCCTCCAGACCCTCGAGGACCTGGATCTGACTGGCATCGTACTCCTGTGTGATCTTATCTGTAATATCTGGCATGGTTTGCTTCCTTCCGTGCAGCGCCGCGGGTCAGAGATTTTCCAGTCCGCTGGCCTTGCTGCGTTTATATAATGTTGCGGTGTTGAGCTGGGAGAGATAACAGGTCTGGCCGCTGCCGAGCGAGCAGAGCACGAACGACTTCGGCAGCTCGGCCCCGGCGGCGTTTTCCACCTGCCCGGCCTGTTCGAGTTTTTCCAGTGTCTCGCGCGTGCGGTGCGACCATGTGGCGGTGTCCATGTCAAAGACGCCGATGACGCTCTTTTGCAGCGCGATGACCTGATTTCCGAGGTGCAGATACATCAGCGGATCACCCCGTTTTCGACCGTGAGCACGCGGCCGCCGGTGCGTTCGGCAATGCGCGCGTCCTCGCAGCAGGTGATGAGCGTCTGCCCGCCGCCGATGCGGTTGAGCACAAAGGCCTGCCGCTGCGCGTCCAGCTCCGAGAGCACGTCGTCGAGCATGAGCACGGGATATTCGTCAAACTCGTCGTGGAAAATCTCCCGCTCGGCGAGCTTGAGCGACAGCGCCGCCGTGCGTGTCTGCCCCTGCGAGGCGAACGCGCGCGCACTCTGGCCGTTGATGTCGATGAGCAGATCATCCTTGTGCGCGCCGGTAAGGCACTGGCCGCTGTCGAGCTCGGCGCGGCGGTGCTGCTCCTGATGGTCGCACAGAGCGTAGTAAATTTCTTTTTCGGTGCCGAGCGCGTCGGCCACGGTGCTGACCGTGCGGTAGGCAAGGGTCAATTGGTCGCGCCCGCCGGAAAAGTCGGCGTGGATGGGCGCGGCCGCGATGTTCAGCCGCGAGGCATAGGCCGCGCGGTAGCGGATGAGTCTGGCCGAGACCCTGCACATCTGGTCGGAAAAATCGTCGAGCGTGTCAAGCAGGGACGGTTTTTCGTGCCAGTCGCGCAGGATGGCGGACTTCTGGTCATATAACCGGCTGTATTCAGTGAGCAGCGCGCCGTACTTCGGCCGCAGCTGGCTGATGGCCATGTCCATCATGCGGCGGCGGGCGGCCGGCCCGTCGCGGATGATGTTGAGATCATCCGGGCAAAAGAGCACGGCGGCAAAATTTCCAGCGAGCTCGGCGGCGGTCTTTTTCACGCCGTTTTGCCAGATCTGCTTGCGCTGCCCCTGCCGGAGCACGATGCGCACGGTCTGTTCCCGCCCGAAGGCGAACACGTCCGCGAGCACCTCCGCGCTCGTATAGCCGAAGCCGATAAGCTCTTTGTCGAAGCGCGTGCGAAAACTCTTCCCGCCCGTGAGCAGGTAGACCGCCTCGAGCAGATTCGTCTTGCCCTGGGCGTTTTCTCCGGTAATGACGTTCGTGCCGGGCGAAAACTCCGCCGCGGCAAATTCATAGTTGCGCCAGCCGTTGAGCGCAATTTTGCGCACGATCATTGCACGCGCTGCACGTGCAGCGTGTGCCCGGCGAAGGTCACCTCATCGCCCGGGCGGATCTTCTTGCCGCGCATGGTGCACGTCTCGCCGTTGACGGCGACCATGCCGTCGGCAATGACCTGCTTGGCCTCGCCGCCGGTCGCCGTGAGGGCGGCAAACTTCAGCAGCGCGTCCAATTTAATAAATTCCGTTTCAATCGTAATGTTTTCCATATTTCCCGTTTTTCAGACCCGGATCACTGCCCGGCGCGCAGGCGCACCGGCAGAACCATATACACAAAGTTATCACTGCCGTCGGCCGGGACGAGGATGCACGGGCTCGAGCCGGTGTTCAGGCAGACGTTGATCTCATCCGCGGGCGCGGCCTTGAGCGCGTCGGACAGGTAGTGATCGTTGAAACCGATCTCCAGATCACCGCCGTCGCCCTCGCACGGGCAGGAGTCGGCCGCCTTGCCGAGCGGCGTCGTGCAGACAAAGTCGATGGCGTCCTTGCGGAAGGTCAGGCGCAGGGGTGCGTTGTTCTTGCTGTCGATGATGAGCGACACGCGCTCGACGACCTCGAGCAGGTCCGTGCGCGCAGTCTTGACCGTGACGCGGAACGACTCCGGAATCGCTTTTTTATAATTGAGGAAGTCGCCCTCGAGCCGGCGGGACAAAATGACCGTATTGCCGACGGTGAAGGAGATGTGCTTGCTGCCGACGGAGAGCATGACGCGCTCGTCGCTGTCGCCGCACAGGCGCTCGAGATCACTCAGCGCCGTGCCGGGCACGATAAAGCTGCAGTCGTCGCCATAGCCCTCGACCGCTTCGCGCCGCAGCGCCAGACGATAGCCGTCAACGGAGACCATGGTCAGAACGTTGTTTTCAATCTCGAAGAGCGTGCCCATGTAGACCGGGCGGCTCTCGTTCGTGCTCACGGCAAAGGAGCACTCATTGATCATCTTCTTAAGCAGGTCCTGCGGGAGCGACACGCCGTTTTCCGCCTCGACGGTCGGCAGGTCCGGGTAATCGTCCGCACTCAGGCCGACGAGGTTGAACGCCGCCTTGCCGCACTGAACGGACACGGTGCCGTTTTCCGCCTTGACGGTGACGATGCCGTCCGGCATGCGGCGCAGCATCTCGCAGAACAGGCGCGCACCGATGAGCACGCTGCCGGGTTCGGGAATGTCGGCATCAATGGTGGTGTAAATGGCTTTCTTCAGGTCGTAGCCGGTGATGCGCACGCTGGCGCCGGCCTCAATGAGCAGGCCCTCGAGCGTGGGAATCGGGCTTTTGGCGGCTGCGGCGCGGGCTGCGGATGCGGCAGCCTGCTGCAGAACGTATTTGTCACAGGAAAATTTCATGGGCGGCCTCCTTAATCAGAAACGTTTCGTCTATTGGAAAGATAGAAAGCATAAATTTAGTAGTAGTAGTAGGGTTGTTCGTTTGGTGGAAAACCAGCTGAAAACCTTGCGGCAGCGGGAAAAACCGTGTGGAAAAGATTGTGGAAAAGTTAGTAACTTAAAAACTGACGAAAAATGACATTTTTAGACTCCACAGCTTTCCACACACTTTCCACGTTAGAATAACAGTCAAATGTGGAAATCAGTTCTTCGAGTTGATGTTGCTGGTGATGTCGCGCACGGTGGCGGCAATCTCGGGATCGGACTTGAGCAGCTCCTCGACCTTGCGGATGGAGCTGAGCACGGTGGCGTGGTTGCGGCCGCCGAATTCCTCGCCAATCTCCTTGAGCGGGAGGTTCGTGAGGTTGCGCATGAGGTACATGGCGATCTGGCGGGCCATGGCGGTCTTTTTGTTGCGGCTCTGCCCGCGCAGGTCGGCGCCGGTGAGCTGGAACGAGCGCGCGGACTCTTCAATGATGACCTCCGGCGTGGGGATGTAGGTGCCGGTGCGGATGACGTCCCGGATGGCGCGCTTGACGGAATCGACCGTGATCGTATCGTCGAGAATGTCGCGGTAAGCGGTCAGGCGCTTGACGACGCCCTCGAGCTGACGGACGTTCGACGTGATGTTTTCCGCGATATACTGGACAACGTCCTCGGAGAGAATCATGCCGAACTGCGCGGCCTTTGTGCGGATGATGGCCGTGCGCGTCTCGAGATCCGGCGGCTGAACGTCCGCGAGCAGACCGCCCTCGAGCCGGGTGCACAGGCGGTCGTCGAGGCGCTTCATCTCCTTCGGCGGCCGGTCGGAGGTCACGACGATCTGTTTGCCGGCCTCATACAGGCAGTTGAAGGTATGGAAAAATTCCTCCTGTGTGCTGTCCTTGCCAGCGATGAACTGAATATCGTCCATGAGCAGCAGATCCGCGTTGCGGTATTTCTGGCGGAAGTTCTCGGCCGTGCCGGTGCCGATGGATTTGACCATCTGATTGACGAACTCCTCGCCCTTGACGTAGGCGATCTTCGCCGAGGGATTGTTGTGGCGGATGGTCTGACCGATGGCGAGCAGCAGGTGCGTCTTGCCGAGGCCGGAGTTGCCGTAGATCAGCAGGGGGTTATACGCCTTGCCGGGATTCTGCGACACGGCGATGGCTGCCGCGTGGGCGAACTTGTTGCTCGGGCCGACGATGAAGCGGTCGAACGTATAGCCGTCCATCTCCGGCATCTCCTCGGACGACGGGCGCTTCTCGCGGTACTCGAGCAGCTCATCGTCCCCGGCGAGCACGACAAGCTCGAACGGGCAGGAGAACAGATCGTACAGCACGGCGCAGATCGTTTTTTCAAAGCGCGATTGAATGATGCTGCGCTTAAAATCCGACGTGGTGTGCACGATGAGCGTATTATTATTGATCTCAATGGGGGTGCAATCGGAAAACCAGGTATTGATCGCCGTCTGGGTCAGCTCCTGCGAGAGACTGTCCATGACGACGGACCAGATATCGGTGAGCGAATTCATGGTGGCCATAGGTTCGGCTCCTTCGATTTTTTTCATTGCGCGGATGCGCCAGTATCAGCCCTATCAGTATAGCAAAAATTCATGATTATTTCAACAATAATGTAGATAATTATTATATAAATAAGGTATAGAATCTGCCGTGCATGGGATTTGCTTTTCCTGTGCAGGTTGTGGTATGATAAAAAAACACGATTTTTTACATAAAGCAGGTGCTGTCTTGTTCTTGGTCGCGCAGGCCGGACAACTGTTCGGCGATACGGAAGCAGCCGCCCTCCCGGCATTGTTGGAGAGCGGGCGGCTTCCTGCGCGCATTTCGGGCCTGCCGGCGAGTGCGCGCGCGCTGCTGGCGGCGTCAATGCACGCGCAGCTCGACGCGCCGGTGCTGGCCGTATGCCCGGACGAGGCGGCGGCCGAGCTGTTTCAGAAAGACCTCTCCGCCCTACTGGGGCAGGACGTGCCGCTGCTGACGGCGCGCGACTATACGTTTTATACGGTCGAGAGCGTCTCGCGCCAGACGGAGCAAAAGCGCCTGAGCGCGCTTTACGCGCTCGCTGCCGGTACGGTGCCGGCTGTGGTGTGCACGGTTTCCGGTCTGCTGCAGCGCGCCATGCCGAAGGAAAAACTGCTGCAGGCGGCCTTTGAGATCCGCGACGGCAGCTCTCTCCCGCCCGAGGACGCCGAGGATGCGCTGCTGCGCTGCGGCTATCTGCGCACGACACAGGTCGAGGGACCGGGCCAGTTTTCGCGCCGCGGCGGCATTCTGGACTTTTTCTCCCCTGCGTATCCGCAGCCGGTGCGTGTGGAGTTCTGGGGCGATGACGTGGACTCCATGGGCTTTTTTGACCCTGAGAGCCAGCGGCGCACCCAACCGCTGGAAAGCTGCCGCATTCTGCCGGCGGCGGAGACCCTGCCGCCGCTGTATCCGGGCGGCAGCGCGGCGCTGGGCGAAAAGCTGCAGAAGCTCGCTGAGCGCGCCGCCGCGAAAAAGGACAACGACACGGCGCGGAAGCTCGCCGAGGCCCTGCGGGCCGACGGGGAAAAGCTCTGCAATGATTGCGTGCTCCCGGCGGCAGACCGGTATATGGGCTTCGTGTACGACGCGTTTGCCACGGCGCTGGACTATCTCGCGCCGGAGGCGGCCGTGCTGATCGACCAGCCGGCGCGCTGCGCCGAGCGCGCGAAGGAATACACCGCGCAGCTGCGCGAGGACATTGCCCTGCTCGTGCGCAGCGGCACGATGGCCGCGCGCGCGGAAACTTTCTATGAGCCGTTTTCCGACATGATGCGCAGGGTCCAGGTCTGGCCCATCGTATTGGCCGACGGGCTGCAGCTCGGCCGCAGCCCCATCGAGGCGCGCACGCTCGTGAGCCTGACGGCAAAGCAGCTGCCCTCCTATGGCGGCAGCAGCCAGACCGCGGCCGACGACATTGCGCACTATCAGAACCTCGGCTACCGCGTAGTCGTGCTGGCGGGCGACATGCGCCGGGCGCGCATTTTGTGCGAGTTTCTCGACGGCCACGGCATCCATGCCGCGGCGGCCGAGCACCCGGACGCGCTGCCGGAGCCGGGGCAGTGCCTCGTCACGGCGGGCAGTCTCTCGGCGGGCATCGAGTTTCCGTATGCCAGGCTCGCCATCCTCACGGACACGCAGATCGCGGCATCCGGTCTGCGGCGCGCAAAGCACAAAAAGCAGTCCAACCGCGAGAAGATCAACTCCTACACCGATCTCTCCGTCGGCGACCTCGTCGTGCACGAATACCATGGCATCGGCCGCTTTGCGGGCATCGTGCAGATGCCGGTCGACGGCGCGGTGAAAGACTATATCAAGATCAGCTACGCCGGAGCGGACACGCTCTATGTCCCGGCGACGCAGCTCGACCTTGTGAGCAAATACATCGGCGCGGGCGAAGATCGGCCCGTGAAGCTGTCCAAAATGGGCGGCACGGAGTGGGCGCGCACGAAAACGCGTGCCAAGGCGGCCGCGAAAAGCATGGCCAAGGAGCTCACCGCGCTCTACGCCGCGCGCAGCCGCACGAAGGGCCACGCCTTTGCGCCCGACAGCCCGTGGCAGACGGAGTTTGAGGAGCACTTCGGCTATCCGGAGACGGACGACCAGCTGCGATGCATCGATGAGATCAAGGCCGATATGGAAAAGCCCGTGCCCATGGACCGCCTCCTGTGCGGCGACGTGGGCTACGGCAAGACCGAGGTCGCCCTGCGCGCGGTGATGAAGTGCGTGCTCGACGGGCGGCAGGCGGCCATTCTGGTGCCGACGACCGTGCTCGCCCAGCAGCACTATCAGACGGCCGTGCAGCGCTTTTACGGCTTCCCGGTCGAGATCCGGATGCTCTCGCGCTTTTGCTCGCAGGGACAGATCCGCCAGACGCTCGCGGACATGCGCAGCGGCAAGTGCGACCTTGTGATCGGCACGCACAAGCTGCTGCAGAAGAATATCGAGTTCAAGAACCTCGGCCTGCTCATCGTCGACGAGGAGCAGCGCTTCGGCGTGGCGCACAAGGAGCACATCAAGGAGATGAGCCGCGCGGTCGACGTGCTCACGCTCTCGGCCACGCCCATCCCGCGCACGCTGAACATGGCACTGTCCGGCATCCGCGACATGTCGACCATCGAGGAGCCGCCGCAGGACCGCATCCCGGTGCAGACCTTCGTTATGGAGCACGACTGGAACGTGCTGTGTGACGCCATGCGCCGCGAGCTGCAGCGCGGCGGGCAGGTGTTTTACCTGCACAACCGCATTGAAAACATCGAGCGCACCGCCCTGCGCATCTCGAAAATGCTCGACGGCGCGGTCGTGGATGTGGCGCACGGCCAGATGAACGAGGAGCAGCTCTCGACGGTCATGGAGCGCATGGTCACGGGCGAGACGCAGATTCTCGTCTGCACGACGATCATCGAGACCGGTATCGACATTCCAAATGTGAACACCCTCATCATCGAGGACGCCGACCGCATGGGCCTTGCCCAGCTGCACCAGCTGCGCGGGCGCGTGGGCCGCTCGAACCGGCGCGCGAGCGCGTACCTGACGTTCCGGCGCGGGCGCGAGCTGAGCGAGATCGCCGAAAAGCGACTGAGCGCCATCCGCGAGTTTGCGGAGTTCAACTCCGGCTTCCGCATCGCCATGCGTGATCTGGAGATCCGCGGCGCGGGCAGTCTGCTCGGGGCCGAGCAGTCGGGCCACATGATCGACGTTGGCTATGACATGTACCTCAAGCTGCTCGAGGAGGCCGTGCTCGAAGAGCGCGGCGAAAAGCCCGAGCAGCGCGCCGAGTGCGCGGCCGACCTCGCCGTGTCGGCCAACATTCCGGAGAGCTATGTGCCCAGTCAGGAGCAGCGCATGGACCTCTACCGCCGTATCGCGCTCGTGCGCACGGAGGAGGAGGCCGACGACCTCATGGATGAGGTCATCGACCGCTTCGGCGACCCGCCGCCGAGCGTGTACACGCTCGTGCAGGTGGCGCTGCTGCGCGCCGATGCCGGCAAGGTCGGCGTGACGGACATTTCGCAGAAAAACGGCTGTTTGAAGTTCCTGCTGGCGCAGTTCGATATGCAGAAGGTATCGGCACTGTATGCCCGGCCGGAGTTCAAGGGCCGCTTGAAGGTGGACGCGGGGGCAAAGCCGGGCGTCATTCTGCGCCTCAAGACCCGCACCCACGTGATTGAACAGGCAAGAGCGTTTGTTTCCGCATGGGCAGACGCCCAGGGAGACCGCGCATGACACCCATGTGCAACGAAACGAAAGGAAGCGTTTGCTGATGAAAACCAGAATCACCGCCCTGCTGCTGGCACTTGTAATGGCCGTCTGCTGCCTGACCGGCTGCACCTCGACCCGCGTGCGCAGCTACTCGGAAGAGAGCAGTGATGCCTCGACCGATAAGTACGCTGCCGCGCTCAACGCTTACAGCAGCGGCAAAAAAGTCATGACCATCAACGGCAGCCCCGTGTACTGGAACGAGTATGCCTATTTCTTGTGCGCCATCATGGCGAACATGGAGCGCTACGGCATGCAGATCACGGACTGGAGCGCGGTCTATGACGAGAGCACGGGCGAGACGTACACCGACATCATGACCAAGAGCGTCGTCAACAACATCGCCTGGAACCACCTCATCGAGGTCAAGGCGGCGGAAAACGACGTGGCGTTTGACGCGGCGGGCGAGCAGTACGTGCAGGACACGATCGACCGGACCATCCAGAACGTCGTGGGCGACGGCGGCACCGAGGCCGAGCTGAACGAAAAGCTCCAGTCGTACTACATGGATCTGGACCTGTTCAAGTATTTCACCAAGACGCAGTATCTCTATAACGGTCTGGCCAGCAAGCTCTTCGGCGAGAACGGCGCGAATATCTCCGACGAGGACGTGCAGGAATATGCCGAGGCCAACAGCTACATGACGGCAAAGCACATCCTCTTCAAGACGAAGGACGACAGCGGCACTGCCCTTTCGGACGCCGACAAGGCCGCCAAGAAGCAGCAGGCCGAGCAGGTCGCAGCGCAGCTGAAAGCCGTGACCGACCCCGACAAGCGCGTGGAGCTGTTTGACCAGCTCATGGAGCAGTACAATGAGGACACCGGCGAGAGCAGCTACCCGCACGGCTACTGCTTCACCTCCGGCACCATGGTCACGGAGTTTGAGGACGCCTGCAAGGCGCTCGAGCCCTACGAGGTGTCCGGCGTGGTGGAGAGCCGGCACGGCTACCACGTCATCCTGCGCATGCCGACGCAGGGCGACGACCTGGTCATGAGCAGCGACGGCAGCCAGCAGACGCTGCGGATGCTCGTGGCGCAGGATCAGCTCAGCAGCCTGCTGACGGGCTGGGTGGACGAGGCGGACATCAGCTGGGAGCCGAAGTTCCGCAGCATCGACTACGCGGCCGTGTTCACGCCGAAGCAGAGCTTCTGGAAGCGGCTGGACGTGTTTGACTGGTTCGAGAAGTAAGGACAAGATGAAAAAATCCCGCCATCCGACCGGATGACGGGATTTTTCTGTTTCTGTTCAGGCGTGCTTGACCATGCCGGCGATCTTTTTCATGAGGCCGGAGCCAAACTTCTCATCGAAGTAGTTGAGCCACGCGCGCACGGTGTCGATCGTCTCGGGGTCGCCGAGCCAGTGGCGCAGGATGATGTTGCGGTCCGTGCTGCGCAGGAGCTTGGCCACCGACACGAGGATGGCGTACGCATCGTCGATCTTGCCGAGCAGCGGGAAGGAGTCCGGCACGAGGTCCAGCGGCGAGAGGACATACAGCAGCGCGAAGCCGAGGTCGAGCTTGCGGCTCGAGGGCACGTCGGGGTCGAGCATGAGCTTGCAGACAAGGTAGGCAAAGTCCGGCAGCGTCGTGAGATAATCGGCCGCCTTGCTGCCGAATTTTCCGGCCACAAAGCTGTTGGCCTGATAGCGGGCACGCTTATAGAAGCGGTCGAATGCGTTGTCGTCCATGTAATAGATGTTTTCTTTGGTCATGATCCTGCCTCCTGATGGGAGATGATTTCTTCCTATTATAGCGAAAAACCGGCCGGGCTTCAACCGGTTTGTGAAATTTTTCGGAATTGATTGCCAAGCGGGCCGATCCGGCGTATAATGCAGGAGCATTTCAGGAAACGGAGGCTGAGCCTATGATCCGCTTTTTCAACGGCCGCACGCTCACAATGGCGGACGGTGTGTCCGTCACGACGGACGAGGTCTGGACCGACGGGGACAAGATCGCCTACATCGGCCCCACGCCGGAGGACCTGCCCGCGTTCGCGCGGCAGATCGACCTCGGCGGCGATCTCGTCATGCCGGGCTTTAAGAACGCGCACGCGCACGCCGGCATGAGCTTTGTCCGCTCGTATGCCGATGATGTGCCGCTGCAGCCGTGGCTGTTCGAGCAGATCTTCCCGCTGGAGGCCAAGCTCACGCCCGAGGCGGTGTACGCGTTCACCAAGCTGTCGATCCTTGAGTATCTCACGAGCGGCATCACGGCCGGCTTTGACATGTACTATTTCCGCGAGGCCATCGCCCAGGCGAGCATCGACTGCGGCTTCCGCACGGTGCTGTGCGGGGGCGGCGGCAGCGCGCAGCAGCTCGAATCGGAATACCGCAAATTCAACGCCCTGCACCCGCTGATCTCCTATCAGCTCGGCCTGCACTCGGAGTATACCTCAAACCTCACCGAGATGACCGAAGCCGGCGAGCTGGCCCGCGCGCTGCACGCGCCGGTGTTCGCGCACAATGCCGAGACCGCGCGCGAGGTGGCCGAGTGCCAGGCCCGCTGGGGCAAGACGCCGACTGAGCTGTTTGAATCTCTCGGCCACTTTGACTACGGCGGCGGGGGCTTTCACTGCGTGCACATGACGGAGCACGATCTGGAGATCTTCCGTGACCGCGGGCTCTGGGCCGTCACGAACCCCGGCTCGAACGCCAAGCTCGCCAGCGGCATCGCCCCGCTCGAGCAGATGCGGGCGCTGGGCATCCATATGGCCATCGGCACCGACGGCCCGTCGAGCAACAATGCGCTCGATTTCTTCCGCGAGATGTATCTGGCCGCCGTGCTGCAAAAGCTGCGCTGCGGCGACGCGGCTGCCCTCCCGGCGGACGACGTGCTGCGCATGGCGACGGTCGGCGGCGCGCAGGCCATGGGCCTGACCGACTGCGACGTGCTCGCCCCCGGCAAGCAGGCGGACCTGATCGTCATCGACCTGCAGCGGCCGAACATGCAGCCGGTGCACAATGTGCCGTGCAACCTCGTCTACAGCGGCTCGAAGGAGAACGTGCGCCTGACGATGGTCGCCGGGCGGGTGCTGTATGAAAACGGCGCGTTTTTCGTCGGCGAGCCGGTGCAGGACATTTACCGCGCTGTGGACACGGCATTCGCCGCCATGCGTGCGGCGCTCTGATCGATTTTCCTGCGGGCTGCGGGGCGGCGAAAGCCGCCTGAGGTGATATGCCCGAAACCATAAAAAGTCCCGAAAACGTTACGTTTTCGGGACTTTTCTGCGCCGGTGCGCTTATGCTTTCGTTTCGAGCACTTTCACGCCGTGCATGATGATCTCACCGGCGAGCACGGCCATCTCTTCGGGCGTCTGCTTCATGCCGTTGTCGATCCACGTGAGCGCGAGGGACATATTGCCCGACACGATGAACGAGCAGAAGTAGTCGAGCATCTCGGGGTCGTTCGGATAGTAATACGCGAGGAAGTCATACAAAAATTCGTCGCGCAGGATGTGGCAGATGCGGTCGGTGAAGGCAATGTCGCCGTTTTTGCCCAGCAGCACATGGCACAGATCGGAATTCTGCTCGATGTACTGGTACAGCTCCATCAGGTACGGGTAGGTCTTGCCCTCGGAGTCTTTCGCATTGTGCCGGCGGCACACGACGACCAGCCCGTCCGCCAGCTCGTCCTCAAGGCTGGACAGCAGGTCGTACACGTCCTTATAGTGAATATAGAAGGTGCCGCGGTTGATGTCTGCAATCGCTGCCAGCTCGCGCACGGAGATGTCCTTGACGCTCTTCTCCGCCATGAGCTTCATCAGCGCAAGCCGAAGCTGCCGTTTCGTCTTTCGCACTCTGCGGTCTACAACTTTTTCTTCCATTCGCCGATTCCTCCTACCTGTTTTTTGTGATCTTTACATACATGGTACCACCAAAACGAACAATAATCAACATTTCGTTGCATAATAATTGTGATTTTTTTCGAAATTTTCTTGAAAATTTCAGAAAAAAGCGGACAAAGTGGTGAATAATCACGTTTCAGTCGCCCATCTGGCCTGCGATTTGGCGACCAGGCGGGCATCGGAAAACGCAGTGGCAAAATGGCGCGCGATATGCTATGATGGGGGCAAACCCCGAAAAGGAGCACAAGAACATGTTTGAAAACGGAACGTTCGCGGTCCTCGGCCCGGACGGAAAACAGGTGCAGTGCGACGTGCTGTTCACCTACGACTGTGAGGATAACGGCCGCTCGTACGTCGTGTTCACGACCGGCGAGGGCGCGCAGCAGCAGCTGTTCGCCAACCGCTACGCCGCGCGCGAGGACGGAAAGCCCGCGCTCTTCCCGCTCGAAAACGAGCAGGAATACGCCATTATCAAGCACTGCTTTGAGGAGCTCAAGGCGAAGCTCGCCGAGCAGGCCGCGGCAGAGCAGGCGGCACAGGCCGCTGCGCAGGAGGGCGAGCCCGAAGCATGACAGATCCGTTTCACCCGCTGAGCGTGCGGGACATTCCGCTGCTTACGCGCTATTTTTCCCGGCAGGATACCCGCCTGTGCAATGCCTCGGCCGGCGCGGCCGTGCTCTGGCAGCCGTATTTTCAGGATGCGGCGCTCGAACTGGACGGCACGCTGCTGCTGCGCGAGCAGTTCCCCGGCCTCGGCATGGTGTTTTCCACACCGATCGGTGAGCATGTGGGAAACGCATACGATTTTCTCGTGAAATATTGCCATGAAGTGGGGCAGCCACTGCAATTTTTCCCCGCCGCGGCGGCAGATGTGGAAAACCTGCGCGCGCGCTTCGGCGCCGTGGAGGTCACGCCGGTGCGTGACTGGTTCGACTATCTCTATGACGCGCAGGACATGGTGACGTTCCGCGGCCGGCGCTTCAACGGCCAGCGCAACCACATCCACCATTTCCAGCGCCTGTCCCCCGACTGGTCGTTCGAGCGCGTCACGGCGGAGAACCTGCCGGAGGTGTGCGCGTTTTTCGACGATTTCACCCGCCGCTACCACAAGGACAGCGACAGCGCGCAGGCGGAAGAGGGCTGCGTGCGGGAATTCCTGCGCGACTTTGACGCCTATGCCCCGCTGGCAGGGCTGCTGCGTGTCAATGGGCGCGTGGCCGGTTTTTCCGCTGGGGAGATCGTGGGCGACACGCTCATCATCCACATTGAAAAGGCGGACATCGCCTATGAGGGCATCTATCAGGTGCTGGTCAACGAATACGCCAAGTGCTTCGTCACGCCCGATGTGCGCTACATCAACCGCGAAGAGGACGTGGGCGACGAGGGGATGCGGCGCTCAAAGGAATCGTACCACCCCGTGCGCCTGCTCGAAAAATATCTGGTACGGATCCCGGCACAGCCGGAGAAAGGAGAAAATACCATGCAGGAAGTCTATGAATTTCTGAAAAAATGCGGCACGTACTATCTCGCCACCGTCGAGGGCGACCAGCCGCGCGTGCGCCCGTTCGGCACGGTGAATCTGTTTGAGGGCAAGCTCTATATCCAGACCGGCAAGGTCAAGGCCGTGTCGAAGGAGATGGCGGCCAACCCCAAGGTGGAGCTGTGCGCCTTCGACGGCGAGACGTGGCTGCGCGTGAGCGCGAAGGCCGTTGAGGACGACCGCGTGCAGGCGCGGCAGGATCTGCTCGACCACTATCCCGAGCTGCAGAGCCTCTACACCGCCGACGACGGCAACACGCAGGTGTTCGCGCTCACGGAGGCGACCGCGACGTTCAGTGCCTTCCAGGCCGCGCCGCGCACGGTGCGCTGGTAAGTGCCGAAATGAACGCAAAAACGGCCCGTCGGGTGTCCCCGGCGGGCCGTTTGCTGCAGATGGGCGATCAATTTGCGGAAATTTTGCGCCTGCACGCAAAAAACTTAAAATTTTCATTGCAATTCCGGTTGGCAACCGCGGCAGCACGTGCTACAATCGGGCCAGAAAAATCAATAGAAAGAAGGAGATCATACATGGCACAGTTTTTGCTCTCGTGCGAGTCCACGGTGGAGTATATGCACAGCCGCGGGATCCCCGTCATTTTCTATTCC
>ENA-OVGE01000288-OVGE01000288.1-human-gut-metagenome-genome-assembly--contig:-NODE-288-length-49597-cov-6.349925_pt1 | contig 49597 bp, 39 predicted proteins | sample MGYA00237769_ERZ505417 | MGnify/ENA primary metagenome ERZ505417 (study PRJEB26158, sample SAMN06016403) | human gut metagenome | biome: human gut; feature: ankylosing spondylitis patient; material... | reverse complement strand
AAAGAAAGGAAGAATATATGGGTTTCGTAGTTTTACACATGGAAAAGGCGCACGGCAGCGACAGCGGAACGACCGCACATATCGAGCGTTTCATCATACCGAAGAACGCCGACCCCACACGCACGCACCTAAACCGCAGGCTTATCGAATACCCCGACGGGATAAAAGACCGTTCGGCGGCTATACAGCAGAGATTAGAAGAAGCGGGGCTGACACGCAAAATCGGAAGCAACCAAGTACGGGCAATCCGCATCAACGTATCGGGAACGCACGAGGACATGAAGCGGATAGAGGAAGAGGGGCGTTTGGACGAGTGGTGCGCCGACAATCTGAAATACTTCGCCGACACGTTCGGAAAGGAGAACATCGTGGCGGCTCACCTGCACAGGGACGAGGAAACGCCGCACATACACGTTACACTCGTCCCCATCGTCAAGGGAGAGCGCAAGCGCAGGAAAAGGGAGGAACAGACGAAGAAGCGATACCGCAAGAAGCCGACCGACACCGTGAGGCTGTGCGCAGACGATATTATGACACGGCTGAAATTGAAGTCCTACCAAGATACCTATGCCGTGGCGATGGCGAAATACGGGCTGCAAAGGGGCATAGACGGCTCGAAAGCTCGCCACAAGTCCACGCAGCAGTATTATCGGGATATACAGAAACTCTCCGACGACCTCAAAGCGGAAGTGGTGGATTTGCAGCAGCAGAAAGAAACGGCACAGGAGGAACTAAGACGGGCGAAAAAAGAAATACAGACCGAGAAGCTGAAAGGGGCGGCAACCGTCGCAGCCGCCAACATCGCCGAGAGTGTCGGTTCTCTTTTCGGCAGCAACAAGGTCAAGACATTGGAAAGGGAGAACACCGCCCTGCAAAACCGCATCATTGAACTTGAAGAAGAAGCCCGACAACGGGAACGACAACAAGCCAAACAGATGCAGGAAATGAAAAGCACATATGAGCAACAGAATGGTAAGCTGTCCGAGTTCGTGAATTTTGTCAAATGCTATTTCCCATACGTGGAAAAGCTGATACCGACAATAAATTTCCTGCGTGACCGCTTGGGTTTCGATGACGGTATTATCCGAAGACTATGCACTTTCAAGGATGTTGCCATTAAAGGTAAACTCTACTCTTCGGAGTTCAACCAAAGTTTTGAAACCAAGCGTTCTATCTGCGCCATCAAGGAGAATGAAAACGGAAAATTCGATTTCAATATTGACGGAGTTCCACACGTGAGTTGGTTCAGAAAAAAGATGAGCGAGTTTTGAGAAGCTATTGGAATACCGAAGCCAAGGCAAAATAGGGGTATAAAACTATAGTTCAAAGAAAACAGCCGAATAATCTACCTATATTGAATGGATTATCACGTTTTTTTGTATTTTTGCAGTTGGATTGAGATAACTCGTTCCAAGACATATTGCTCGATAGCTTCACAATCACCACTACAAGTAAAGAGCAACAACTAATATTGGGACTGCCCCGAATATGGGCGCAGACTTCCCATATTTAGTTGTGGTTTGTGGTGAACCGTGAAGCGTATGGCGAATGTCTGCGCTTTTTATCATTAAAAAAATAATAGATATGACTAAAATCACTAACACTTATGTTTTAGACAAGGCAAAAATGTCTGTATTGCTGTTAATTATGTTGTTTACGTGTCCTTTGGCTTTTGCTCAAAGTGAACCAGAAACAGCAAAGCCTTTAACTGATATGGAAGTTGTACGTAAAGTAGCATTTCTTGATATTGAAGGGAAATATTATGAAGATGTTACGATGTCTTTCAAGTCAATAACTCCTGACTATTTTATATCAGATAAATATAAAGTCAAAGTAAAAGTCGTTGATAAAAATGGAAAATCTATATATAAAAAGACTTTGAAAAATGTTTTTCTATATGTGTTTTCAAATGGTCAAATACAAGTGGGGAAAAAGAATTTTGACCAAATAGTCGTGTCAAAATCAAAATCGACAGATGAAAACATTGGCATAATTAGGGAAAAAGAAGGAGTTTATTAGTCGGTACTTATAAAATGAAACATTCACACACTTATCAACATTTTGCACTTAACACCGATAATTGCATCGTTGATATAAAGGATGTATATTATTCAAACGAACGATATTTTTGTCCTTATTGTCACAGTGAGATGATAGCTAAACGTGGAAATATCCGCCAATGGCATTTTGCGCATAAGGCTGACAAATGTTCTTACGACAAATATCTACATTCCATTGCTGAGATAATGATAATGAATTGGTTTAATCAGAAAGAGCATATCATATTATCTATGGATAGTTATGAAAAGTGCGACAAGTATGATAATTGTGTTTTCTATGACAAGATAAACTGTAAGAGGGTAAAGAAAGTGCAATTTGATTTAAAGACTTATTATTCAAAATGCATCCAAGAACATAGGTGTAGAGACTTTATAGCCGATTTGTATTGCGAAAACAAGACTAATCCTAATTTGCCTATTTTCATTGAAGTATTTGTAACACATGAATGCAGTCAAGAAAAGAAAAAATCGGGCATTCGTATTATTGAACTTAGTATTCAGTCAGAAGAAGATATTTTGGATATTGTAAATTCCACAAATTTAAATGAATGTGAAAAAGTTAAGTTGCACAACTTTAAACGTAAGGAAGTTTTAGCAGAGGACTTTGCGCAACCTTTTCAAAAATATATCTTACATCATACTTTGAAAAGCTATGTTGAACGAGATACGTTTACTTGTAGGAATTACAATCACCACAGAAAGGGAATCTATGAAATAAGTATGCCATATGATGATTGCATACCATATTTTATCAATAGTGGTGGTTTATATACAATTGGAAAAGTTAAAGCGTATCTTGATGGGTATTTAAAGAAAGATTGCCAATTATGTAAATGGCAAGCAGAAGATATGAGTGGAAGCAAGTTCTGCAAATTGTATAAAAAATGTGGTAATCCAAAATATTGCAATGATAATGATGTTTCAAAATGTTCAATGTTTAGAGAGAATACACTAATGATAAATGATGCCATCTCTGATTTTAATGAATATCAAAAAAATGATTCAGTGGACATTTGGAATATAGATACCCCATATTAATCAAGGGATAATTACCATCCCATTCAGAAAAACACGCTTGATGTTTTTCGTTTTTGGAAAAACATATTATATTTGCAGATGAAAGAGTTATTTGACAGCATAGCAACGTAAAACACTGAAATTCGCACAGTTGCTAAATCGTTACTTCTATTTCTCAAATAATTCGCTAAAAGTTTATTTCTCAATCGGTTAAGTCAAACCGATAAAAATCTAAAATACAAGGCACATATTTTAAATTATCTCAGACCTATTTTTTGCGGGGTTAAAACCGGGATGAAAACCACGGCTGTACGCAATGACAAAAACAGACACCCGTTTTTACATCAAACACTCGCCCGAAACATACGGGCACGCTCGCAAACCTGTCCCCTTTTCCGAAAAGGCGCACTCTGACGGCAGTTGGAAAAAGCATTTTCCTGCAATCCAATAAACCTGTTTGACAGTTATAACGGCCATGAACTTTACGGAGGATTGTATTTAAGATTGTGAATTACGCTTAAAATGGATTACATATAGCAATGAGTTGGCGGAAATTCGTAATTTTGCAAATTGGCTTGGTAATACGTTTTTTGAATACCCGGTTTTGAAAAAGAATACATCGATAATCACTGCAATCGTAACGGCAGTAATACTTTCCGTTTGCGGCATAAGCCCGGCACACGGCATTGCCTCTCCATACGGCACGCCGGATACGGGCGACAGCATAGCCGACACGATTGCTCCTGCCGTAAAACCGGATACATCTGGCAAAGCGCAGGCAAAAAGTGTCACTGCCGTTAATAAGAATGACAGTTCCTCAATCGGTAGCGACACTACTGCTGCCAGCAAAGGCAGCACTACAGCCCCAACCGACACAGCGGCGGCTCTTATCGACACATCGGCAGTAAGACGCGACACCATTATAACCTTCGGCGACACAGCCGTGGCGGATACGGCGGCAACCGATTCATCCAAAAGCAAGAAAAACGCTCTCGACGCCCCGGTAAAATATACGGCTACAGACTCCATTACATACGACGCGAGCCTGAAAAAAGCGTTTCTATACGGTGAAGGTGACGTTAAATACGAAGACATGGAGTTGAAGGCCGAACGCATAGAAATGAACCTCGACAGTTCCGTGGTACATGCCTACGGTGTGCAGGATTCGACAGGTGAATGGGAAGGGCTTCCCATTTACACACAAGGTTCGGAAAAGTACGACAGCGACATAATGAGTTTTAACTTCAAGACGAAGAAAGGCTTTATCAACAACGTAAGGACCGAACAGGGCGAAGGATTCCTGCGGAGCGAGAACTCCAAGCGCGCCAAAGACGGCACTCTGTTCCTGGAGCATGCAAGATACACCACCTGCGACGCAAAACATCCCGACTTTTACATAGCTTTGTCAAGAGCGAAAGTACACCCGGGCAAGGACGTTGTGTTCGGCCCGGCATATCTCGTGGTGGCCGACGTACCACTGCCGCTGGCAATACCTTACGGTTTCTTCCCTTTCAAAAAGAAATATTCGAGCGGATTCCTCATGCCAACCTACGGAGATGAGACACGTCGCGGCTTCTACCTGCGCGACGGCGGATATTACTTCGCTTTCAACGACCGTATAGACATGCGTCTTACCGGCGAAATATATACCAAAGGCTCGTGGGGCATAAACTTGGAATCAAACTACCTTACACGCTACAAATATTCGGGCAACTTCTTCCTGAGTTACATAAATACCGTAGAAGGAGAGAAAAACATGCCTGACTACGAAAAAACAACCAGCTTCAAGATACAATGGCAGCACCGGCAAGACTCCAAAGCCTTGCCAAACACAAACTTCTCGGCAAGCGTGAATTTTGCAACCGAGAGCTACGAGCGCAAGAACCTTTCTTCGCTTTACAACCCGCAAGCACTCACGCAGTCAACCCGCACCAGTAGTGTTTCGTTCTCACACACGTTCGAGAGCATAGGACTCACCCTGTCGGCAACAACGAACCTGAACCAAAACATGCGCGACTCGACTATCGACCTCACGCTGCCCGACCTCAACATTTCACTTTCGCGATTCTATCCCTTTAAACGCAAAAAGCTCAGAGGGAAACAAAAATGGTATGAGAAAATCTCGATGAGCTATACCGGACAACTTAGCAACCGGATAAGCACAAAAGAGAACAAATTGCTGCATTCAAACCTTATAAAGGACTGGCGCAACGGAATGAACCACCAGATACCAGTCTCGGCCAGTTTCCAAATATTCAAGTACATCAACGTGTCGCCCTCGTTCCAGTTCAACGACCGTATGTATACCAACAAAATCATGCGCAAGTGGGACAACGTTAACCAGCGCGAGGTAAACGATACTATTTACGGCTTCTATAACGTGTACGACTGGCGAATGTCAGTTTCGGCAAACACCACCCTGTACGGTTTCTACAAACCATGGCGCAAACTGTTCGGCGACGGCATAATAGCTATCCGCCACATGATGAAGCCGAACATATCATTTACCTACGCTCCTGACTTCGGAGCCGACAGTTACGGCTATTATGACTCTTACGTCAAGACCGACCGCGACGGTAACGTATCAACCGTTACCTACTCGCCGTTCTCCAACGGAATGTTCAGTTATCCTTCAAGAGGCAAAACAGGAAGCATATCGATGAGCCTTTCAAACAACCTCGAAATGAAAGTGAAAAGTTCGAAAGACTCTACCGGCGAAAAGAAAATAAGCCTAATCGACGAACTTTCGGCACGTATATCCTACAACATGGCTGCAAAGACAAAACGGTGGAGCAACCTGAACACCAATTTGCGACTCAAGCTATGGAAGAACTACACGTTCAGCATGTCGGCCGTATTTGCCACATACGCCTACAAGTACGATGACAACGGGAACGTAGTTGAAGGCGACAGAACCGAATGGAGCTACGGACGTTTCGGGCGTTTCCAGGGAATGTCGCAAAACATTTCGTATACATTCAACAACCAAACGTTCAAAAAACTGTTCGGAAAGAAAAAAGAGGAAGAAAGTACAGATATAGACGACATAAATTCAGCCATAGAAGCTCCTGAAGAGGACTATGTAGACGAAGAAACGACCGACAGCAATGTAGACCCAACCCTGACCCAAAGCCAAAACTCGGCAAAAAAGGAGAAGGGCAAATCGCGCATTGACGATGACGGTTACAAACGCTTTGAAATACCATGGTCCCTATCCGTAAGCTACGGTATCTCCATGCGCGAAGACCGCAGCCGCAAGATAAACCCCAAAACCATGAGGTATCCGTTCTCGTATACACAGTCGCTCAACTTCTCGGGCAACATAAGAATATCCGATGGCTGGAACATAAACTTCAGTTCGGGATACGACTTCAACTACCACAGGCTTTCAATGACCACGGCCTCATTATCCCGCGACTTGCACTGCTTTATGATGACATGCTCAATGGTGCTGCGCCCATTCACGAGTTATAATTTTTCTTTCCGTGCCAAGACGTCCACACTGGCCGACGCTTTGAAATGGGATAAGCGAAGCAGCTACTCCACCAACATAGACTGGTACTAATCCATACGCCAAATGAACACCAAGGCTATAATCCTGACAGGCATAACCGCAATGTTGTACGTAAAGGGCCTTTCCCAAATAAACTACGGCATTGCCGCGTTAGACAGGTCTGATATAACATGCACACATTTGGCTGCTACGGACAAATCCCCCCAAATACCGGTTTACGAAACAGTGCAGACGGAGACTACCGTTGAAATGCCCGTACAGGACAGCAAGAAACGCAAAAAGAAGTCGAAAAAGAAAAAGGCAAAAACAAAATCAGTAAGCCAGATAAGCGTTTCCGCAAAAAAGACAAACGCCTTTTACGACCCCAACGAAGTGCTGCATAACGGTTTCACCGTTACAGCATGGGTGCTCCCCCAAGTAACGCTCGTTGAGAAGCATGGTTACCTGCTCTACCCGCTCAACGGTTACGACACAAACGGTATAATGCAATCGCAATGGGGAATAACCGTTGACAAACAATATGTACGCATTTACGAACGCTACCAGGAAGAGCGCCTTTTGCTCGAATACAAACATAATGAAAACAAAGACTTCTTCATTGCGTTTACATGCCAGAACAGCACACCAGCGCTATACATCAACGGCGAACTGGTAAGCACCGGAGTGCGCTCGGAATATCAGCCCCACCCTGCCTTCGAAGGCGCGGCGCAGTGTCCGGAGATAAAAAGGTTCGTGGGAAAATCAACAAGACTGCAATACTTCCAGCGGGTGCTTACAAGTAACGACATCAGGGGACTGTACAAAACAGAATATGCCTTGCTCCACAAAACAAGCGATTAAACAAACACGCAAGGGCAACAACCATTCTATTCCACATTTATAAGACCAAAGACTAATATACGAAAAACAAATATTCATACTTTCATAAAACAAAAAACAAGCATCATGAAACTGACAAGATTCCTAATCTTAGGCGCTATTGCGTTTAGTGCCGCTGCATGCAGCGAAAGTACAAGCGAATTTCACTATTTCCACGTGGAATCGCCCAAGACTTTGATTTATGCCGACCAAAGCACCGATACACTCATCATACAAAGTACCGACTCTTGGGAAGCAACAACCGAGGCCGACTGGATTACACCCAAGACATTCGACTTTCAGATTACACCCGACGCCTCAATGCTGCAAAAAAGGGTGATGTACATCACGCCAAACAAAAGCGGGAAAATAAACAGCAGTTACTTTACCATTAAATGCGACGGGCGCACGCACCGCAGAACCTGCATACAGGCAAGCTGGATGAACGTCGTATCGCCCGGCCCAAAATACTACGGTCCCGACGGTGATATTGAAAATCCCAACGAACTTACCGACTTTACAGGCGTAGGAGTAAGGTATGAAATGGTAAAAGCTCCCGACGAGACAACAGGCGAAATCATCTTCAATCTGTACGACAAGAAGGCTACCATTTCCACAGGGGACAGTTGGATTACGTTGGCACAAACTTCGGCCGAGCACACACAAGGTTCTTTAAGCCAGCAATTCAAAATAGAATTCACACTCGAGGAAAACCAAACCGGAGCAGACCGCACCGGAACTATCACAATCACTACCCAGAACGGTGTTACGCAAACGATTTCGATAATACAGAAAGTGTAAAGCGGCAAAGCAACGTACAGGTTAGCCTGAACGATACTGCCAAAACAAAATCCGGGTATTCACAAACGAATGAATATCCGGATTTTTCGCATAACTATCCACCGAAAAAGAGACACCCTTAAAACCCTGGCAGCACACCGGTTTGAAGGTCCAAAAAATATGTCCGACATATTTTGAAATAGGTCGGACATATTTTAAATTTCCTCAGAGATAATTTTTATTTGCTGCGGGAAGGTTCAAAAAAGGTCACTTCTGCGTAAACACACAACTGAATATATATCCGCCATGCGGCAGAAGCTCAATAGCGACAAAAACGTTCCAACCGAATCCCAGGGAACTACTCTGACGCCTCCGCCTGCGGCTTGGCTTTCTTGCCTTGCCTGCGTTGCCGCACACGTTCCACAGCCTCTGTAACGACGGGACGGTTTTTGAAACGGTTGGCGTAAGTAGAATAATCGGGGCGTATACGCTGGTAGTTGGGATCCAGGAACAGAGGGCTCGATATTATATGGTCGGCCGTGCTGCGGTTGCAGCAAAACACGATATTCTCAACGCTTGCCAAACGTGTCAATGCCTTGACATCGGTATCATGCGGCTGCAATGTCATAGGGTCGGTAAAGAAGAACAAGTAATCTATCTGTCCTTCTACTATTCTCGAGCCCATTTGCTGGTCACCGCCAAGCGGACCGCTCTTCAGTATCGTAAAATCCCATTCCACGTCAGGATGTTTTGCTCGAAGCGCCTCAAGTATAAGCGTTCCCGTAGTGCCGGTACAATAGAACTTATGCCCTATCAGTCGTTCAGAGTTCCAAAGAACCCACTCTATTAAATCCTTTTTCATCGCGTCGTGGGCAACGAGCCCTATGTGACGCACAAGTTTCTGTTCCATATCTTAGGCTTTAACGTGGTTAATGTTTTGATATTTTCTTTGTCGGGAAATTCGGTGCTGAGGCTACACGGACGGCATTTCGGCTTAAATGCCTCAGGCGCTGGGCTTGCTGTAGAAGTTGTCCCAGTTCTTATATACCGGCTCGCGCCCGAGTTTTAGCAATGCGGCCTCTATTTCTTGCGGCGTGCGCGCGTCTGCTTTGTGGAACTGCTCCAATGCCTGGGGATAGCAGCAATATCCTCCCGGTTCCGTACAACTGCCGGCACTCATGGTTGTAACACCAAGCGTTGCCATAGCGTCGCGAATGTCCGGAGTTTCGCGTGTTGAATATGAAATATCCACATCGGGGTCGAAAATGCGCATTGCAAACGTTACCTGCGCCAGTTCGCGGTCGCTCATTATTACATTGGGCTGGAAACCGTCGTTCTCGGCCGGGCGCATGCGGGGGAAATTCACGCTGTACTGCGTTTTCCAATAATTCTTTTCCAAATATCTCAGATGAAGAGCGAGCATTGCCACATCCGTGCGCCACTCTTCCAAGCCTATCAGCGCTCCCATGCCTATGCTCCTTGCTCCTCCCTGTGCCATACGGTCGGGAGCATTGACACGCCACTCGAAATTCGACTTCATCCCCGCCGGGTGGTATATCTTATAATTCTCTCGATTATATGTCTCCTGGAAACAGATAACACCGTCGCAACCATGGCGCACCAAAGTAGCATAACCGTCTACGGAAAGAGGCATTACCTCAATCTTTATGTTATGGAAATACGGCCTGGCCAAGTCTATGGCTCTGGCTATGTAATCAACACCCGCCTTGGCAGGATTTTCGCCTGTAAGAAGCAGTATGTTGTCGAACGGGCCGAGTTCTTTTATTGCCTTGTATTCCCGCACAATTTCTTCCTCTGTAAGAATTGTGCGTTTCATCTTGTTCTGCCTGTGAAAGCCGCAGTACACGCACGAATTCATGCACGAATTGGTAAGGTACAAAGGCAGGAACAAATTAATTATTCGTCCGAACCGCTCTTCTGTTATTTTACGGCTTTTGCGTGCCATCGTTTCAAGATAAGGGTCTGCCGCCGGGGAAATAAGAGCAAGGAAGTCCTCCCACTGTAAATGGCGTTTCAGCAACGCACGCCTTACATCTTCGTCCGTTTTGGAATAGATACGTTCGGTAGTATCTTTCCACGGGAATTGTAACAAATATTCGCTGAACATTTATTCTTGTTATTTAGATACGTTGGTATATGTACGGGAAGCAACTGCCTATAAAGCAGCCTTAGTCCCGCAAGTTTTGAAATTTAACGGTTATCCGCCGCAAGAAGCGTTTATCACTACAAGTGAGTCGTTCTCGCAAAGCGAAACATTCCACTCCGCACGCGGTACAACGCGGTTATTCCGCGCTACTGCTACGCCGGTCTCGCCCAAACGCAGCATTTTGGCAACGTCGGAAACTGTAGCTCCTTCCGCAAGCTCCGTTTTCTTTCCGTTCAATGTTATAACCATTCTTATATTTCTAATCGTTCAAAAAAGAAGTAAGGGGCGACGTGGGCTCGGCATCTGCAACTCTGCCGGAAACGGGCAAGCCTGCATTATAAGCCGTTCTTCCTGCTTCAACTGCAAGAGCAAATGCTTTTGCCATGGCCACAGGGTCGGCCGCCGTTGCTATTGCTGTATTTACCATTACTGCGTCTGCTCCCATTTCCATTGCCTTTGCCGCATGGCTCGGGGCACCTAAGCCGGCGTCGATTACAACAGGCACAGTAGACTGCTCTACTATAAGCGTTATGAATTCGTCTACGGTAATGCCCAGATTACTTCCTATCGGGGCGGCCAAAGGCATTACTGCAGCAGCTCCGGCTTCTTGAAGACGCCGGCAAGCTACGGGGTCGGGAGTAATATAAGGAAGTACAACGAATCCTTGTTTTACAAGTTCTTCGGTAGCACGGATTGTTTCATAAGTATCGGGCAAAAGGTGGCGTGCGTCGGGATGTATCTCGAGTTTTATCCAGTTGGTCTGGAATGCCTCACGTGAAAGTTGCGCAGCCAGTATAGCTTCTTCGGCATTACGTGCGCCCGACGTATTGGGAAGCAGCTTTAATTTGTCGCCTTTTATTTGTTTGAGTAAATCGTTGGCCTCGTCGTCACCGTCTACCCGCTTCATTGCGATAGTAACTATCTCTGCACCTGAAGCCGTAACCGACTCATTCATTTTACCGACCGACGAATATTTGCCTGTCCCAAGAATCAACCGCGACGAGAAAGCCTCGCCTGCGATAGTAAGCATATCGTTATTTACCATATCACTTATATATTTTACGTTGCAGGAAAAGCGGTTTGAATGATACGCACTTAAAGTGTTCAATTGCCATGCTGTTCCTCTTTATTCTGTTTCCTTTATTTCGTTGTTTATGATGTAATACAATCTTTATCGTTCCCGTTCTTTTCTTCAGTGTTACCGCATAACGGGCATGCAGGATTACGCCCGAATTCAAAAACATTTGTTTCCATTGTCAAGGCATTGAAGCTAAGCAAACGGTTTGTCAACAGTTTGCCCGATCCTACAATAAATTTTATGGCTTCCGTTGCTTCTACAGCCCCTATTATTCCAGGAACTGACCCTAACACTCCTAACTCAACAGGTTCTTTTTCGTCTTGCTCAGGCGCAGCTCCATACAGGCACCGCCAGCAGGCCGAGCCGTCAGTATGCGTCATTACCTGGCCTTCAAACCGCGACAGGCTTCCTATGGTAAAAGGCTTGCCTTTCTTTACACAAGTATCATTAACCAATAATTTTGTAGCGTAATTATCCGAACCTTCGCATACAAAATCGTATTGTCCGATTAAATCCCCCGCATTCTCAAGGCTCAAAAACTCATCGTACACCTCGACTCGCACATCGGGATTTATTTCCTTTATACGTTCGCCGGCAGCAACTGCTTTTTTCCGTCCGAGGTCGGAAGTGGAAAAAACAACCTGACGCTGCAAATTAGACAATTCCACAATATCGCCGTCAACAACGCATATATGTCCTACACCGGCCGCGGCAAGATAAGTAATAACGGGGCTGCCCAGCCCTCCGGCTCCCACTATCAGGACATTAGAAGCTGCTATCCGTTCCTGCCCCTCAATTCCTATTTCGTCAAGAAGGATATGGCGGCGATAACGTTGCGTTTTATCAGCGTCCCAAGCAAACCGGAATGCTCCGTTGGAATTCTGTTTCTTTGTTATGCTCACTTACAGACATCCTCCTTTTCTATGCAAAATTATCAATAAAATCCGACAAAAGCCAACGGATTCATGCGAAAACGCTACTTTTGCTACAATTTAACGAACTCACGAATTATACATTGCATTATGAATATTGCAGCATTGATATCTGGAGGGGTGGACAGTTCGGTGGCAGTCCACTTGTTAAAAGAACAAGGTTACACGCCCGACCTTTTTTACATAAAAATAGGTAGCGACGAGAGCAACGAATGGGACTGTTCAGAGGAAGAAGACTGGGCTATGGCCACTATGGTTGCACGTAAATATGGCTGCAAACTCGAACGTGTGGACTTGCACAAGGAATATTGGGAAAACGTGGTAGGATATACCATTGAACGCCTGCGCAAAGGCCTTACACCAAATCCTGACGTGATGTGCAACCGACTTATAAAATTCGGCGTTTTCGAAAAGACTATAGGTCATAATTACGATTATACCGCCACCGGGCACTATGCCTCCACTGAAAAGGACAGCGACGGCAATGTGTGGCTTACCACAAGTCCCGACCCCGTAAAAGACCAAACCGACTTTCTTGCGCAACTCGACAACATACAAGTCTCGCATGCCATGTTCCCTATAGGAAAATTAGAGAAAGACGATGTTCGCCGCATAGCACACGAAGCACATATTCCGTCGGCCAACCGGAAAGACAGCCAGGGAATATGCTTCCTTGGCAAGATAAACTACAACGAACTGGTACGCCGCTACCTCGGCGAACGCGAAGGATTGATAGTAGAAAAAGAAACCGGCAACATCATCGGGCGACACAAAGGTTATTGGTACCACACCATAGGCCAGCGCAAAGGGTTGGGACTTGCAGGCGGACCTTGGTATGTGGTAAACAAGGATATAAACCGCAATATAATATATGTGAGCAAAGGTTTCCAGACACCGGCAGCCTACGGCAAGGAGTTTTTCATAAACGCCCTGCATTTCATAACCCTTAACCCGTTTACAAACGACGGCGACTACGATGTAACTTTCAAAGTGCGACATACACCGCTTTTTACACGCGCTACGCTTACACGCAACGGCGATACTTACAAAATAACCTCCGAAAAGCCCGTACAAGGCATTGCTCCGGGACAGTTCGCCGTGATATACGACAACAACCGCCACCGCTGCCTGGGCAGCGGAGAAATATCCGCAAACCGTCCTGAAGCACACTAACGGTTAACCGGCACATAAGAAAACAGACAAACATTAAGCGGAATAAAACGTACTGCATGCAACATTATATGCAACAGTATTTTTAAGCCGCATGGGAAGAAAGAAAAAATATGTCCGACCTATTTTAAAATATGTCTGACATATTTCAAATTATCTCAGACATATTTTTAAGAGCCAAAAACAGGCCTGCGCATTTCAACAATAAAAACAGACATGTACGACCAGGAAAAAATAAAACCCTATTCGGCAGAAGGCAGAAAAGGCGAACAGGTAGCCGCCATGTTCGACTCGATAGCACATTCTTACGACCTGCTCAACCACACGCTGTCGTTCGGAATAGACAAACTTTGGCGGCGAAGGGCAATAAACTCGCTAAAAAAATTCAGGCCTCGCCACATTCTCGACGTAGCTACCGGCACGGGGGATTTCGCCATCCTTGCAGCCAAAAAGTTACACCCCGAAAGCCTTACGGGTATCGACATCTCCGAAGGAATGCTCGAAATAGGGCGAAAAAAAGCGGAAGAAAAAGGCTTGTCCGGCATTATCTCATTCAACAAAGGCGACTGCATGAACCTGCCTTTTGCCGACGACACATTCGACGCCGTAACTGTGGCATACGGCGTAAGGAATTTTGAAAGCCTCGACTGCGGGCTGAAAGAAATGCTGCGGGTTACAAAACCGGGCGGGCGCCTTGTAATAATAGAGCTCACCACCCCGCAGAGTTTCCCTATGAAACAATTGTTCAGCATTTACTCGCACATCCTGCTTCCCATGATAGGCAAAGCAATATCGCACGACAAAAGCGCCTACGACTATCTGCCGGCCACAATGCAGGCTTTTCCGCACGGGCCGCAAATGAAGTCCATACTTGAGCGGGCCGGTTTCCGGAATGTGCGTTTCCATTATTCTTTCTTCGGAATCAACACCTTTTATGAAGCAGAAAAATAAAAACATCCCATGAAAAACGATATTTCCATATACGGACTGGTAGGATTTCCCTTGGGCCATTCATTTTCGGCACGTTACTTTACTGAAAAATTCCAAACCAACAACATCAGTGCCGAATACCACAACTTCGAGATTCCCTCAATAAAACTTCTTCCGGGGATAATAGAAAAGACACCGGCACTGCGCGGGTTCAACGTCACAATCCCCTATAAACAACAAATAATCCCGCTGCTCGACGAACTTGACGACAACGCGCGCAAGATAGGCGCTGTCAACGTGGTAAGCGTTGTGCGCGGCAAAACAACCCGCCTGATAGGGCACAACTCCGACGTAATAGGCTTTTGCAACTCATTGCGCCCGCTGTTGCGCGACGCACACAAGAAAGCCCTTGTACTCGGGACAGGCGGTGCCTCGTGTGCTGTAATGCACGGGCTCAAGCAGCTCGGCATAACGCCCCAGCTTGTAAGCCGCACGGCCAAAGACGGCATTATAACGTACAGCGACATAAACGCAGACGTAATGGCCGAATACAAGCTGGTTGTAAACTGCACGCCCTTGGGCATGTCGCCCAAAACGGAGTTTTGTCCCGACATTCCATACGAACACCTTACGCCGGAGCACCTTCTTTACGACCTTGTATACAACCCCGAAGAGACCCTCTTCCTCAAACGTGGCCTGGAACAGGGAGCAACCGTAAAAAACGGACTCGAAATGCTATATCTCCAGGCCGAAGCCTCATGGCAGTTCTGGAACGCCGACAATGCCGGGCTACAAACAAACTGCCACGCTTGACGGCAAAAAGAAGCGTCCTGCCGGCCTGCAATTTGAAAAATAAATGTAAACTTGCATATCCAAACCTAAAAAACATAAATCATGCTTAGAGTTAATTGTTTCATCAAAGTAAAAGACAACAACGTCGACGAAGTTATCGACAATGCAAAAAAACTTACAGAAGCCTCACTTAAAGACGAAGGCAATATAGCCTACGACATATTTGCAAGCGCAACGCGCAAAGACGTGCTGCTTGTTTGCGAAACCTGGAAAGACGAAGAATCGCTCCAGAAGCACATGGAAGCAGACCACTTTAAACTCTATGTGGGCAACATGGAAAAACATGCTGAAATGAAAATCGAGAAATTCGAGTTCTGATACACACGAAAATGCTAAAAGCATACGGCCGCAGGGCAGGCAAAATCGCTCCCTATGGCCGTATGTACGTATATATGTAGAAACGAATTCCGGACATTAAACCCAAAACGGTCATTAGGGAAATTAAGTAGTAACGTCAAGTGCAGTCCCTTCGCTAACTTACGCACTTCTGCCGTCATCCGACTTCCCGCCCGACTTAGCCGTAGCCCGCTACGCCTTCAGCCGGCGTAAAGCTATCTGCCGGGCATAAGCACGCAATTTGACGAAGCCTAACGACCGATTTGAGTTTAATTGTGCGTTGTACTCAGTTGCGAAAATAGTGATACGATTTTATGTCTTTTTTGTCTGTGTGTTTTTTACCCTGTTTTCAAAGGGCTGAAAATATGTCGGACAAATTTCGAAAAAGGTCGGACATATTTTAAAATTCAAGGCACATATTTTTTCTTTTCTCCCAGCAAGGTGTAACTCGCTGAAAATGAGATGTCATTTTTCGGGCCAAAAAAAGCCCGTTTTCAGTCTCTTTTTTTGAGTCTTCTTATGTCCGTATTACGTTTAGGTGACATGGCGGCCTTAAATATTTATTGCGATATTTTGAATTTCGTTTGCGTTGCACTAACTTTGCACGCGCAATTCGAAAATACCTATGAACAAAAAATTTAAAGAAAGAACCGGGTTCGATTTAGCCAAGATAAACAAGGAAGTCCTTGCAGAGTGGGACAGCAACAACATCGAGAAACGAAGCATAACGGAGCGCGAAGGCCATCCGCAATATACTTTCTACGAAGGCCCTCCATCGGCGAACGGACATCCGGGAATACACCACGTTCTGGCTCGCACGATAAAAGACACCGTGTGCCGCTACAAGACGATGAAAGGCTTCTGCGTGCCCCGCAAGGCCGGCTGGGACACACACGGACTGCCCGTTGAACTCGGGGTGGAAAAGGAACTGGGTATAACGAAAGAAGACATAGGTAAAACCATATCCATTGAAGAATACAACGACCACTGCCGCAAGAACGTTATGAAGTACACGGCCGAGTGGGAAGACCTGAGCCGTAAAATGGGTTATTGGGTGGATATGGCACATCCGTATATAACATACGAGAACTATTATATAGAATCGGTGTGGTGGTTGCTCGCGCAGATGTACAAGAAAGGACTTGTATATAAAGGCTACACCATACAGCCGTATTCTCCTGCCGCAGGAACAGGGCTTAGCTCGCACGAACTGAGCCTGCCGGGCTGTTATCGCGACGTGAAGGATACCACTGTGACGGCACAATTCAAGATAGTAAACCCCTCAGGCGAATTGTCGCAATGGGGTACGGCATATTTCCTGGCTTGGACCACAACGCCCTGGACGCTGGCCTCGAATACGGCACTGTGTGTGGGCCCGAACATCGACTATGTTACCGTGAGGACATATAATCCGTATACGGGCAAGCCGGTTACTGTCATCATGGCAGAGGAAAGGCTTGCAGCATATCTCGACCCTAAAGGTGCCGACATACCGCTCGAGGATTACAAGAAAGGCGACAAGGTGATACCCTACAGTGTTGTTGCGAAATGCAAAGGCACGGAACTCGAAGGTATGCATTACGAACAGCTAATGCCATACGTCAATCCGGGCGAGGGCGCTTTCCGCGTCATCTTGGGAGACTATGTTACCACGGAGGACGGTACTGGTATCGTACACATTGCTCCGACGTTCGGTGCGGACGACGCATTCGTGGCCAAAGCCGCAGGTGTGCCGCCCTTGATGATAGTGGACAAGAACGGTTTGGAGCGCCCGCTCGTAGATTTGCAGGGACGTTTCTACCGCCTGGAAGACATAGATGAGGCGTTCAGGCGCGAACGCATGAACACCGATCTGTATTCCGTGTATGCCGGCCGTTACGTGAAAAACGCATACGACGACACGCTCACCGACAAGGACGAGACACTCGACGTAAGCATTTGCATGGACTTGAAGCAGAACGACAAGGCATTTAAAATCGAAAAACATGTGCACTCGTACCCGCATTGCTGGCGCACGGACAAACCTATACTTTACTATCCCCTCGACAGCTGGTTCATCCGCTCTACGGCGAAGAAAGAACGCATGTCGGAACTGAACACGACAATAAGGTGGAAGCCGCAGTCGACCGGAACGGGCCGCTTCGGAAAATGGCTCGAGAACCTGAACGACTGGAACCTGTCGCGCTCACGTTTCTGGGGCACGCCGCTTCCTATATGGCGCAGTGAAACAGGCGAAGAAAAATGCATTGAGAGCATTCAGCAGCTTTACGACGAGATAGAGCTGAGCGTGAAAGCAGGTAACATGTCTTCGAATCCGTTGAAAGAGAAAGGTTTTGTGCCGGGCGATTATTCCGACGAGAACTATCATAAGATTGATTTGCACCGTCCCTATGTGGACAACATCATACTGACATCGGAGTCGGGAAAACCGATGAAACGCGAGCTCGACCTGATGGATGTGTGGTTCGATTCGGGTTCAATGCCTTTTGCACAGATACACTACCCGTTTGAGAACCGCGACCAGATAGACAAGAACCTGTCGTTCCCGGCAGATTTCATAGCCGAAGGTGTAGACCAGACACGCGGATGGTTCTTCACGCTTCACGCAATAGCCACTATGATTCGCGACAGCGTTGCTTATAAAGCCGTTGTCAGCAACGGACTCGTGCTTGACAAGAACGGAAACAAGATGTCAAAGCACCTCGGCAACGCAGTCGATCCGTTCGGCGTGATAGAGAAATATGGCATTGACTCCGTGAGATGGTACATGATGACGAACTCATCGCCCTGGGACAACCTGAAATTCGACGAGGCAGGAGTGGAGGAAACTGCACGCTCTTTCTTCGGAAAGCTGTTCCAGACGTATTCGTTCCTTTCGATGTATGCCAATGTGGACGGGTTTACATATTCAGAGCCTGATGTACCGAACAACGAAAGACCTGAGCTGGACCGTTGGATATTGTCTGAACTGAATACTCTTGTAAAGAACGTAGATGAGGCTTTCGATAATTTTGAACCTACCAAGGCCGGACGTTACATAGAAACATTTACAATCGACAACCTTTCGAACTGGTTCGTGCGTCTTTCGCGCAAACGTTTCTGGGGAAGTTCGATGAGCAAGGACAAGTTGAGCGCTTATCAGACGCTATATACCTGTCTCGTTACGATTTCAAAACTGATAGCACCGTTGGCTCCGTTCTTTGCCGACCGTTTATACAAAGACCTTGTGGCCGTAACGGATAAAGGAAAGGACAGCGTACACCTTACAGATTTCCCCGTAGCCGATGATAAGATAATAGACAAGGAACTCGAACAGCGAATGGAACTTGCACAGAAGATTACATCAATGGTGCTTTCGCTGCGTAAGAAAGAACATATTATCGTGCGTCAGCCGCTGCAGAAAATTTCCATACCGGCAAGCGATGAAACGCTGAAGCGTCAAATCATGGCGGTGAGACAGCTTATTCTGGATGAAGTCAATGTGAAGGAAATAGATTTCGTAGACCAGGATAACATGCTGAAAAAACGCGTACATCCAAATTTCCGCGTAATGGGCAAGAAATACGGCGCTTTGATGAAAGACATAGCAGCTGCCATAAACGGAATGTCGCAAGATGACATTAAAAAGTTTGAAGAAAACGGAACATTCACTTTTGCCCTCACCGGAAAGGACGTGGAGATAAACCTTGACGAGGTAGAGGTGGTAAGTGAAGATATTCCGGGCTGGACCGTAGCCAATGAAGGCAACATAACAGTAGCCCTTGATTTGACAATATCCGAAGATTTGCGTCAGGAAGGATTGGCACGCGAACTTGTAAAACACATACAGAACTACCGCAAAGGCAGCGGTTTCGAGATAACCGACCGTATTGACATTACGATAGAAAATTCGGAAGAATTGAAAGACGTGATAAAAAACTATTCCGAATATATCTCCGCCCAAGTGCTTGCCACTTCATTGTCGATTGTTTCCGCAAATGAAGGAGAAGTATGGGATTTCGGTAATTTCAAGGCAAAGGTAGAAATACGAAAATCGCAGAAATAATAAATAACCCAAGAAACACAACTTACAGTAACGAAATAAAAATATCAGGAATATGGCAGACAGAATACGTTACAGCGACGAGGAACTTGCTGAATTCAAGGAGCTTATACTTAAAAAACTCGAAAAGGCCAAGCAGGAATACGACCAGATGATGGCAGTGTTGACAAACCGTGCCGGTAATGATGTAAATGATACATCACCTACGTTCAAGGCTCTTGAAGAAGGCTCGGCTACTCAAGAGAAAGAGGAACTGACGGCCATGTGCGCACGCCAACAAAAGTTTATTGTAGGACTTCAACAGGCATTGGTACGCATAGAAAACAAGACTTACGGTATTTGCCGCGTAACGGGCAAACTTATTCCGAAAGAACGTTTGCGCGCTGTTCCGCATGCTACATTGTCGATTGAGGCTAAAACGCAAATGAACAGAAAGAACTGATATAAAAGTGCAAATCACTGACATAAAGAAAAAAGGGGCGATACCTGTAATAGCCGTTATTGCCATTGTTTTTATCGACCAACTGATAAAATTTGCGGTAAAGACGAATTTTTGCCTGCATGAGTCGGTAGAAATTACATCCTGGATGTATCTTCTATTCGTAGAAAATAGTGGCATGGCTTTCGGCATGAGTTTCATAGGAACCATGTTCCTTACAATAGTCAGGATTGCCCTTGTCGTTCTTTTGACGCTGTATTTGCGGCAGATAGTAGTCAACCGCTTTCCACGAGGATATATTATATGCGTCTCGATGGTTTTGGCCGGAGCATTGGGCAATATTATCGACAATGCCTTTTACGGCCTTATATACAGCGAAAGTACAGTGTTCGATGTGGCAGAGTTAGTGCCTTTCGGTGAAGGATACGGAAGTTTCATGTCTGGAAAGGTGGTCGACATGTTTTATTTCCCGATTATTGAGACCGACATTCCTGCGTGGGTTCCTTTTTGGGGTGGAAACCATTTTATCTTTTTCAGTCCTGTGTTTAATTTTGCGGATTCTTCTATTACCTGCGGAGCAATAGCAATATTGATTTTTTACAGGAAATACTTGTCAACCGCAAAGGTGCTTTCAAGAGAAAGCATAAATAAAAAGTCGGGTAATTCAGAAAATAAAATCGAGAAAGACAGTTGAACATGGCTTCTGTCTAAATGTTTCGGATTTAGGTATTAAGAGAAAGCGAGATTCTATAATATAACCCGGTGTTACCGTGAGAATATAATGAGGACGAGTTTTATCATATTGCTTTCTGTTGTTTGCGCTTTGTGCTTTTCGTGCAAGGTACGGACACCGAAGGGAATCCCTTCAGAAAGCAAGATGGAAAATTTGCTTTATGATTACCACCGGGCACAGTCGATGGCGGACTCGAAAGACAGCGCGGATTATAAATTGCGCTTATACACTGATGCCGTGTTGGCCAAATATGATTTGTCGCACGATGATTTCGACAGCATAATGAAATGGTACTCACGGCATGCCGACAAATTGTATAAGGTTTATGAGAAGGTAAACCAGCGCCTTGACAATGAAGCGCAAGTGTATGGAGCTTCTCCAAATTTGCGGGCTTCAGGAAAATATACAAATGTAGCAACCACGGGCGATACCGCTAATATATGGAGAAGCGCTACCGAATGCCTTCTTATTCCCAAAGCCGGGCATAATATATTTTCTTTCCGTATCGTAAACGACAGTATATGTAAGCCCAAAGATAAATTCGAGTGGAATTTCAACACACAATTCATCTACCAGTCGGGCAGAAAAAATGCGGTTGCAGTTATGGCAGTCAGGTATGAGAACGACTCGGTTACGTCGGTACAGCAACAATTGTACGGAAACATGGACAATACTTTAGTGTTGTCTGCTGCCAATTTACCAATAAAACAGATAGAAGGATTTATATACCTTGAAGAGCCTTTGGATTCAAAGGCAAAGCTGTTGTTCTTGTCGAAATTCGTACTTGTACGGTTTCATAATACGGAAAAACGCGACAGTATCATAATATCAAATACCGACAGTACGGCCGTTAAAGGTGACAGTTCAAAGGTTATGACCGAAAAAGAAAAGCAAGAGTTCATAGATTCCATACAAAATACGGCAAACGGCGATAGGCAAGGAGACCATTTCAGAACAGCTCCCCGAAGAAGGGCTATGCCTCGTGAGAAAATATTGCCGAGATAATAGTGAACTCTAAAATGACATTTTCTTAATGTCACTTCTATAACCCTTTCATATACCGTTTTGAGTTCAGAAAAACGGTGTCAGATTTAAAATTCGATACTACATTTGTTACTTCGTAAAATACTTAGTATTTTTGAACACAAGCTAAGCACACAAAAACAGGTAAAAATGTATTATTTGAACATTCCTGACATAGAAACGCAGCGTGTCTCTTTCTACTTGGCAGTAGAAGAATATGCCGCGCGTTTTTTAAAGGAAGATCCAATATTTTTTTTCTGGCAAGTGGAGCCGAGCGTAATAATAGGACGCAACCAGGATTTATGTAGTGAAGTGAACGTGGATTATTGCCATGAACACGGTATAGGAATATACCGAAGGAAAAGCGGCGGGGGATGTGTCTATGCCGACAAAGGCAATGTCATGCTGGCGTATATAACAGGAAAAGGTAATGTTATGCTGGCTTATTCAAACTATGTAAACTTGGTATTAAGTACACTAAAAAGGATGGGTATCCAAGCGTGTTCTACGGGTCGTAACGATATAGTAGTGGATGGATGTAAAGTGAGCGGAACGGCTTTTTATCATTTGCCGGAACGTAATATTGTGCATGGTACTTTACTTTATGATACTGATATGCAAAACATGATGAACAGTATCACCCCAGCAAAAGAGAAGCTTGTTTCAAAAGGTGTAAAAAGCGTTAGAAGTAGAATAGGCCTGTTAAAAGATTATACGAATCTTTCGATAGAAGAAATAAAAGATAATTTTCGTACTTTGTTGTGTAATAAAACTATAAACCTGGGCGGTGAAGACTTGAGGAAGGTTAAAGAGATAGAAAAAAGCTACATCACAGAAAACTTTGTAAGCAAGCAAACAAGTAAATGGAACGTGGTTCGTAAAGGCAGAGTTAACGGATGTGGAAATTTAGAGGTTTATATGCAAGTTAAGCACGATAATATAGAACGTGTGGAACTGTCCGGGGACTATTTCCAGTTGAAAGATTCCGTAGGAGATTTGACAGATTCCATGCGTGGCGCACAATTTACGATAGAATCTTTGAAATCCGTTTTTATGAAATATCCCCCTGAAAATTATATTCGCGGTTTGAAGGGAAAAGATATGATAGAAATTTTGTTTGATTAAGTTGCAAGAAATTACCATGAAACCTGAAACTGAAATGTCAAATAAAAGGACATGCCTTTACGACCGGCATGTTTCCTTGGGTGCAAAGATAAGCCCTTTTGGAGGGTTTGACATGCCCATACAATATAGTGATATAATAAGCGAGCATAAGGCTGTACGTAACAATTGCGGCGTGTTCGATGTGTCTCACATGGGGGAGATTACCATAAGCGGTCCGGACGCAGAACGTTATGTGCAATATATATTTACGAACGATATTGAAAATGCACCAATAGGGAAGATATATTACGGAATGATGCTTTATCCGGATGGTGGTGTAGTAGATGATTTGCTGGTTTATAAAATGGACGAACAAAAGTTCTTTCTTGTTGTAAATGCAGCAAACATAGATAAGGACTTCGATTGGATTTGTCAGAATAAAGCGGGTTATGAAATAGAAGTGAACAATGATAGCGATAAATATGGCCAGATAGCCGTTCAAGGGCCGGAATCGGAAAATGTTATGGAGCATATTCTGGGACTGGATGTAAAGGAATTATCCTTCTATACATTTAAGATAGTTCACATTTGTGAACAAGACGTTATAATAAGCCGTACAGGTTATACAGGCGAAGACGGCTTTGAAATTTACGCAAGCCACGAATACATAATAGAAATGTGGGATAAACTGATAGAAAGCAAAAAGGTTGTGCCTTGTGGCTTGGGTGCGCGTGATACACTGCGTTTCGAGGTTGGGCTTCCTTTGTATGGACAAGAGTTGAGTAAAGAAATCTCTCCTGTTGAAGCAGGCTTAGGAATGTTCGTAAAAACAGAAAAAAGCGATTTTATAGGGAAACAAGCAATAGTAAAACAAAAAGCAGAAGGGACAACCTGTAAATTAATAGGTTTGGAACTTGATGACAAGGCGATACCCCGTCATGGTTACGAAGTTGAAAATATGGGAAAAGTAGTTGGACATGTTACGACAGGTTATAATTCAATATCAACGGGAAAAAGTGTCGCAATGGCTTTTATAGAAACGTCCAGTGCTAAAATAGGAACTCGCCTTGATGTGCGGATTCATCGCAAATTGCACAAGGCTACGGTAGTGAAGAAAAAGTTTTACGATAAGAAATATAAAAAGTAAAGAATTATGGCAAATGTAATGAACGACTGTTTATATACTAAGTCGCACGAATATGTTAGAATAGAAGGGTTATGCGCTTATGTAGGCATAACCGATTACGCCCAGCAACAATTGGGAAATGTAGTATATGTAGACATGCCTGAAGTGGGCGATGAGGTAACTGCAGAGGAAGAATTCGGCGCGGTTGAAAGCGTAAAGGCTGCGAGTGATTTGATTTCTCCAGTAAGCGGTACTGTTGAAGAAATAAACGAAGATTTAGAGGATAATCCGGAACTGATAAACGAAGATGCTTTTAAAAACTGGATTATAAAAGTAAAGCTGTCGGACAAGTCAGAACTTGATAATTTGTTGACACCTGAGCAGTATCAGAATATTTGTAAATAGAAAAAAAGATGGGTCATAAATATTTGCCTCAGACGGACAGTGATATAGCCGAAATGCTTTCAGCGGCAGGTGTAGGAACATTGCAGGATTTATATGCGGATGTTCCTGAAGCTTTGAAATTAAATAAGGATTACGATTTGCCGTCAGCTATGTCGGAACATGAAGTACGCAAAACGTTTGCTTTGCTTTTAAAGAAAAACAAAGTGCTGACTTGTTTTGCGGGTGGTGGCGTTTATGATCATTACGTACCTGCGGTTTCCGATTATATAACGTCGCGTTCTGAGTTTTTGACGAGTTATACTCCTTACCAAGCCGAATTTTCGCAAGGTACTTTGCAATACATATTCGAGTACCAAACTATGATGGCTTCGCTTACAGGAATGGACATTTCTAACGCCAGCTTGTATGACGGAGCTACAGCCACGGCGGAAGCAATGATGACCGCATTGGCTGTAACAAAGAAAAAATCTCGTATTTTGCTTTCTTCTACCTTAAATCCAAGAGTTATACGAGTTGTAGAAACTTATGCTAAGTTTCGCGGTATAAGATTAACTCTACTTCCTGAAATAAACGGGGTAACTAATCTTAATGCGATGAGAGATGAATTATCTAAAGGAGATGTTGCCGGCGTAATATTACCGGAACCTAATTATTATGGAATAGTAGAAGATTTTTCCGGAGTGGCAGATGATATACATTCTGCAAAGGCTGTTATGATAGTTAATTGCATACCAGCAGATTTAGCTTATCTTAAAACTCCGGGAGAATGGGGAGCAGATATAGCCGTAGGGAGCGCACAATCGTTGGGATTGCCAATGTCTTACGGTGGCCCGTACTTGGGCTTCTTCTGCAGTAAGAAAGAATACCTAAGAAAAATACCCGGAAGAATAGTTGGTGCTACCGTTGATTCAAAAGGTAAGAGGACGTTCTGCCTTACTATGCAAACGAGAGAACAGCATATACGTCGCGAGAAAGCTACTTCAAATATTTGTTCCAACCAAGGCATAATGACCCTTCACGTAGCAATATATCTTTCTTTAATGGGAAAGAAAGGCTTGCAAGAAGCTGCGAAAAAATCGTACATAGGCGCACATTATTTATATGATTCACTTCTTAGAACAGGTAAGTTTGTAGCTGCTTTTCCTGGCTTACCTTTTTTTAACGAGTTTTGTGTAGAAGCAAAATTTGATTTGGACAAATGGAACAGAATATGCGTTCAAAATGATATTATGGGAGGTATAAGAGTGGGAGAATCCAACCGCTTTCTTTTTGCAGTAACTGAAATTCGAACAAAAGAGGAAATAGACAAACTTATTTCATTGTCTAATCTTATATAAAAGTACCGTGAAATGAACAATAAGTATTACGGAAAATTGATTTTCGAGTTATCCAGTCCTGGCCGTATAGGTTATTCCATACCCGATAACGGGTTAGCGGATTACGCAAAAAACGAGCTGGATGATAAATTAATTCGTAAGGAAGATTTGACATTGCCCGAGGTAGATGAGTTATCGGTAGTCAGGCACTATACAAACATGAGTAATAATAATTTCGGCGTAGATTCCGGATTCTATCCATTGGGTAGTTGTACAATGAAATACAATCCTAAAATTAACGAAGAAATTATTCATACAGAAAACTTTGCCAAGTTACATCCTTTGCAATCTGCCGATACGGTACAAGGAGTTTTGGAAATATATTATAACCTGCAGCAAGCTCTTTCGGAGATATGTGGCATGAAAGAGTTTACCTTGAATCCTTTTGCCGGTGCACATGGAGAGCTTACAGGTCTTATGATAATAAGAGACTATCACTTTAACAGGAACGATTTAAAACGAAAAAAAATAATAATTCCCGATTCCGCCCATGGAACAAACCCCGCTTCTGCTGCATGTTGCGGCCTGGAAGTTGTAGAAGTAAAAAGTAAAGAAGACGGGCGTATTGATGTTGAAGAATTGAAAAAACTTTTGGGAGACGATGTCGCAGGTATGATGATGACAAATCCAAACACCTTGGGACTTTTTGAGTATGATATTCCAGTAATATCCGACCTAATACATCAATGTGGCGGTTTGATGTACTATGATGGAGCTAATTTCAATCCCATGTTAGGTGTAGGTCGCCCGGGAGATATGGGATTCGACGTAATGCACTTGAATTTACATAAAACTTTTTCTACGCCTCACGGTGGCGGAGGCCCGGGTGCAGGACCTGTGGGAGTACGAGAAGGATTGGAAGATTTTCTTCCAAATCCTAAAGTAGTGAGGACAGAAGATAATGTGTTTAAAGTAGTTTATGGCGAAAAGGCTATTGGAAGTATTTCTGAGTTCCTTGGTAATTTTTCCGTCCTGTTAAAGGCATACGCATACATCTTGACAATGGGAAAAGAACACCTTAAGCAAGTTGGCCCGCTGTCCGTCTTAAATGCAATTTATGTTCGCGAACGGTTGAAAGAAAAATACGAACTTCCCATAACGTCGCTTTGTAAACATGAATTTGTTTTCAATGGGTTGAAAGATAAGTCAACAGGAGTAACGACGCTTGACATAGCTAAACGGTTGCTCGATTATGGCTTCCATGCTCCTACAATATATTTCCCTTTGTTATTCCACGAAGCAATAATGATAGAGCCTACAGAGTGCGAAAGCAAGGAAACGCTGGATGATTTTGTGGAAGCTATGCTGCGTATTGCAGACGAAGCAGTCCGCGACCCCGAATTAGTTAAGACCGCACCGCATTGCGCTCCAGTCTGCAGGTTGGATGAAGTGAAAGCCGCACGAGAACCGCGTCTTACATATTTTGATTTATTGGAATGTCCCTTAGACTGAAAAATAGATGACTCAGGCAGATCTAATTATAATAGGCGGCGGGCCCGGAGGGTATGAAACAGCCGTAAGTGCGGCGAATGCCGGGCTGAATACTGTTTTGGTGGAAGCTGAAAGGTTAGGAGGCGCATGTTTGAATGAAGGGTGCATACCTACGAAATGTCTTTGCCGGACAGCTGAAATTATAGACTTGCTTAATGACTCAGCGCAATACGGCATTGAATGCCGGAATGTGACTTTTAATATACAAAAGGCGCAGGAACGGAAAAACAAGGTCATTGAAGAGTTGCACTCTGGCATTAGTAAACTCTTGGAGCTGGCAAAAGTCCGGATAGTATATGGTAGGGCAGAGTTTGTTTGTAAAAATGAAATCCGGGTAATCAGAGATTCTTCCGAAGGTACTTTGTCTGAAGAATATACTGCAAAGCATATAATAATAGCCACAGGTGCAAAAACAAGTTGTTTACTTGTCCCCGGATATAATTTGCCAGGTATCGTAACTTCTAAAGACCTTCTGTCCATTGAAACCATACCCGACTCAATTTGTATAATAGGTGGAGGGGTTATTGGTGTTGAGTTCGCTTCAATATTTTCATCTTTCGGCTCAAAAGTCACAGTTATAGAATATCGTAAGGAGATACTTCCTAATTTCGACAGCGAATTATCTAAAAGACTACGCTTGATTTTAAAACGCAAAGGAGTAGTTTTTTACACGAATTCTTCTGTAATGAACATTTCCAAGCCGGACGGTCAACGGCTTTCCGTCGGATATACAGCCAAAGGGGTGGAAAGTACAACGGAAGCAGACTTGGTTCTTATGGCAGTCGGCCGGAGTGCTAATATGGAATCCATTAATTTAGATGATATAGGTATTGCTACTGATAAGCGCGGCATTGTAGTAGATGAGAATTTCCGAACAAACGTAGACGGCATATATGCCATTGGCGATGTCAATGGGATTTGCCAGTTGGCGCATGCGGCAAAATATCAGGGAAAACGAGCTTTGAACAATATATTGGGCAAACCGGATTCTTTTAATTTTGATGTTATTCCTGCAGCTGTATTTACGCAACCGGAATTTTCCATGGTAGGAAAAACCGAAGACGCTTGTATTGCCGACGGTATAGAATACATAACGCGCAAGGTGCTTTTCCGTGCTAACGGTAAAGCACTCGCATTAGGCAGCACGGAAGGTTTGGCAAAGATGATTCTGTCTCCTTCCGGCAAGATTTTAGGATGTCACATATTAGGACCTCATGCTTCCGATTTGATAGAAGAAGTGGCAGTCGTTATGCAACAAGGTAGAACGTGTGCCGATATTTACCAAACGATACATGCCCATCCTACGTTATGCGAGGTTGTGTGCGATGTAGCAAGCAAATAGTTTTTATTAGACAATAATATAAATCGATTATAAGGTTATGAAAAAAGTAGCTTTAATTTCAGGTATAACAGGCCAGGACGGCTCTTTTTTGGCAGAATTTCTATTAAGCAAGGGATATGAAGTTCACGGGATAATGAGGCGTTCCTCATCTTTCAATACGGGAAGGATAGAGCATTTGTATCTTGAGGAATGGGTAAAGGATATGAAGAATCCGCGCCAAGTGAACCTGCATTACGGGGATATGACGGATTCATCATCCTTGATTCGCATAATACAGAAACTTCAGCCCGACGAGATTTATAACCTCGCCGCGCAAAGCCATGTCAAGGTTAGTTTTGACGTTCCCGAATATACGGCCGAAACTGACGCCATAGGAACATTGCGAATGCTTGAAGCTGTAAGGATACTCGGACTCGAAAGAAAAACAAAGATATACCAGGCTTCTACCTCCGAACTGTTCGGAAAGGTACAGGAAGTTCCGCAGCGCGAAACGACACCTTTTTATCCTCGTTCGCCTTATGGTGTGGCCAAGCAATATGGCTTTTGGATTGTTAAGAACTACCGTGAAAGCTACGGCATGTTTGCCGTAAACGGAATATTGTTCAATCACGAAAGTGAGCGTCGCGGCGAAAATTTTGTAACGCGCAAGATAACGCTTGCCGCTGCGAACATAGCTAACGGATTGCAGAAAAAACTTTACCTCGGAAACCTGAACGCTAAGCGCGATTGGGGATATGCCCGCGATTACGTGGAATGCATGTGGCTTATGTTGCAGCATGAGCGCCCCGAGGACTTCGTTATAGCTACGGGCGAGCACCATTCGGTGCGTGAGTTTGCCACGCTTGCGTTCCATTACGCAGGTATAGAACTTGAATGGCAGGGCGAAGGCATTGACGAGAAAGGTATCGACAAAGCCACCGGAAAAGTGCTTGTCGAGGTCGACCCGCGCTTTTTCCGCCCGTCCGAAGTGGAACAGTTGCTCGGCGACCCTACGAAAGCCAAAACGTTGCTGGGCTGGAATCCCACTACAACATCGTTCGACAAACTCGTGCGTATCATGGTTGAGCATGATATGAAGAATGTAAAAAACCGGAAGCATGAATAAGGACTCCAAAATATATGTTGCAGGGCATTGCGGCCTTGTCGGTTCTGCAATATGGAACAATCTCAAGTCAAAAGGCTACACAAATCTGGTAGGCCGCACGCACTCTGAGCTCGATTTGCTCGACGGCGCGGCAGTACGCGATTTCTTCGACGCGGAGCGTCCTGAATACGTTGTTTTGGCAGCGGCTTTCGTGGGAGGCATAATGGCGAACAGCAAATACCGCGCGGATTTCATTTACCGCAATTTGCAGATACAGCAAAACGTTATAGGCGAGAGTTTCCGCCACGATGTGAAGAAGCTGCTGTTCCTGGGCTCAACGTGCATATATCCCCGCAACGCGCCTCAGCCTATGAAAGAGGACGTGCTGTTGACTTCTCCGCTTGAGTACACAAACGAACCCTATGCGATAGCCAAAATTGCGGGGCTTAAGATGTGCGAGAGTTTCAACCTCGAGTACGGCACGAACTACATAGCGGTAATGCCCACGAACCTGTATGGCTCTAACGACAATTTCCATTTGGAAAACGGGCACGTGCTGCCTTCCATAGTCAGGAAGATACACCTTGCAAATTGTTTGAACGAAGGGCGCGAAGACGATTTGCGCCTCGACTTGAATGTACGTCCCGTCGAGGGTGTTGACGGAACGGCACCTTTGTGCGACATTATAAATGTTCTGGGCAAATACGGCATTACCGCCAAGGAACTCAACCTGTGGGGAACGGGAACACCGCTGCGCGAATTCCTTTGGAGTGAGGATATGGCAGACGCCAGCGTCTTTGTCATGGAAAACGTGGACTTCAAGGACACTTACCAAGCCGGCGCAAAGGACATTCGCAACTGCCACATAAACATCGGTACAGGCAAGGAACTCACCATAGCCGCCCTTACCGAACTGGTAAAAAACGCAGTGGGCTATATGGGCTGTATAAACTTCGACGGCGTTCATCCCGACGGCACAATGCGCAAACTTACCGACGTAACCAAATTGCACAACTTAGGCTGGCACCACAAAGTCGAAATCGACCAAGGTGTCGTACTCTTATATAAATGGTATCTGCATTCCCTTACGGTAAAAGATAAAGAAATCATCGTAAGGTAGCAGATAATTCTTCATGATGTCCGGCCCGCAATCTTTCGGGTTTGTATCCGGGCAAAAGAATTTTACAACAAACAAGACCGGCGGAGCCTTTAAGACTCCGCCGGTCGTTTCTCCAGCCTTTTATAGGCAAGCTAATCTTGTATCTTTACGGCACGATAACCTTGTAGTTCTTTCCGCTTACCGTTACTATGTACATGGCTTTGCGGGGCACGTCGATAACGTCGCTTTCGCCCCGGTACAGCAACCGTCCGCCCGTGTCGTAAACCGAAACCGTTTCATCCTGCGACTTGCCCGAAACGGTTATGCGGCCACCGGCTGCAAGAACTTTTATCTCACTTGCTTCCACATTCGCAATGCCGTTGGTGAAAGTTACCGTAACCATGCACGAGGCCGACACGCCGCTGCCGTCGTTAGCCGTGGCGGTAATAGTCGCCGTGCCTTCACCTACTGCTGTAACCAACCCGTGCCCGTCAACGGTTGCGACTTCCTCATTGTCGCTCGTCCAGCTAAGAGTGGTATTTCTGCTATCCTCGGGCAGTACGGTTGCAGTGAGTTGCAATGTAGACTGCCTCTCTAACGTAGCCTCCGTCTTATCCAAAGAAATTTCGGAAACAGGTATGGAGAACGCTTCAAAATAAGGCGTAGACGAGCCGTCGTCTATTCTCCACAAGTCCGTCATGTCCCAGCCCAATGCTTCGTATGTGGTTTTTGCATGTATTTCGCTTAGGCTCTTTGCAGTCCCGTTTAGCGGGTCGTCGTAAATCTGCTGCGGAACGTTGTTCACCGAAACAGGTATACCATCGTAAGCGTAATTTTCGGTTATTGACGGGGCTGTCGCGTCTGATGAGAACCCGCCTAGCACTCGCAATGCCGACTTTGAGGCTGAGAGGGAAGCATTAGCCGCTACACAGTCGGAGAGTTCCGCCTCATGGCCAGAATTATACCCGCAAATGCCAGCCACGGTATACCCCGATATGGCGCCACCAGAATGACAACGTTCTGTTAAGCCACTGTTGTAGCCTACGATTCCTGCAGCATACGAGTTATCGCCGGTGCCAGTTATGTTAGCTGAACTATAACAATCGGACGTAATGCCGCCGTTTTGGTTTTCTCCAACAATACCACCTAATTTGGAATTTGCCATAGACGACACGACACTACCCGAAGAATAACATTCAGATATGCTGCCGCTGTTCTGCCCTGCAATGCCGCCTGCTGCGTAGCCGCCTTCTACCGCACCTGTTATGGTGCAGCGTGTAACGGTTCCCATGTTGTCTGCTACGATTCCACCCGAAGCCATGTTGCCTTTCACGACTTTTCCGCTATGTATAATGACTTTAAGATCTTTTACTTCGGTTCCGGGAATAAGTCTGCCAAACAATCCTCCGTTATTGTTGTCGCACCAAAGTCCGCTTACTGTGTGTCCGTCGCCGTCGAAAGTGCCACGCAATGTAACGTGAATCCATCCTTTTTCCGGACTGTTTGTGTCAATCCAATTGGTTAGGTCTATGTTGTTTGTTAGTTTGTAGTAAGAGCCATTGGCTCCCATGTTAGAAATTTGCGCAAGTTCATCCGGAGTGGAAACAAGGAACGGGTCGCTTTCCGTGCCGCTGCCGGCTAATTCTGCGATAGTGCTTACTATGTATGAAGGCATTTTCCCCTCGGCCTGCGCAAATATGTCTACTACGTCGCCTGCCTGCAATGGTTCGTCGAGTGTAATGCTCCATGTATTTCCCGATGATGGTGCGGTATAAATTTTATCGCCAACGTAAACGGTTATCGTTCCTGCTTCGGCGCATTGTCCAGAAAGGCTTGTATCGCCTTTTTTTAACATCTGTTGAAAGTATGGCGGGGCTGTCTGGTTCTTGAAATACGGAAAGCTTTCTGTTTCTTCAATTTGCCATGTATCAGTAAAATCCCAGCCAAGGCCTTCATATGTGGCCTGCAGTTTTAGCGCCGAAATCCCAATGTTAGTACCGTTCTCACCACTGTCGTCGGGAGCGGGTTGCTTTTCGCCGCCAAGGAATATTGAAGTTAAAGTCCATGAAATATTATTTTCAGGGTAGCAATAGTAGGGATCTTTGGATATACGATACACTTCTGTATCAGCTGAAATTAAACCATTAGTAGCTACATTGTTTTCTATGTGAATAGAAGAAAGATTATTCGCGTCACCAAAACCGCCCATAATACCTCCAACTGTACTGCCTTCAATGGCAAGACAATTAGAATAGCATTTACTAACAAAACAAGACAAGAGCTTATCATTGCCATTTATCTGTCCAATTATTCCTCCAGAGCAAGTTCCATCTATTTTACCGTTTGAATAACAGTCTGAAATCTCAACGTTGGTATTGGTAATAAATCCTATTATTCCTCCAAGGTTAGAGCCGTCTTCTATGCTATTGATATTGCAATAAGCATAACAACCTTTAAAAACCGCATTGCCGTAATCAGAACATACCGAGGCTCCACATATTCCTCCTATATCTGTATGTCCATTTATGCGGCTATATGAATAGCATTTTTCAACACGTAGCCTTTGTCTGATTGCATATTGCCGATCATATCCTATGATTCCTCCTAAAAAATCAAGGCCGCTTATATGGCAAACTGATTTACAATCGATAATTTCCACATCGGAACTACTGGTAGTTTCGTGTATTCCCCTTCCACAAATTCCGCCTATATAGTTTTCTCCTGTTATATTACCATAGAAAATACATGAGCTGCATGATGTGTTCCGTTCCATAACGCCGCAGATTCCACCAACTTGGTCTTTTCCGGTTATATTACCGTGGAAAGTACATGAATCAATATCCGAATACTCTGCATAACCGACGAATCCTCCAACATAATTTTTACCAACAAAGTCCGCATTTTCAAGTTTCAAGTTTACTATTTTAGCGGTGGAATTAGTTATTCTCCCGAACAGACCTATATAATCAGTATTTGGCCTGTTTATCCGCAGGTTGCTTATTGTATGTCCGTTGCCGTTGAAATATCCGGCAAAGGCAGAACTTGCATCGCCTATGGGCACCCAGCCTTGCGAGGGGTTGTTCTCAGCTATCCACTCGGTCATGTCAATATCCGCTTCCAATGAAAAATATACGACACCTTGGCCACAGAAATGCCTTACCTGGTTGAGCTGTACAGCATTGTATATGCGATAAGGGTCTTCTTTCGTACCGCTGCCCGAGCCGCTGAACTGCGCCGATACGCAAACAGGTATAATGGCACAGCAAATAGCCGCAAACAGGATTTTCAAATACATTTTTTTCATCGCGTTGTATTGTTTCTTTTGTGTCGGCGGGCTCCCAAAACCGGCTGGTTTGAAAATAATGGGTGTTATTCACATACGAAAAAAGCGCGGGAGTCTGTACCTGTTGCCCGTCCCGACACTCTGAGGCCTTCGCATTGCCCGATATAGTCTGAACGAGCAACGCAGAAGCCCACGCCGATATGTAATCCCGGCACATCATGCACGGCAAACAAGCCGTGCGCGACCGTGATATATACATACCCACGGGCATCTACCGTTGCCAAGTTCCCGACTATATCTTTGAAAGTTGCGAAGTTTCAGAGTGTCAAGAACAAAGCGCCGTGTAAACGCCTTTTATATATGTGCCCTAACCCGCCCGCTGCCTTGCAGCGTCGGCGTGGTGCAGGCAGTTGCAAAGTTAATAATTTTTACAATAAAAACCGTTGCGGTTTAAACCCAAATCGTCATTAGAACGAAAATAAATAATGAATCGCCAATTATAAGCCGGCACGAGCAGGCTCTCCGGGCATCTTACCCGTTTCTGCCGACATCTTTCTCTCCGCTTGTCCTCAACGTGGCCCGCCACGCTTTCGGCCAAGCGTAAAGTAACCTGCCTGGCATAAACAGGCAATCTGCCCGAAGTCTAAAGACCGATTTGGGTTTAAATGTCTGTTTCCGGGTGCTTGTCGTGAGTTGCGGGATAAAAAAACGCGCGTCGTGCCGGGTGTTTCGTCTTCGGCAACAGGTAAAAAACTTGCAGCACATGTACGGCGGGATTTGTATATCGGTACACATGCTGCAAGTTATTGAAGTTGCGCCTGCAGCCGGCAGGCGCAACGTGTATCAATACCCGAACGTAAGGATTTCTACCGGGCCTATCAGTCCGGATTCCTGCAGGGGAGTATCTTTGTTCAGGTAGGTGAATGTTTGGAACGTGAAGCGTTCGTTTTCGGGCATGTTCTTCTCGCCTATAAGGCGGTTGCACCAGTTGTTAACCACTTCCACTTCGATTTCGTTCTTGCCTTTTTTGAGATATGGCGTGATGTTCAGGCGGTACGGTGGTGTCCATACTCCGCCGGCATATTGCCCGTTGATTTTCACTTTTGCCATAACCATTACCTTGCCAAGGTCGATGTAAGTCTGGGTTTCAGGCACTTTGTCTATCTTGACGGTGTTTGTGTAAACCGCCGTGCCGGAGAAATATTTAATCTTAGGGTCGGCGTTCTTGCTCCAGTCGGTAAGCGTTTCGAACTTGACCGCCTTTTCGGGGCCGCCGCGCTGTTCCTGGAATTTCACTGTCCATGTGCCGTCCACTGTAGCCACTACGTTCTTGTCGGGATAGTTTTCCTTTTCGCCTTGTGCGGATGTCTGTCCTTGTGCGGCTGTTCCCGCAGCTGCTTTGCGGAACACGATGAACGCGCTTTCGAGCGGTTCGAGCTTAATGGGCACTTCGGTGGTTTTGGTGAGGCGGCTATATTGCGGCAGGTTGCGCACTTCGGCCGTCTGCGGGTTCCACAGTTCGGGAACGAGCGAGCCGTCTACGCGGAACGCGCCGTTGAAGTTTATAGTGTTGTTGCCCTGGTTGGCCACGAAATATATTTCGCCGTCGGGCAGCGTGCGATGCAGGAACGTAAGCGGCAGCGCTGGGTCGTTGCTTTCAAAGTCGGGCACAATGCCATGTTCGGCAAACACTTCTTCAATCGAGGCGTTGGGATATATGCGCCCTTTGCCGTAGTTTGAGCAGCGGTTGAAGAACTTGTCGCCCTGCCACATCTCGTTTGCAATTTCGCTTACAGCCTTGTCGGCCTGCGGATAATCCTGCAAGCTCGGCGAGCGTTCAGGCTTCGGGCCAATTACTACAAGGCCGTCCTTTACAAGTTGCTGAAGTTTCTTGATGAATGACGGGCGCATGGTCTTTTGCGGGGGAAGTACGAGCACGCTGTAGCGCATTCCGCCGTCGATAACGAGCTTGCCGTTTTCAATGCGGCCGCTCTTTTCAATAACTTCGGCATTGATATAATCGTAAGAATACCCGCGCGGGATTTCGGGCGTGCGTATGCCGGTCATCTTAGGAGCGTCCTCGCCTATGAAGTACGCCACGTCGGCCACGTAGTAACCCTGTTGCAGTATGTAGTTGCAGCGTTTTATGTATTGGTTGAACACGTCGAGCTGCGAGAACCATGTGTTCAGGCGGTTGAACTCGTTGCCGAACGGTGCGTTTATACCCGGCGCGCGGTCATCGGGCTGTTGTATGTATAAATGGTATAGTGTGGCGTTTATGCCTTCGGCAAAGAATCTGTCGCCGCGCTGTTTCATTTCGCCGGGGTAGCGGGTGAAGTCCGGGCCACCCGAGGTGAACGATTCGGCCCATACGAGACGTTTTCCGTAAATGTGCCCGCACGACGAAGCAATTCGGTTTTCTATGTCTCCCAAGTCGCCATTGCTCCAGAACTCGCCGGCAATTTCATCGCTTTGTCCGCCGTACTGAAGGAATTCGCCGGGAAATCCCCAGTGGCCGTAGCACTCGAGCCAGGTAGTGAGACCGTGTTCGTGGCTCACTTTCCTCAGCCCGCCTACGTACTCATAGCTTACAAGGTCGGCTATCAAGCGGCGCACGTCCCACAGGAAGCGGTCGGAGAGGTCCTGCGAGTTTACAACAACGCCGTAAAGCGCGGGCAGGTAAGGCACCGGGTCGTAACCGTAGCGTTCCTTGAATGCGGGAATCATCTTGTCGGTCCAGTTTTGGCCACCCGTTTCGTAACTGTCTTCAACTACGATTTTGAACGTCTTTCGGTCTTCGGCCGGAATGCGCTTGAGTATCTCGCCAAGATAGGCATCGAAATGATAACGCACGTGCTCCTCGCTCATCTTGTCGACCTCAAGTCCTGTAGCTTCGGGTGAAGCAGGACTGTTCGTCGTGCCCGTGGGCAGCATTGCGGTGCGAAGGATAATCCAGCGGCCTTTAGGTGCGTCCCAAGTTAAAGTGCCGTCGGCAGAAAGGCATTCGGTTATATCGGTTACGTCCTGCGATTTTACAACCAAGGCGCTGTCGTTGCATTCCGGGCTTTCTGGCCACATGTAGTCGTACCAGAACGGGTGAGGCGTTTGCCACATCTTCTGGAAAGTCTTTTCGGGATAACTGTTTACTACAGGGTTCGGCGAGAGGGTGATGTCCTTGAACTTGTCTGCGTCGCCGTCAAAGACAAGGCGGAAATCTGTCGATGTTGTTTCGGGAAGAGACACCGCAATGGGCGCATAGGGCACAAAGCCCACGTTGAGCGCGGCGTTCTGACGGTCGAGCAAAATGCGCTTTACCACCTTGTATTCGTTGCCTTCCTTTGCGTAAAGCGTAGCATGGTTGAGGAACGTGTTTTCCTTGCCTTGCAACGTAATGCTGCGCACAGTCACCGGCGCGTCGCTGTGGAAGTCGAGCGTAGCTGCGCTGCCTATCTGCTGTTGTGCCTTGAGCGGGCTTTCAACTGCGAGGTCGGGAAAGGCGATTACCTTAACGTCCTTCGCGTCTTTGCCTACGTCGGGCAACTTGACCTTGATTTTCTTTCCGCCCGTCACTTCGAGGCGCGAGCTTGCGAGGTAGCGCATGGCCTGTTGGGGTTTTATCCACGGGCCTCCGCTCTGGCTCCATCCGGGGCAGTTGAAAATGCCTACTTCTATGTTTAGTTCCGTGGCGGTCTTGAGTGCGGCATGAAGTATTTCCCACCATTCGTCGGAATAGAACTTAACTTTGCCGTAAGGTACGTTTTGGCCGCCTATGCAACCTATCTGTACGCGGTTTATCCCCACTTTTTTCATGGCTTGCAGGTCTTTCACCACGCCTTCTTTCGAGATATTGTCCGACATCCAATACCAGTAAACGGCAAGTTTCTGCGAGTCGGGTATTTGTTTGAAAGTCTTTTCGAGTGTAGCCATCGGGGCTTGCGTAAATTGCGTTTGTGCGGCAATATTGCTTCCTATGCACATTGCTGCAGCCACGGCCGCGACAGCGAGTTTTCGAGTTTTCATTGGTAATGGTTTTTTCGGGTTATTTGCTTTTTACTATTTTCACGCCTTTGGGCGCTTTTACTTTCGATATGACTTTTCCTTTTTCGTTTACTTCATGCGATATTTCTATCACGCCGTAAGGTGTGGGGAATGTGCCTTTTGCCCATTTCAGGTTGCCGAGGTGCGGTTCGATTGCCACTTTCTTGCAGCCCGGTTCGAGAACCTTTACGCCGAGCACGTGACGGCTAAGCCACGTGGTGGGACCTGACGCCCAGCCATGGCAGAAGGAATGGCGGTAGCCTTTGTAGCAATAGTCGCCGTAAGTTTTATGTACGTCCACTTTTCCCTTTGGCACCAGTTCGTCTATGCGTGCGGCGTTCTTGGTCCAGTCGATGTCGAAGTCTTCCCAGAATGTAGTGGCCCCGAGGTCGAGCATTGCTCCCCAGTACTGGCTCATGATGTCCATGGCTTCGGTGTATTTGCCGGCCAGCGCGAGCGCTTCAAGCATGTAGTAGCCGTAGAATGTGGAGAATCCCTTTGCTCCGCCGGGCAGTATGGTTTCGTTTGCGGCCTGGGCGGGATCTATCATGCCTGCTATTGCGTTGAGCGAGGCGGCCTGCTTTGAACCGTTGAAGTCGCGGCGGCATTTTTTCATTTTTTCGGCTGTTTGCGAGCATTTCTGCGCCAGGGCTTCATTGCCCCAAAGTGTGGCCATCTTTGCCCCGCAGTCCATGGCCATGGCCATGATTGCCTGTAGTCCTGCGTCTATTCCTTTTTCGTTGGTTGAGGACGGCCAGTCGAGGAAGCGTGCGTCGAGCGTTTCGTATCCCTGTTCGTTTACTTTCGACAGCAGCACGTCGAGCAGTTGCTCTATGTATGTCTGTTGTTCGTCAAGGTACTTGCGGTTGCCCGTGTAGATGTACCAGTCGTAGTGGGATATGAGCCACCACACGGAGTAGCTCGACAGCCCGCACATCCACTGGTTGGGTTTGAACAGCTGTTTCGACAGGTCGAGGCTCTTGTCTACCACGTCGTTGTATCCGAACACGGTTGCTACGGTGTGTATTTCGGGGTTAATGTCGCCCGTCCACACAAGGCGGTCGCGTTTAATACCGTCCCAAAGGTATTGTTGCATGTTCAGGTGCACGGTGTATGCTCCGGTCATCCAGATGTCGTTAAGGCGCTTGTCGCTGCATTCGAACGAACCGAGGTAAGGGATGTCGCGGCGTTTGAACGCGGCGCGCACTTCCTGGAGCAGTATGTCGGTATCGTCGCCGAGCACGTCAATCCTCACGAAGCGGAAGCCCGAGTTGCCGCATTCGGTTATTCCCAGCCAGGGCAGCTCGATGGTGAAGTCGCGCATGGCGTGGTCGTTGGTGGCGCCGTTCTTGTTGTCGATGTCGCACATGGCCTCTTCGGCCGATTCGCCGAAACGCACTCGTATTTTTGCGGTCTTCGTGGCCGACATGCCGGTTACAATCTGTATCCCGCCGTTAATCTCGCGCCCAAAGTCGAAGAGCAGCGAGTTAGTGCCGTCGCCGGCGTTGTTTATGTGGCAAAGCTCCACGCCTGCCAATGCGGCCTGGCCGTAATTGTTTTTAAGCAGCACGTCCTGGTTCTCGATTTTTGCGTTCCAAGTGGATTGTGTCCACATAATCCTTTTCGGCAGGATATACGACACTACGCGAGAGTCGGTTTCCAACGGCTCGTTGTCCCAGGCAGGCACAACATTTACCGGCGCTTCTACCGGTATGCCGTTCACCGCCTGTGCTTTTTCCTGGGCTGTCATGGGGATGGCCAGCGCCGCGCTTGCGGCAAGGCATAGGGTTTTTAACAGTTTCATTCGGCTATATTATTAAGGTTATAATTATGTTGCAATTTCGCAAATTTAAGGAATTTCGGGCTACCTGCAAAGCAATGTTATTTTAAAAGCAGGTGTACCCGAAAAAATGGCGGATTGTTTTTTCAACTTTCCGGAGGCATTAGGACTTTGTGAAAAATATGTGCCTTGTATTTTAAAATATGTCCGACCTATTTCGAAATATGTCAGACATATTTTTCGCGGTTTTCAGAGCCGGTGAAAATCAGAGCTTTATAAATGTCCGTTTTTGTCTTTATAACCGCATTGCGGAATTATATGCTTATTCCGCGTCCGGACATGGGGCGGTTACAGTTCGAGGCGGTATTTAACCTTGTGGCGTTTCGAAAAGCGTTTCCAGAATTTTGCCCGTGCCTTGCGCATTACGTCAAAGCAATGCTCAGGGTCGGCGTGCCGCGCGGCGGCATATTCATCGGCAAGAATGCGGAAGAAGCCGATTTGCCCCCACAGGCGGGCAAAGTTGCGGCAGCCGCGTTCAACGCTCACGCGGCCGAAGCGCATGCGGTTTATGTCGACAATAGAGAAGCGGCAGCTGCCGGCGTTTTCCTCGAACAGTATGTTGCCGGGCGAGAAGTCGCGGTGCAGTATGCCGGCCTCGTGCATGGCGGCGGCATATCGGGCAAAGGCTTGAACTATGGTGCGGCATTTTTCGGGGTCGGCGTCGCCGAATTCGTAGAACCGCCGCCCGTACGGGCAGCGCGTGCTAATGAAATAGCTGTGGCCGATAAGCCCCATGTGCCTTTTTTCGACGTATGTAACGGGGGTGGGGGTGTCGAAGCCGGCGGCTTGTATGCGGAACGCGTATTCGTAGGCCCTCAGCCCTTTTGGCTTGCGGATAAGGGAGTACACAATCCTGTTGAAAAGGTTAGGCTTGCCGAACTGCTTGACTACGAATTCCGTGCCGTGCACGGTGAATGTGCGCAGCGTGTTGCGGTGCCCTTTTTGGAGCAGCACGCCGCCGCTGAATGCGGCACCGATGTTTTCAACAAACGGGCGCATGTATCCGTAGTCGGGGTTTATCAGAATTTTAAGCATACTCTCTTTGCAGTTGTGCGCCGTATGGCACTCATTATCCAAAAAGTTTGTGGCAAAATTAGCAAATTCGCGCGAAATGTATAATTTTGTGCGTTTTTAATAAGTATTACAACGTATAGTATCATGCAGAACCGCCACCTTGACCGACGAAGCTATTTCAACGAACTTGCCACCACCAGCGGGGCTTATTATATACCGTATATCGAACGGGTAATGGCGCTAAGCCCTGCAACGCGCGTGCTCGAGATAGGCTGCGGCGAAGGGGGCAACCTCGAACCGTTTGCCGAACGCGGCTGCGACGTAACGGGAGTGGATATAGTGGAGGGGCGCATAGAGCAGGCGCAGACGTTTTTTGCCCAGGACGGGGTGAAAGGCCGCTTTGTGTGCAGCAATGTGCTCGACTGTGACAGCGGGTTCGACGGACAGTTCGACATTGTGCTTGCGCACGACGTGATAGAGCATATACCCGACAAGCCGGCTTTCCTGCATGCAGCAATGCGTTTCCTCCGTCCCGGCGGGATAGCGTTCTTCGGATTCCCGGCGTGGTACATGCCCTTTGGCGGTCACCAGCAGATATGCCGCAGTAGGTTCTGCTCGCATGCGCCGTTCCTGCATTTGCTGCCGCTGCCTTTGTACCGCTGCATTCTCGAAAGCTGCGGGGTTAAGGAAAAGGACGTGAACGAGCTGATGAGTATTCGCGAAACGCGCATAACGGTGGAAAAGTTCGAGCGTCTTGCCAAAAAAGAAGGATTTGCCGTGCTCGACCGCAAGTTCTGGTTCATCAATCCCCACTACCAGGCCAAGTTCGGCCTGCGTCCGCGCGTGCTGTGGAATTGGCTGGGACACGTACCTTATGTGCGCGACTTTTTCATCACTTCGGCCTTTTATCTGTTGCGCAAACCCTGACGTAGAGTTGCGGCGTTCCTTTACGGCGCTGCAAGGCTGACAAAAACAGATGTTTGTAATGCTCTGATTTTCACTGGCTCTGAAAACCACAAAAAATATGTCTGACATATTTTGAAATATGTGCCTTGTATTTTAAAAAAGGTCGGACATATTTCTCCGTTTGTGCGAGGCATGAAAAAACCTTGCAGGAGTTTTACCGTCCTGCAAGGTCGTGGTTTTTGTTTGCGGCCTTCCGGCCATTGTTTCAGAGTATGGCTTTCAGCGCGTCCTCGAACTGTGACTTCGGTGCCGCCCCTACCATTTTGTTTACAACCTGGCCGTCTTTTATGAACAGCACGGTGGGTATGTTGCGCACGCCGTAGCGTCCTGCAATTTCGGGGCTGTCGTCCACATTGCAGCGGGCAATTACCGCGCGGTCGGAATATGTTTCGGCAAGTTCGGCTATGTATGGCATTATCATGCGGCATGGTCCGCACCAGTCAGCATAAAAGTCGATGAGCATGGGCTTGTCGCCATTGATAAGGGAATCGAAATTCTCGTTGGTTAAGATTGTTTCCATAATCGTTGTTCTTTTTGTTGTTATGTAATAATGGTTTATGGGCGTGGCGCAAATGTACTAATTAATTTTGTACTCGAATGCGTCGCTCTTCTTTATAAACTCCAGCAAAGAGCGTTCCACTTTCACTTTTTTTGCGCGCGAATGTACTTTTACCTTTGTGTGGGTGTTTATGTCGATGATATTGAAATAAAGGTTCGTCTTTCCCGGGTTTCTGTCAATCATGGCAATAAGGTCGTTTACCACAACGTCGTCAAGCCGGTCGACAAAAGTATTTATCGTGATACTTTCTATGTCGTTTGTCTTGACGTCGGCCAGGAATTCGATGTTCTTTACGTTTATGTCGAACATCTTGTCGTTGTAGCGGCGCGGCTGCACGTTAGCAGTGATAAGCACTGTGTATCCTTTCTTGAGATAGTTGCCCCAACGTGCCCAGCTGTTGCCCCAGAAAGGTATCTCGCCCGAAGACTCGAAGTCCTCGAAGCGTATTATGCCGTAAGGCTTGCCTTTGCTCCCTATGCCTTCGCGCACATCGGTTACAATGCCGCCAAGTATAAGCTCCCGTCCGGCAAGGGCCGCAAGGTTCTCAAGGTCGTTGAAGTGGGTGTTGCAGATGTTCTCGAGTATAACGCCGTAAGCGTCCAGCGGGTGCCCGGAAAGGTAAATGCCTACCAGTTCCCTCTCTTTTTCGAGCTTTTCTATGTCGCTCCATTTCGGGTATGCGGCGGGAATGTCGGGCTCTGGAATCTCGAAGCTGCCCATGTCGCCGAACAGCGTGTTTTTTGAGTCGGCTTTTTCCTGCTGGTATCTCGAACCGTACTTTATAAGCACATCCATGAACGTTTCGCCGTTGGCACCCGTGGCCATGTATATACCCCTGTCGAGCCCGAAGCAGTCGAGCGCGCCGCTTGTTGCAAGGCATTCGAAACTTTTGCGGTTGAATATGCCCATGTTTATGCGTTGCACAAAGTCGAAAATGCTTTTGAACGGCCCGTTTTTCCGACGCTCTTCGATTATGTTCTCGGCTGCCGAGAATCCCATGCCTTTTATTGCCGCCAGTCCGAAACGTATGTTCCCCTGCGAGTTGACACCGAACTTCAGGTTACTCTCGTTAACGTCGGGCGAGAGGGTCTGTATGCCCATGGCTTTGCTTTCGTCCATGAGTTTCCTTATCTCGCTTATGTCCGAAAGGCTTCGGCTCATCACAGCGGCCATGTATTCGGGCGGGTAATTGGCCTTGAGGTAAGCCGTCTGGTAGGCCACCCACGAGTAGCAGGTTGCGTGGCTCTTGTTGAATGCGTAGGAGGCGAAAGCCCGCCAGTCGTTCCATATTTTCTCGAGCACTTCTTTGTCGTAACCGTTTTTCTGCCCTCCGGCAATAAACTTGGGGTACAAATGGTTCAGCTTTTCTATTTGTTTTTTACCCATGGCTTTGCGCAGCGTGTCGCTCTCGCCGCGCGTGAATCCTGCAAGCTGGCGCGAGAGGAGCATGACCTGCTCCTGGTATACAGTAATGCCGTAAGTGTCTTTCAGGTATTTTTCCATGCACGGTATGTCGTACTGGATAGGCTCTACGCCGTGCTTGCGCGCAATGAATTGCGGAATGTAGCTCATAGGCCCGGGACGGTAGAGGGCGTTCATGGCTATTAGGTCCTCGAAGGTTGTAGGTTTCAGCTCGCGCAGGTATTTCTGCATTCCGGCACTTTCAAACTGGAACGTTCCTACTGTTTTTCCTTCCTGGTATAGCTTGAACGTTGCGGGGTCGTCAATTGGAACGTTGTCTATGTCGATTTCTATGCCGCGGCTCAGCTTTACGTTTTCAACGGCTTCTTTCAGGATGGAAAGGGTCTTCAGCCCGAGGAAGTCCATTTTAATAAGTCCGGTTTCTTCGATTACGGAGCCTTCGTATTGCGTGCAGATAAGTTTTTCGTGCGTGGCTTTGTCCTCTGCCGTGCTTATTGGAACCCAGTCGGATATTGCGTCGCGGCAAATTATAATGCCGCAGGCGTGCACGCCCGTGTTTCTCACGTTGCCTTCGAGCATTACGGCGTATTTCAGTGTGCTTGAAAGCAGCGGGTCGCTTGAGGCGGCGGCTTCGCGCAGCTCCGGAATAGCGGCTATAGCGTTCGGAAGATTCATCTTAGGGACTTTTCCGTCTGGCCCCTCGGGCAGTTTGTCGGGGATGAGCTTGCACAGGCGGTTGCTTGTCTCGAGAGGCAGTTTTTGTACTCGTGCCACGTCTTTTAGCGCGAGTTTCGTGGCCATTGTGCCGTATGTTATTATGTGTGCCACCTTTTCGAAACCGTATTTCTTTGTTACCCAGCTGAGCACTTCGCCGCGCCCGTCGTCGTCGAAGTCAACGTCTATATCGGGCAGGCTTATGCGGTCGGGGTTAAGGAAACGTTCGAAAAGCAGGTCGTATTTAATGGGGTCGATTTGCGTTATTCCAAGGCAGTATGCCACGGCCGAGCCTGCTGCCGAGCCACGTCCCGGGCCTACCCATACGCCGAGTTCGTTGCGTGCGGCGTTGATGTAGTCCTGCACTATGAGGAAGTATCCCGGGAAACCCATTGTTTTCATTATGTGCAGCTCGAATTTGAGCCGTTCCTTCACGTCGTCGGGCAGCGGGTCTCCATAGCGTTCGGCCGCTTTTTCGTAGGTGAGTTTGGCCAGGTAGTCGGCTTCGAGCTTTATGCGGTAGAGTTTGTCGTATCCTCCGAGCTTTTTTATTTTCTTCTTGCCTTCTTCTTCGTCGCACACTACGTTGCCGTTCTCGTCGCGAGTGAATTCGTTGAACAGGTCTTCTTCGGTATATTTCCTGCGGTATTCGTCCTCTGTTCCGAATTCTTCCGGTATTTCGAAGTTAGGCATTATCGGGGCATGGTCTATGGAATAGGTTTCCACTTTGTCGCATATCTCGCATGTGTTTTCGAGGGCGTGGGGAAAGTCTTCGAACAGCGCGTTCATTTCCTTGCGTGTCTTGAACCATTCCTGTTTGGTGTAGACAAGGCGGTCGCGGTCGTTAAGGTCCTTTCCTGTGGACAGGCAAATCAGCCGGTCGTGCGCTTCTGCGTTCTCGGCGTCGACGAAGTGCACGTCGTTTGTGCAAATCAGTTTGATTCCGAGTTTGTCGGCTATTTTCACGAGTTCGGCGTTCACTTCCTCTTCCACGGGATAGGCTTCGCGGTTGGCGAACACTTCAGGGTCGGTAACCTTGTGGCGTTGCATTTCGAGGTAATAGTCGTCGCCGAACAGGTTGTGGTACCATTGCGCCGCTTCTTCGGCTTCGAGTATTTTGCCTTCGTGTATTTTGCGCGGCACTTCGCCCGCTATGCATGCGGAGCAGACTATGAGCCCCTCGTGGTACTTTTCTATGTCGGCGCGGTCGGTACGCGGGCGCATGTAAAAGCCGTCGGTCCATGCGTTCGACACGAGTTTTATCAGGTTATGGTAGCCCTGGTAGTTTTTTGCGAGCACAATGAGGTGGTAACCGCTCATGTCCTCTTTGCCGTTCATGTCGGTCTTCGAGTGGCGTGCGACGTACATCTCGCACCCGAATATTGGCTTGAATGCGAGCACTGCCTTTTGCGCCTCCATGTCTTTTTCGATGGCGGGTCTTTCCTCGGGCGTCGCGTTGGCGAGTTTTTCCTCGCATTCGGCGAGCTTTCCTTTTGCCTTGCCCTTTACTTTGTTCACGTAGTTGAAGAATTCCTTTATCCCCATCATGTTGCCATGGTCGGTGATGGCCATTCCGCGCATACCGTCTTTCATCGCCTTGTCAACCAAGCGCGACACGCTGGCCTGACCGTCGAGGATGGAATATTGAGTATGCACATGAAGATGTACGAAGTCCTGCATAATAGTTACAATTTGGTAAAACAGAAATTACGGGCTAAAGTTACGCCACATTGAGGAAACCAACAAAATAAACCTTCGTTTTTTAACATAAAAGACTTTTTAGGGGTCGGCCTTTGAAAAAGAAAGTAGGGAATTTTGCATTTTAACGGAATATAGCTACCTTTGTCCGCTAATACAAGGGGAAAACTCCATGGGACGCAAATTGAATAAATTAAAAAAAATCAGAATACATCGGGAAGGAACGCACACGCTCATCGCGGGTGCAGGGGTGTTGTTGCTGTTCAACGCCTGCCTTTACTATGCTTTTGAATGCAAGCTCCCGTTCTATATTTCTGCAACCGTATGCACGGTCATCTACCTTATCGTAGTCAATTTCTTCCGATGCCCGGTCAGACGTTTCGAAGGGGACACGGAAAACGTTGTCGTAGCTCCGGCTGACGGTAAAATCGTCGTGATAGAAGAGGTGGACGAAAACGAATATTTCCATGACCGCCGACTGATGGTTTCCATATTCATGAGCTTGACCAACGTGCATGCCAACTGGATTCCGGTGGACGGAACCGTAAGGCTGGTGGAACACCATGACGGAAACTTTCATAAGGCTTGGCTGCCGAAGGCCAGCATTGAGAATGAACGTTCCACTATCGTCATCGAAACACCGGACGGAGTCTTCATCATGGCCCGGCAGATTGCCGGTGCCATGGCTCGACGCATCGTGACATACGCCCGCGAAGACGAAGACTGTTATATCGACGAACACATGGGATTCATCAAGTTCGGTTCCAGAGTAGACCTTTTCCTTCCGGTCGGGACCAAAGTCAACGTCAAATTGGGGCAAAAGACGGTGGGTAACGAAACCATCATCGCCAAATTATAATAAAATGTTATATGGCAAATATCATCATACGACAGATTCCCAACAGCATTACTTGCTGCAACCTGATTTCCGGTTGTATGGCTACGGGTGCAGCTTTCTACGGTAATTACAGTTGGGCGTTTCTGCTCATTGTCATAGGAGCCGTTTTCGATTTCTTCGACGGGATGTCGGCTCGCGTGTTGAAAGTATCCTCCCCCATAGGAAAGGAACTGGATTCGTTGGCAGATGTAATGACCTTTGGAGTAGCCCTTCGGCCATGATATTCCATCTGTTCCATCGGGTGGTCTACCCCGACTTCATGGAACCGCTACGCGACGTGATGCCCTATACGGCTTTCCTTATGGCGGCTTTTTCGGCTTTGCGATTAGCCAAATTCAATATCGACACGCGGCAAACATCGTCTTTCATCGGCGTACCTACCCCGGCCAACACCTTGTTTTGGGCTTCGCTGATTGTAGGCAATTACGGTTTTTTGGTTTCAGAAAAGTTCAATGCTTTCTTCCTTTTGGTAGCGGAGATTCCCATGTTCGCCCTCAAATTCAAGAACCTTTCCTGGCAAGACAATAAAATTAAGTTTATTTTTATCTTGACTTGTATTCCCATGATTATCTTTCTGGGGTTCAGTTGTTTTGCAGCCATCATCGCATGGTATGTCATTCTTTCCGTCCTGACTTCGCGACAGAAAACACACTGATTTTGGCATAGTTCTTGTTTATAAGTCCGGCAACAAAGCATAAAAAATTATATTTATGACAGGTCCTTTCGGATGTTTATTCGGTTTACTTTTTGCCTTTTTGGCCTTCCTACTCATTATGGTTCTTAATATAGCCAGAAGAGTACGGAACATCATGTCTTCATTTTCTCCCAAGAACCATAAACAACAGTCTTCATCCGGTAATCCCCACGGACAAACCACGTCGCAAAATCATTCTCAATCCTCGTCCCACGGTTCGCACAAAATATTCGACGACAACGAAGGGGAATATGTGGACTACGAGGAAATCAAATAAAAGAAACCTAACGCTTCCCCTTAAAGAAGTCTTTCAGCAAAGCCACGGACTCGTCCGCCATCACACCACTCACCACTTCCGTTCGCGGATGTATGGCTTGCGGTGCAAACATCCTGTATCCTCTTTTTTCATCCGTTGCCCCGTAGACCAGGCGTTTCACCTGTGCCCATCCGATAGCCCCCGCACACATCACACACGGTTCCAAGGTTACGTAAAGCGTACATTCGTTCAAATACTTTCCGCCTAAAGCATTGGCAGCCGCCGTAATCACCTGCATCTCGGCATGGGCCGTCACATCCGTCAACGTTTCCGTCAGATTATGTGCACGTGCCAGAATACGGCCGCCGCAAACGACTACGGCTCCTACCGGTATTTCATCCTCTTCATAAGCACGCCGCGCCTCTTCCAGCGCTTTTTTCATGTAAAAAGCATCAGTTGCCATATCTTCACAATTTAGTACATGCAAAAGTAAGATTTCTGCAAGGATTCACCAATATTTTTAATAAATTTGCAGCACGGGAATCCAACAAATCGATATGGCCGCGCACAATGAACTGGGAAAAGAGGGGGAACTACTGGCTGCAAATCATCTGCAATCAGAAGGTTATGTCATCCGACACCGGAACTGGAGGTGCGGACACAAGGAATTGGACATCGTGGCCGAAAAAGACGGCACGCTGGTCTTCGTGGAAGTAAAAACCAGAAAAGACGTTTTATTCGGACTCCCCGAAGACGCCGTCACAAACGGGAAAATACGACGCATTGTCAGTTCGGCCGACGCCTACTTGCGCAAATACGCCATCGACCTCCCGGTACGCTTCGACCTTATCACCATCGTAACGGGAGAAAACGGGCTTCCCCGGCTAAGGCATATAGAGGACGCCTTTTACCCGCCGCTATACTGACCTGCAACACGATTAGAATATTTTGAATATGACGCATTCACTTTACATATTGGACGATTCGCCATGGTTTGAATGGATACGACTCCACTCGACAGACTCCACCATCGATTTCCTGAAACACTATCGTCCTGTGTCTCCGAAAGACATGATTCTGGTCACGGCAGACTTCCAGACTGCCGGACGCGGACAAGCCGGCAACTCTTGGGAGTCGGAAGCCGGTAAGAATCTTTTGTTCGGCCTGCTCTTCCATCCCCGCGAAGTGGAAGCCAACCGACAGTTCATCCTGTCCCAGGCCGTGGCACTGTCTATCTGCGAAACGTTGTCCGACTAC
>ENA-OVGE01000281-OVGE01000281.1-human-gut-metagenome-genome-assembly--contig:-NODE-281-length-50284-cov-29.113082_pt1 | contig 50284 bp, 44 predicted proteins | sample MGYA00237769_ERZ505417 | MGnify/ENA primary metagenome ERZ505417 (study PRJEB26158, sample SAMN06016403) | human gut metagenome | biome: human gut; feature: ankylosing spondylitis patient; material... | reverse complement strand
CGTTCTCTTGGGGGTCCAAGGGGGATATTCTCTCACGTGAGAGAATATCCCCCTTATTCCGTGCAGCGCCATTGGCGCTGCTTTCCCCGCGGCGCAGCGCGCCGCTTAAAGCTCTGGGAGCAGGTCAACGACCTCAGGGAACATGAGAAACGCCGTTTGAATGCCTAAATTCTGCGCAAGCTTGACCTTTTGCCGCAAGGTCTCTGCATCGTCAAACAGCACGAAGTGCGTGCCATTTCCCGCGGAGTAGGTGAAATACTTCGCCATCAGCTCGCGGGAAAAATAGACGGACGATGGATGCTTTTCCCGCAGGGCGAGCAGCTCTTCGCGCGTGAGCGGTGTGCCGCAGCCGGAGGGACAGGGGAGGGGAAAGTCCATCATTACGCGTTCCAAGTCGAGCGCCAGACGCTCCGCGCCATAGCGGCAGGCGGTTTCCTCCAGCAGCGCGCGCAGCGACCCGCCGGAAAGGCCCGTGCCGACGAGGAGCGCTGCGCCCTCGGCCGGGAGCGAGAGGGGGCAGTAGAGCGCCATCCCCCGCGCACTCAGGCGGGCGGAGAGACGCGAGAGAAACGAGAGCCGGTCAGAATACGGATTGGTCTCAAAGTCCGCCAGCACGCCCTGAAAGCCGCGCTTGACGCATTCCGCGACGATGGTGCGGCAGAGCGTGTCGATGCGTGGGATCGCCCCGGTGCAGCGGTCGGAAAGGCCCATGAGCCCGCCGCGCGGGAAGGCCGTTGCGTCGCAGCGCGTCAGGCACCCGCCCTGACCGATGGCATAGGCCACATGGACGAGCGGCAGTGCGGGCCTTGAGGCACACTCAGAGAGCGCCTTTGGCGTGATGGCGAGGTAGGTGAGCAGAAAAATCCCCCCTTGTGAAAAGCGCGTTCGGCGCGTATAATAACCGTAATACTTTTATGCGCGATGGGAGAACGATATGCTCAGATTGCTTTGCCCGCAATGGGTGTTTGACAATTACGAGGCCGTGACGCCGGAATTTTTGAAAGAGCATGGCGTGAAGCTGCTCCTCGCTGACCTCGACTTCACGCTCGCGCCCAAAAGCCAGAGCGAGCCGGACGAGTCGCTCACGCGCTGGATCGGCGCGCTGAAGGAGGCGGGCATCGAGTTTGCGATTTTGTCGAACAATAGAAGCCCCGTGCGCGTGGAAAAGTTCTGCAAGCCGCTTAAAGTCGGCTACGTCGGCCACGCGGGCAAGCCCGGCACGCGCGGCTTTCACGAGGCGATGGCGCGCTACGGCGTGAACGCGGGGGAGACGGCAATGCTTGGTGACAAGCTGCTCACCGACACGCTCGGCGCTCGGCGCAGCGGCGTTCTGATGCTGATGGTCGAGCCGCGCGGCGGCGCGGTGGGTGCGTGGAACCATGTGCTGCACGCCTTGCAGCAGCCGTTCAAGGCCGCAAGCGCGCACGACGAGCGGAAAAAGCACTGAAATTTGCAAATTTCACCCACAACATCAAGAAAAACACTTGCATTGCCGCACTATATGCGGTAAAATACCATAGGTTTAGAACCGATACTTTGTGAATTTGAGGATAGCGATGATATCCTCGGGAATACAGGAGGAAATAGTTATGGCAACGATTACCGCTGGTGAGTTCAGAAACGGTAAAGTATTTGAAATGGAAGGCAAGTACTATCAGGTCGTCGAGTTCCAGCATGTCAAGCCCGGTAAGGGCGCGGCTTTCGTGCGCACCAAGATGAAGAACGTCGTCACCGGCGGCGTGACCGAAACTTCTTTCAACCCCACCGCGAAGTTTGAGGAAGTGGCCATCGAGCGCAAGAACATGGAGTACAGCTACAACGACGGCGATCTGTACTACTTCATGGATCAGGAGACCTATGATATGGTTCCCCTGAACCGCGATATGCTCGGCGATGCGTTCCGCTTCGTCAAGGAGAACACGATGTGCATGATCCTGTCCATCAAGGGCAATGTCTTCGGCGTCGAGCCCCCCAACTTCGTTGACCTTGAGGTCACCGAGACCGAGCCGGGTCTGGCTGGCAACACCGCGACCAACACCCTCAAGCCCGCAACGCTCGAGACCGGCGCGGAGATCAAGGTGCCGCTGTTCATCAACATCGGCGACAAGATCCAGATCGACACCCGCACGGGCGAGTATATCGGCCGCGCCAAGTAATAGACATTAAGTAAGCAGCAACAGGAAAATCGTAGTTCCGGTAACAGAAAGGAGTTTTACGATGGGTATTTCTGAAAAAGTCGCGTATCTCAAGGGCCTGATGGAGGGCATGAACCTGAATGCGGATTCCAACGAGGGCAAGCTGTTCCTCGCGATCGCCGACGTTCTTGACGAGATCGCTCTCGAAGTCGAAGACCTGACCGACGAGGTCATGGAGCTCGGCGACGGCCTGGACGTCATCAGCGACGACCTCGGCGACGTGGAAGACATCGTCTATGATGATGAGGACGAGGACGACTACGAGGATGAGGAAGACGACGAGGACGACGAGGAGGAGTGCTACGCCACGACCTGCCCCGAGTGCGAGGAAGAGATCTTCTTCGACGATTCGGTTCTCGAAGACGGTAAGGTCGAGTGCCCCAACTGCGGCGCGACCCTCGAATTCGACCCCGCTGACCTTGTGGAAGACGAGGAAGAGAAGGACGACTAAACGTCCCCAAATCCCATATAATCAAAACTGCCGCAGCAGATGCTGCGGCAGTTTTTATAAGCTTTGCACGGAAGAAAATCAGCGGAAGCTATTCTCGTAAATATCAAAAAACCTGCTGACAAATTGGGCCTGCTGGCGCGCTTCCTCCGAGCCGGTCGTGGCTTGCCAGCCGTAAGTTTGGTAGGAGGGGTAATTGAGCTTTGAAAGCCAGAGCAGATGGAACTCTTTTCGGATGAGCGAAATGCCCTCCGGATAGTGCTCGCGCAGCGCGGCGAAGGCCTCGCCGGGGTCCTTGAAAACGGCATACCCGTCTTCTCCCGCGCCGATCGCAAAGCGCGCGTCGCGCTCGTAATAGTCCTCGACGTTTACATTCCCCCTGATGTTCCCCTGACCTGCGACATAGTCCTGCACACAGGGATTCGTCACTTTGTTGATCTTGCCGTTGAAAACAAACACGGCGGCAAGGATGAGGACGGAAAGAATCACCAGTTCTGATTTTTTCATAAGTGCTGCCTCCTGTCGGTTGTCATTTTGCGGCAAAGCGCCTTGTTTGATTTCACTCTATCACGGGGCGGCTACAATTGCAAGGCAGAACGGCTGCGGCCATGGTTTGTTTACAAATTTCCGGTTGTACGGCGCGCGAAAGCGTGGTAAACTACCTCATAGCAACGAGCGGAGGCGCTGTCGCCGAAGCAATAGACCGGAAAGGAAGAACATACTATGAAAATTGCAATTCCCTGCGAGAATGGCGAAGTGATGCAGCATTTCGGCCATGCCACGGAGTTTACCGTTTATACCATTGAGGATATCAAGCCCATCGAAAAAGAGACCGTCACGTTTGACGATACCGACCACGAGAAGGTCGCGGGCGGGCTCAAATCCCGCGGCGTCGATCTCGTCATCTGCGGGAATATCGGCGAGGGTGCGCACGCCGCCATCGACAACGCGCATATGCTGCTCATTTCCGGTGTGACCGGAAATGCCGACGAGGCGGTCGACAGCTTCCTCCAGGGCAATCTGGAGCTGATGACCGGCGACAGCAGCGCGAGTGCCGGCGGCTGCGGGGCCGGATGCAGTGCATGCGGCGGTGGCTGCGGCGGTTGTGGCGGCGGCTTCCACGAGCCGTACGTCGAGACGCGCACGTTCACCGATATCGTCACGCTGACGGAAGATAACTTCCAGACTGAGGTGCTCGACGATCCGGGCCTCATCATCATCGACTTCTGGGCCGAGTGGTGCCAGCCGTGCAAGATGATGGCGCCTGTCTTTGCCGAGCTCAACGGGGAAGAGGACAAGGTCAAGTTCTGCAAGGTCAACGTCGACGAGCAGCCGAACCTCGCTTCGATGTTCGGTATCGACTCCATCCCGACGCTCGCCGTCGTGCAGGACCGCCACACGCTGACCGGCATGGTCGGCGTGCACGATAAGGCCGACATCAAGGCGATGCTGGAGAAGTGCAAGGCATGAGAATTCGATACAACGAAGACGCGGAGGTCGTCGCCCGCCTGCGCGCCGCGCTCTTAAAGCGCGATTTACAGTGCCCCTGCCGCTTGCAGAAGATCGAGGACAACGTCTGCATGTGCAAGGAGTTCCGCGACCAGATCGCTGACCCCGAATTCGAGGGCTACTGCCACTGCCGTTTGTACTACAAGGAAAAGTAAAAATTGGTTATAGACCTATGGTATTTTACCACACGTCTGAAAAAAGCACCGCCCAAAACGGTGCTTTTTCATTCCATCAAGCGCTGCATATCCTGCGGGATAGGCGCTGTAAAGTGTAATTCCAGTCCGGTGACCGGCTGGGTGAACAGCAGCTCGTATGAGTGCAGCGCGGGGCGGGCGATGAGGGTTTTGTCCTCCGTGCCGTAGAGCCAGTCGCCCGCGAGGGGATGACCGAGGTATGCCATGTGGACGCGAAGCTGATGCGTGCGACCCGTCTGTGGGCGCAGGCGCAGGAGCGTGAAGCGGTCGTTTACTTGCAGAGTCTCGTACTCCGTGAGGCTCGGAAGTCCGTCCGCGCGCACGCAGCGGCGGATGATGGAGCCCTCCGCGCGGCCGATCGGCGCGTCGATGACGCCGCACGGCGGTTCAACTCTGCCGACGGCGACAGCGCGGTACTCGCGCCGCAGATCGCTTGAGTGCAGTGCGCGGCGCAGGCGGTCGTGCACATAGCCATTTTTCGCGGCGATGAGAAGGCCAGACGTCCCTTTGTCAAGCCTGCTCACAAAATGCGGCACGCTGCCCTCGCCGAGATAACTCGTCAGCATCGCTGCAAGGCTCGACGCGGAGGCGTCACCCGACTTCGGGTGCATGGCGATGCCCGCAGGCTTGTTGAGCACGAGCAGGTCGTCGTCCTCGTAGACGATGTCGGGCTTTGCCGCATTTGCGCAGTACAAGTCCTCGCGCGGCGTACGCTCGCTGAGGGCGACGCTGACAACGTCGCCCGCGTGGACGATGGCGTTGACGTGGACACTCTGTCCGTTCAATAAAATGGCGTTTTCGCGCCATTTGAGGCTTTTGAGCAGCGTGTAGGAAAGCTGAAGACTGCCGCGCAGGATGCCTTTGACCATGCGGCCGTCCTCCTCCGGCGTCACGGTGTATGTGAGAATGCGCATGGAAGTTCTCCTTTCCCGAAGTAAACGGCGCGTAAAATTCACACATAGTATACCATCTTCGCGCGAAAAATGATATACTGAATCACACTTCGGCGCTGCCGAAAAACAAGCAACAGGAGGGCAATGGCATGGACAAGAGAACCATCTGCCTTTTGAACGATTCCTTTCCGCCCGAGATCGACGGCGTGGCGAACGCCGTCGTGAACTACGCGAAAAACATCACGAAAAGCGGCGAAAACGCCATTGTCGTCACGCCGACAATGCCCGGCGCGGACGACAGCGCGTTCCCATTCCCCGTGCTGCGCTACCCGAGCATCGACACGCGCAAGAAGCTCGGCTACGTGGCGGGCTATCCGTTTTCACCCGAGACCGCGCGCGTGCTGACGGAGCAGAAGGTCGAACTGATGCACACGCATTGTCCCATCACGTCGTGCCTGCTGGCGCGCTCGCTGCGCGCCGTGGTCGACGCGCCGCTCGTGCTGACGTATCACACGAAGTACGATGTCGACATCGCCAAGGCTGTGCGCGGCAAGCTCTTGCAGGAGAGCGCCATTCGCGCGCTGGTGCAGAACATCGCAAGCTGCGATGAGGTCTGGGTCGTGAGCCGCGGGGCGGGGGAAAATCTGCGCTCGCTCGGTTACGAGGGCGACTACATCGTGATGGAAAACGGCGTGGACGTGCCGCGCGGGCGGGTGTCTGACGAGGCCATCGCCGCGGCGACGGGCAGATATGACCTGCCGCAGAACGTGCCGGTCTTTCTCTTCGTCGGGCGGCTGATGTGGTACAAGGGTATCCGCATCATTTTAGACGCGCTGAAAACGCTGCGCGAGAAAAATGTCGACTTCCGCATGGTGTTTGTCGGCGAGGGCGCAGACGGCGCGGAGATCCGCAGCTATGCGGAAGAGCAGAAGCTCTCCGACCGCTGCTTTTTCACAGGTGCGATCTCTGACCGCGAGATCATCCGCGCGTGGTATGGCAGATCCGACCTGTTTCTCTTCCCGTCGACGTTCGACACGAACGGCCTTGTCGTGCGCGAGGCCGCAGCCAGCGGTACGGCGACTGTGATGATCCGAAATTCCTGCGCGTCCGAGGGCGTGGGCGACGGGCGAAACGGCTTTTGCATTGAGGAAAACGCCGCGGCGATGGCGGCAAAGCTCAAAGAGCTCTGCCGCGCGCCGGAGGTGATGCAAGTGGTCGGCGAAAACGCCCAGCGCGAGCTGTACGTTTCATGGGAGACGGCGGTGCAGCGCGCCATGGCACGCTACGAGGTCGTCATCGACAATTACCGCAGCGGAAAATATCCGAAGCGCGAGCGCTTCGGCGACGAGTTTTTCAAAACGCAGGGCGGGCTGATGGAGGCCTTTGCCAGCGTGGGCGAGCTGAGCGAGGAGATCGCCGCGGAGCTGCGCATTGAGCGCGACGAGGCGTTGCAGACCATTGTCCGTTCGCGGCAGGAGCTTCGCGGGCGGTTCGGCGAGACAAAGCAGGAGCTCGCCGAGCGCTACGAGACGATTTTGCAAAAAGTGGACCGCTATTTATGAGAAAAAGACGAGCGAAAATTCGCTCGTCTTTTCTTCTTAATCTTCGTGTTTTGGCTTTTCCGCGGCGAACCACATGTTCCACTGGAAGGAGTACGCCCTACGCGACGCCTCGTCCGCGCAAATTAGACGCACGCGCGACGGCTGTGCGTGCTCATAGCCGTAGTCCATGATGGCGCGCAGGACGCGGTAGGCGGCCTTCAGGTCGCTGTCTGTGCAGGAGAGGGTCAGCGTGTCGCCGTCCGTGAGCGGCAGAAGTTCGGTCGCATGGTCGGAAGAGGGGAGGGCGGAGATGTCCCCGCAGATGATCTCAACGGTCATGGCAGCCTCCTCAGCGGTTCAGATACGCGCGGCACTTTGCCTCCGCGTCGTGCGCAAGCTGTTCTTCGTCGACTGTGACAAGATGACCGTGGTCGACCGTCACACGGCCCTGAACGACTGTGTAGTCAACGGGTCCGCGCACGCCGACAGTGCCGAGCACGCTTTTGGGGTCAAAGCACGAGCCGACGAGCTCGAGCCTGCGCGAGTCGATCATGAAGAGGTCGCAGCACTTGCCGACCTCGAGCGAGCCGATGTCGTCGCTGCGGCCAAGGATGGCCGCGCTGCCGCATGTTGCCATCTTGAGCACGTCGTAACCGCTGGGGGCAGCTTTGCTGCTGTTCAAACGGTGCAGCAGGAACGCGACGCGCAGTTCCTCCATCAGCGATGAGCCGTCGTTCGAGGCTGAACCGTCAACCGCGAGGCCGACCGGCACGCCGAGCTTCAGCATCTCGGGCACGCGGGCGACGCCGGAGGCGAGCTTCATGTTCGAGATCGGGCAGTGCGCCACGCCGGTGTGCGTCTTTGCCAGCACGCGCAGCTCCTCGTCGTTGAAGTGGATGCCGTGAGCGAACCAGACGTCGCTGCCCGTCCAGCCGAGGCGCTCCATGTACTCGAGCGGGCGGATGCCCTCGCGCGCGAGCATGAAGTGTTCTTCGTCCTTCGTCTCGCACAGGTGGGTGTGCAGGCGCACGCCGTACTCTCGCGCGAGCACGGCGCTCTCGCGCAGAAGGTCGGCAGACACGGAGAACGGCGAGCACGGGGCGAGCGCAACGCGGTGCATCGCGCCGAACGACTTGTCGTGGTATTTCTCGATGACACGGGCGGAATCGGCCATGATCTCGTCGACCGTCTGCACGACGCTGTCGGGCGGCAGGCCGCCGTCCTTGACAGAGAGGTCCATACTGCCGCGCGAGGCGTACATGCGCGCGCCGATCTCGTCCGACGCGGCAAACTGCGCGCCAATGAGGTCGCCCGCGCCCGCAGGGAAGACATAGTGATGGTCGAAGCAGGTCGTGCAGCCGTGCTTCATCAGCTCGCCAAGGCCCGTGAGCGTCGAGAGGCGGATGACGTCCTCGTCGAGGTTTTTCCAGATCTCATAGAGCGTTTTGAGCCAGTCGAAGAGCTCCATGTTCTGTACTTCCGGCAGGTTGCGGGAAAAGACCTGATAGAGATGATGGTGCGTGTTGACAAGGCCGGGGTAGCAGAGCATGTGGCTCGCGTCAATCACCTTTTCCGCCTCCTGCGGCAGATTTTTACCGATCGCGCGGATGAATCCATCCTCAGCATACAGATCGACGTTTTCATAAACCGTGTCCGCGTCATCACACGACACCAGCGAACGAATGTTTTGAATGAGCAGAGTAGACATAGCAATACCTCTTAGACCCGCGCCAAACGCAGGCAGATTTAGTGAAAAATAGCAAGAAGCGCATTTTGCTGCCTCCAGCGGCAAAACAGCTCAAAAGCCTCGCAGAGTTTCGCGCCGCGCACGGCGTGAAATAAATTGGAATTCGTCGCGGAGGACGACATGCGCGTCCGCAGCGACACTTTGCAGCGATTGGAGCGGTGAGCGACAAGCGCTGAAACTTGTCTAAAACAAAAGCACCCATCGGGTGCTTTTGTTTTAAGATTTATCTCTCTTCGCGGAAGTAGCTCAGACCCAGCGATGCGGGCGGCTGATCCTCGCGCTTCTTGCGCAGCGACACGATGATCAGAACGACCAGCGTGACGACGTAGGGGAGCATCTTGTAGAGCTCCTTGATGGCAAGGTTGGTGCCGGTGGGGATGAAGATATAGAGGATGTAGAACCCGCCGAACAGGATGGAGGCCAGCACGCTGACGTTCGGACGCCAGATCGTGAAGATGACGAGCGCGATGGCGAGCCAGCCGCGGTCGCCGAAGGCGTTGTTGGACCAGACGCCGCAGGCGTAGTCCATGACGTAATACAGGCCGCCGAGACCCGCGATCATGCTGCCGATGCAGGTGGCGAGGTATTTGTACTTCGTCACGTTAATGCCGGCTGCGTCCGCCGTCGCCGCGCTCTCGCCCACAGCGCGCAGGTGAAGACCCGTGCGGGTGTGCTTGAGGAAGTACGACGCGAACAATGCGATGACGATGGCAAGGTAGGCAAGGAAGCCGTAGGACAGGAAAACCTGACCGAACCAGCCGCCGACATTCAGGGATTTGCTGAAATAGGCGCTCGTCGCGCTCAGCGCGATGGAGGGGACTTCACTGTCGGTCAGCTTGATGAGCGAGCCGCCGAAGAAGTTGCCGATGCCGACGCCGAACGTCGTGAGCGCAAGACCCGTGACGTTCTGGTTGGCGCGCAGCGTAACGGTCAGCAGGCAGTAGAGAAGGCCCATCAGAAGCGAGCCCAAAAGCGAGCAGAGCATCGGGATACCGATGGCGAGGAACGCGTTCATGTCGGCAGCCGGGGTGGACTGCTCGTAGAAGAACGCGCCGATGACGCCGCAGATACCGCCGACGTACATCACGCCCGGAATGCCGAGGTTCAGGTTGCCGGACTTTTCCGTCAGGATCTCACCGGTGCTGCCGTAGAGCAGGGGAATGCCCTGCATGACCGCACGGGGAAGAAAAGCAGTTAGATCAAATGTCATTGCTTCACGCCTCCTTCTTGCTCTTGCGCAGGCTGACCTTGTAGCTGATGAAAAACTCGCTGCCGATGATGAAGAAGAGGATGATGCCCGTCAGGATATCGGCGAAGGAGTGGTTCAGGCTGAACACGCTGGAGATCTCGCTCGCGCCGCGGCTCAGAACCACGATAAGAAGGCTCGTGAAGATCATCATGATGGGGTTGAACTTGGCCATCCAGGAGACCATGACCGCTGTGAAGCCGCGTCCGCCGACGATGGTGGTGGTCAGCGTGTGGTCCGTACCGGCGGTGAGCAGCAGGCCGATGAGGCCGCAGATCGCGCCGGAGAGGATCATCGTGCGCACGATGACGCGCTCGACCTTGATGCCCGCATAGCTCGCGGTGCGCTGGCTCTCACCGACAACGGAGATCTCATAGCCGTGCTTGCTGTAATTGAGATAGATGTACATAACGCCCGTGAGGATCGCCACAAGCAGGATCGGGAGGAGATAGCGCTGGCCGCCGAGAACGGGGAGCCAGCCGGCCTCGGTATTCTGGTTGATGATACCGATCTTGCCCGAGCCCTTGGGCACTTCCCACACGATGATGAAGAACGCGGCGAGCTGTGTCGCGATGTAGTTCATCATGAGCGTGAAGAGCGTTTCGTTCGTGTTCCACTTGGCCTTGAAGATACCGGGGAGGAAGCCCCACAGCGCGCCTGCCGCGACGGAGGCGACGATCATAATGACGATGAGAAGACCGTTGGGGATCTTGCCGCCAAGGCAGATCATGCAGGCCGCGGTGGCAAGGCAGCCGATGAGCACCTGACCCTCGGCACCGATGTTCCAGAAGCGCATCTTGAACGCGGGCGTGACCGCGAGCGAGATGCCGAGCAGGATCGCGAGGTTATGGAACGTGACCCAGCTCTTGCGCGACGTACCGAACGCGCCGTAGAGGATCGTGGAGTAGACCTTGATGGGATTTTCGCCCGTCAGCAGCGTTGTGACGATCGCGCAGACGATCAAAGCGAGCACGATCGCGCCGCCGCGGATCAAAACGGCCTTGTACCAGGGGAGCGTATCGCGCTTGGCGATGTGGAAGAGCGACTGTTTCTTATTCATCCTTGTTGCCTCCCCTCACGAGCGTCATCAGTGCGCCGACCTCGCGCTTGTCGGTCTTTCTGGCGTCGACCACGCCGGAGACCTGACCGCCGCAGAGAACGACGATGCGGTCGCACAGCTCAAGCAGCACGTCGAGGTCTTCGCCGACATAGACGACGGCGACGCCGCGCATCTTCTGCTCTGTCAGCAGGTTGTAAATGGTATAGGAGGTGTTGATGTCCAGGCCGCGCACGGCGTAAGCGGTCATCAGCACGGCGGGGGACTGGGCGATCTCGCGTCCGACAAGCACCTTCTGCACGTTGCCGCCGGACATGCGGCGCACGGGGAAGGACGTGCTGGGCGTGACGACGCCGAGCTCTTCCCAGATGCGGTTGGCGAGCGCTTCGGGATCCTTGCGGTTGAGGAACAGACCCTTACCCTTGCGCCAGGAGCGCAGCATCATGTTGCCCGTCATGCCCATCGAGCCGACCAGGCCCATGCCGAGTCGGTCTTCCGGGACGAACGACATCGAAATGCCGCTCTTGCGGATCTTCATCGGGTCGAGACCGACGAGTTCCTTTTCCTTGCCGCCGTCGGGCGGATAGAACGTGACATGGCCGGAGGCGACGGGGTAGAGGCCCGCAATGGACTCGAGCAGCTCGCGCTGGCCGCTGCCTGCGACGCCCGCGATGCCGAGCACCTCGCCCGCGTTGATGGTGAAGCTGACATCGTCCAGACGCTTGACACCAAGCTCGTCGTAAGCCGTCAGGCCTTCGATGACGAGGCGCTTTTCAACGTCCTTCGGCTCGGGGCGGCTGATGTTCAGGCTCACCGTGTGGCCGACCATCATGTCGGTCAGCGATTGCTGGTCGGCGTCCTTGGTGGCGACGTCACCGACGTATTCGCCCTTGCGCAGCACGGCCACGCGGTCGGACACGTCGAGCACCTCGTGCAGCTTATGCGTGATGATAATGAGGGACTTGCCGTCGGCCTTCATGTTGCGCATGATGGCGAAGAGCTTGTCCGTCTCCTGCGGGGTGAGCACTGCGGTCGGCTCGTCCAGAATGAGGATGTCCGCCCCGCGGTAGAGCACCTTGACGATCTCGACGGTCTGCTTCTGCGAAACGGACATGTCGTAGATCTTCTGATTGGGGTCGATGTCGAACCCGTATTTGTCGCAGATCTCTTTGACCTTTTTGCTGGCTTCGGCAATGTCGAGCTTGCCTTCAAGGCCGAGGATGATATTCTCCGTTGCGGTGAAAAGATCAACGAGCTTGAAGTGCTGGTGGATCATACCGATGCCGTGTTCGAACGCATCCTTGGGGGAGGCGATCGTGACGGGTTCGCCGTGAATGTAGATTTGCCCCTCGTCGGGGAAATAGATGCCGGAGAGCATGTTCATCAGCGTCGTCTTGCCGCTGCCGTTTTCGCCGAGCAGCGACAGGATCTCGCCCTCGTGCAGCTCAAGGTTGATGGCATTGTTCGCCACCACTTTACCGAACCGCTTCGTGACATTCTCCATTTTAACTGCGCATGCAGTTCCCAAGGCGGTCACCCCTTTTTCCGCTGGAGGGCACAGGAAGAAAACCCCGCAGCATTGTATTTGTACAAGTCATATATTAGCATAATTGAACGGCGTTGTAAATGTAAAACAGAAAAAAACACAAAAAAAATTAGAAGCGTACAAAAATTTTTAGCAAAATAGAGAAAAGTGCCATAAAAAGAAAAAGATATCGGGCTGCCCGAAGGCAGCCCGATATGTAGTAGCAGAAACAATTAGCCGAAATTAGTATCCAGCAGATCAATGCCGTCGATCATGAGCTGGAAGTACGGGGCGGAACGGGCGGTGGACTCAGCCAGATAACCGTCCTGGACGACCTCGGTGTCGGGCGTGTAGTCGGGATCGGTGTCGACGTCAGCCATGTAAGAGGTGACAGGCTGGCCGTCCACGGTGAAGGTGGAGCAGTCGAAGACGTGGAGCTCGCCGCTCTCGAGCTTGGCGGTCGCATCGGCAATGGCCTCAGCGGTGCCCTCGGCAGCAACGTTCTCGTTCAGGTCGGTCAGCACGACGGAGCCGGTAGCAAGGGTGCCGGTCCAGTCAGCGTCGATGGCCTCGCCGTTCATGGCAGCCTTGATGGCGTACTCATAGTAGGGGGCCCAGTCGATGCGGGAGGAGATCAGATAGGTGTTGGGGCAGGCGGCCTCGGTGGAACCGTTGTAGGAAACGTCGGGAACACCGGCGGTCTCGCAAGCGGTGGGAGCGCCCATGGAGTCGGCGTGCTGGCTGATGAGCTTGCAGCCGTTCTTGATGAGCTTCTGCGCGCCTTCCTTCTCGGCGGTCTCGTCATACCAGCTGCCGGTGAAGGTGACTTCCATCGTGGCAGTGGGGCAGACGGAGCGAGCGCCCAGGAAGAAGGAGGTGTAGCCGGAGATAACCTCGGCATAGGTGAAGGCGCCGACGTAGCCGATCTTGGCCTCGTCTGCGGTGAACTCACCGTTGGCGATCATCTCGTTGAGCTTCATACCGGCAGCGATACCGGCGAGGTAACGGCCCTCATAGATGGAAGCGAAGGCGTTGTGGTAGTTGCTCAGACCCTCGGTGTGCGCCTTGGTGCCGGTGGAGTGGCAGAACTGCACGTCGGGGAAGTCCTTCGCGGCCTGGATCATGTAGTCTTCGTGACCGAAGGAGTCGGCGAAGATGATGTTGCAGCCGGCGTCGGCGAGCTCAGCGGCCTTGTCGTAGCACTCCTGACCTTCGGGAACGTTGGTCACGATGGTGTACTCGACGCCGAGCGTCTCGCAGGCCTCTTTTGCAGCGTTGATGAAGTTGAGGTCGTAGGTGGAGTTTTCGTCGTGGAGCATGATGAAGCCGACCTTGAAATCGGTGACTTCGTTGTTGTCCTGATCGTCGGTGTTGGTATCGTCCTTCTTATCGCCGCAGGCGACGAGGGCGAGGACCATGACGAGACTCAGGAGCAGTGCAAGGAACTTCTTCATTTCGGTAAATCCTCCTTAAATTTTACGGCAATCAAAAGATTTGAATACCGTTATCACCATGATACATAAAAAGGGGAAATTTATCAACAGGAAAAAGAAAAAATGAGGGTCAAACTTGACCAAAAAAGCAGCATGAATTTTTGTCCATAGCGGAGAAAGCACGAAAAAAAGGGCCCGCTTTTTGAAACGGACCCTTTTTAAGAAGGTTTGGCGGGATTTACATCTGTACGCGGGTGCCGGTCTTGCCCTCGATGCCCTCGGCTGCCTTTTCAAGCAGCGTGATGAGCGCGACGCGGCCGGGCTTGCTCTCGGCAAACGACATGGCGGCCTGAACCTTCGGCAGCATGGAGCCGGGGGCAAACTGCTTTTCGTCGATATACTTGCGCGCCTCGTCCGGCGTCAGGGTGTCGAGACCCTTCTGGTCGGGCTTGCCGAAGTTGATGGCGACCTTCTCGACGGCCGTCAGGATGACGAGCATGTCCGCGTCGAGCAGCTCTGCGAGCTTGGCGGAGGCGAAGTCCTTGTCGATGACCGCGGGCGTGCCGTAGAGCTTGCCGTCACGGCAAACGACGGGGATGCCACCGCCGCCGACCGTGATGACGACCGTGCCGTTGTCGACGAGCGCCTTGACAGTGTTCTTTTCAATGACGTCGATTGGCTTGGGGGAGGGAACGACCTGACGGTAGCCGCGGCCGGCATCCTCGACCATGGTGTAGCCCTTTTCCGCGGCGATGCGGTCGGCGGTCTCCTTGTCGTAGAACGCGCCGACGGGCTTGGTCGGATGCTGGAAAGCGGGGTCAGCCTCGTCGACGAGCACCTGCGTCACGACGGTCGCGACGTCCTTGTTCATGCCGCGGGAGGCGAGCTCGTTGCCGATGGCGTTCTGCAGGTGGTAGCCGATATAGCCCTGGCTCATCGCGCCGCACTCGGGGAAGGGCATGTCGGACTTGATGGCCCCCGCCTCGGCGGCGGTGGCCATGCCGAGGTTGATCATGCCGACCTGCGGGCCGTTGCCGTGGGCAATGATGACCTCGTTGCCCTGCGCGATCAGATCGACGATGGGCTTTGCGGTCTCGGTGACGAGGGCGAGCTGCTCGTAGGGGGTGTTGCCCAGCGCGTTGCCGCCGAGGGCGATGACGATTCTTTTGCTCATGATGACTATCTCTCCTTTGATTTTTTGAAAACTCTCTTCTCTCAAAAGCGGCTGACAAAAGCGGCTGACCCGCCTTTTTACATATGAAATGCGCCTTAGAACATCTTGCGCTCTTCGCCGGACTTATCCATCTCCATCAGCGCGCGGACGGGGTCTTTGACCTGCGCGAGGAACATCATTGCGGCGATGATATACGGCTTGTAGGAAGCCTGCTTGTACAGAGGCACGATGTAGCGGTCGAACACGCTGTTGTCGACCTCGCCCTCAGGGCAGGAAAGACCGGTGATGTCGGCGGGCAGGCAGTGGAGATAGAGCGCCTTGCCGTCCTTGGTGAGCTTCATCATCTCTTCGGTGCAGGCCCAGTCCTTGTGCTCGGCGTTCTGCGCGAGCAGCTTTTTCTCCAGCTCGTCGATGCCGTCCTTGTCGCCAGCCTGATAGAGCTTCGTGCGCTCCTCCATGGCCTTGAACGGCGCCCAGGACTTGGGATAGACGATGTCGGCGTCCTTGAAGGCTTCCTTCATGTCGTTGCACTTCTTGAAGCTGCCGCCGGTGGCCGCCGCGTTCTTCTTGGCGATCTCCTCGACCTCGGGCATGACCTCGTAGCCTTCGGGGTGAGCGAGGGTGACATCCATGCCGAAGCGGGTGAAGAGGCCGATAACGCCCTGCGGGACGGAGAGGGGCTTGCCGTAGCTCGGGGAATAGGCCCATGTCATGGCAACCTTCTTGCCCTTGAGGTTCTCCACGCCGCCGAAGTAGTGGATGATGTGGAGCATATCGGCCATGCACTGCGTCGGGTGGTCGACGTCGCACTGGAGGTTCACAAGCGTCGGGCGCTGTTCGAGGATGCCGTCGCGGTAGCCCTCTTCGAGCGCGTCCATGAAGGTCTTCTGATACTTGTGGCCCTCGCCGATGAACATATCGTCGCGAATGCCGATGACGTCGGCCATGAACGAGACCATGTTCGCCGTCTCGCGCACGGTCTCGCCGTGTGCGATCTGGGATTTCTTTTCATCGAGCACCTGCTCCTCAAGACCCAGCAGGTTGCACGCGGAGGCAAACGAGAAGCGCGTGCGCGTGGAGTTGTCACGGAAGATCGAAATGCCGAGGCCGGAATTGAAGATCTTCGTGTTCTTGTTGCGCTCGCGCAGGTCGCGCAGCGCATCGGCCACGGTGAAGACCGCGTCGATCTCCTCGTCGCTCTTGTCCCACGTCCAGTAGAAGTCGCTCTTGTACATGTTATTGATGTGCAGAGTCTCAAGGTGGCGTGCCAGTTCAACAGTCTTGCTCATAGATAATTTTCTCCTTTATTTTATAGTATATTAAAAATCGTTTGAAATATTTGCGCCGCGCACGGCGCAAATGATCTTGATCCGTTTTTTGCCGCGACATGCGCGTGGCAAAAAACACTTCTCACGCAGCGCGCGTCGAGCCAAAGGCGAGGCGCGAAGCGGAGTGCAACCTCTTAATATCAAATGACGGGCGAAGCACGTTATTTGATATTATTACCCGTTAACTCCTGACGGAAGGAGGTGGCGGAGCCGTCCTTGTTCTCGGGCTTGTAGAGACCGGGGACAGCCGCGTACAGCGCCGCGCAGGTGACGAGGTCCTGCTTCCAGGTGATCTCGTTGGGCGCGTGGGCCTGAGATTCAGCGCCAGGGCCGAAGCCGACGCAGGGGATGCCGTAGCGGCCCTGAATAGAAACGCCGTTCGTGGAGAACGTCCACTTGTCAGTTAAGGGACGGCCAGTGCGCGTGGACATGGCTTTTTCGTCCGCGCCGATGCGCTCGGTGCCCCAGAGAGCGTGGTGCGCGTCGACGAGCGCCTGCACGTGGGGCGCGGTCTCCTTGTTGATCCAGGTGGGGAAGAAAGCCTCGGTCTCGTAGACGTGGCCGGTCCAGGACGGACGGTCGTACATGTACATGGAGACCTTGATATCCTTGGCGTACTTCTTGCACGCGGGCAGGTCTTCGATTTCCTTCAGGCAGGACTGATAGGTCTCGCCTGCGGTCATGCGGCGGTCGATGGAGATCGAGCAGCTGTCGGCGACGGCGCAGCGGGAGGGAGAGGTGAAGAAGATCTGGCTCGTGGTGCAGGTGCCGCGGCCAAGGAAACGCGCGTCCTCCCAGTGCTCAGGATTATACTTCGGATCGAGCATCTTGACAAGGCCCTTGATCTCCTTGTCGTCAGCGGCGTCGTTCTCGTTCAGGTCGCGCACATTGAGCAGCACCTCGGCCATCTTGTGGATGGCGTTGTCGCCGCGCTCAGGCGCGGAGCCGTGGCAGGAGACGCCGTGCATATCGACGCGGATCTCCATGCGGCCGCGGTGACCGCGGTAGATGCCGCCGTCGGTCGGCTCGGTGGAGATGACGAATTCGATCTGGTTTCTCGCGTCCTCAGGGCCCTTGAAGTATTCGTTGACGATAGACTGCCAGCACATGCCGTCGCAGTCCTCCTCCTGCACGGAGCCGACGACCATGATCTTGTAGCCATCGGGAATGAGGCCGAGGTCCTTCATGATCTTCGTGCCGTAGGCCGCCGCAGCCATGCCGCCCTCCTGGTCGCTGCCGCCGCGGCCGTAGATGACCTTGTCATCCTCGTAGCCCTCGTACGGGTCGTGCGTCCAGTTTTCGCGGTTGCCGATGCCGACGGTGTCGATGTGGGAGTCGATGGCGATGATCTTGTCGCCCGAGCCCATCCAGCCGATGACGTTGCCGAGCGCGTCGAACTCGACCTTATCGTAACCGAGCTTCTTCATCTCCTCGGCGATGCGGTGGGCGACGCCCTTTTCCTCGCAGCTCTCGCTGGGGATGGCGATCATATCACGCAGGAAGCGGGTCATATCGGGGCCGTAGGCCTGTGCGGCTTTCTTGATGGCTTCGAAATCCATGGTAAAACCTCCGTTAAAAGTAATAGTATTTTCTGTCGATCGGGGTCAATTTTCTGTTACACTGTCTTTATCATAGCATAAGAACGGCAGTTGTCAAACAAAAAATTTGCATTTCAAAAATTTTTTAAGAAAGTGATTGCAATTCGATCAATTTATGGTATTATAGGGATGAAAGAACATGCCCGTTCCGATGGAAAGCTGTGCAATTTGCACAGCAAAATAGGGCGGACGGGCGATCAGAGGAGGGATAGACCATAGAAGCCGCAACGCTGAAGACTCTGGAGCAGGTCGCAAAGGGCATCGCCGCGACCTTTGGCAGCCATTGCGAGGTGGTGATCCACGATGTGGGCGCCAAGCACCCCGAGCATTCCATCGTTGCCATCGAGAACGGCCACGTCACAGGCCGCAAGGTGGGCGACGGCGCGTCGCACGTTGTTTTAGAGCAGGTGCGTCAGGCCGACGCGCAGCCGAGCGACCACTTGAGCTACCTCACCAAAACGCCGGACGGGAAGATCCTCAAGTCCTCTACCATGTATATCCGCGGCAGGAACGGCAAGGTCGCCGCAATCCTTGGCATCAATTACGACATTTCCTCGCTCCTGATGGTCGAGGATGCGGTGCACGAGTTGATCGACACAAAGGATAAGACGCAGAGCGAGCCGGAAAAGATCGTGAACGTCAACGACCTTTTGGATGAGCTCATCGCCCAGTCTGTCGCGCTCGTTGGCAAGCCCGTCGCCCTGATGAATAAGGAGGACAAGATGCGTGCCATCGGCTTTTTGAGCCAGAGCGGGGCATTCCTCGTCACAAAGTCCGGAGACAAGATCGCAAAATACTTCGGCATATCCAAATACACACTATATTCTTATATTGACAAACAACAGGAGGAGAAGTGAACCATGGGCAAGATCGATTTGACCATCAACAAGACCGGCCTGCAGCACAACATTGAGAAGGCCAAGGAAAACAACGTCATTATTCCGACCATCGCGCAGATGCAGCATCCTGAGACCATCCCTGAGAAAATTCAGGAAAAGCTCAAGACTGTCGGCCTTTGGGACGTCAACCCGCTGAACCTCTTCCGCATCACGTGGAAGAACGAAGCCAAGGAGACCGGCGGCCTCTATCAGGCCGTGCCGAATTATGTTGAAATTCCGTCCGAGCTCTCTGGCGTTCCCTGCCGCATCCTCGCCATGGCGGGCAAGTGGTTCCCCACGGGCTGCCACAAGGTCGGCGCTTCGTTCGGCTGCCTCGCCCCGCGCCTCGTCACCGGCCAGTTCGACGCGACGTATCATCACGCCGTGTGGCCCTCCACCGGTAACTACTGCCGCGGCGGCGCGTTCAACTCGAAGCTCCTCGCCGTCGACTCCGTCGCCATTCTCCCCGCGGAGATGAGCAAGGAGCGCTTTGAGTGGCTCTCCAAGATCGCCGGTCAGGTCATTGCGACGCCAGGCTGCGAGTCCAACGTCAAGGAGATTTTCGACAAGACCTGGGAGCTCAAGCAGGACCCCAGCATGATGATCTTCAACCAGTTTGAAGAGATGGGCAACCCGCTGTGGCACTACAATGTCACGGGCTACGCCCTTGCAGACCTCTTCGAGGCCGTGAAGAAGCCCGGCCAGCGTCTCGCGGGCGCGTGCTTCACATCCGGTTCCGCCGGTACGATGAGCGCGGGCGACCTCCTCAAGGAGCGTTATCCAGGCATGAAACTCGGCGTGGGCGAAGCGCTCCAGTGCCCGACGATCCTGAATAACGGCTTCGGCGGCCACCGCATTGAGGGCATCGGCGACAAGCACATCCCCTGGATCCACAACGTGAAGAACACCGACATGGCCATCGCCATCGACGATGAGGATTCCCAGCGTTTGCTGCGCCTTTTCAACACGGCAGAGGGTAAGAAGTACCTCAAAGAAGAGCTCAAGCTCTCCGACGAGCTCATCGAAAAGCTCACCTGGCTCGGCATCTCCGGCATCGCAAACGTCCTGTGCTGCATCAAGATGGCCAAGTACTATGAGCTGACCGAGGACGATGTCGTCTGCACCGTTCTGACCGACTCCGCTGTGATGTACGGCAGCCGCATTGATGAGCTCAACGAGAAGCACGGCGCCTACAGCGAAGAGGAAGCCCGCCTCGACCACAACCTGCACATGCTCGGCCTGAAGACCGACAGCATGATGGAGCTGACGTACGAGGACCGCAAGCGCATCCACAACCTCAAGTACTACACCTGGGTCGAGCAGCAGGCGCGCGACGTCAAGGACCTCAACGCCCTCTGGTACGACACCAAGGGCACGTGGGACGCTGTCCACGCGCAGGCGAAGGAGCTCGACGAGCTCATCAACGAGTTCAACGAGGCCACCGGCCTTCTCAAAGCGCTCTAAGAGCGCGAAAGGGGAGCAGGAACCCCTTGCTCCAAACCCTGTTAGGATGATAAAAGGGGGTATCTCGAAGAGATGCCCCCTTTTTATACCCCTCAAAGGGGGGACGCGCCCTGCGGGCGCGGGGAAAGCAGCGCCGCAGGCGCTGCACGAATGCGACCCCCATTTTCTTTCCCGAGAAAGAAAACGGGCGTCGCCCGTCCAAAAGAAAGGCGTTTAGATTGGCAGCCTCAGGCTTGAATGACCTTTGTGCCTCCGGAATGCGACTTCCTGCGCGCGGCGTTGCCGCGTTAGCATTGCGATACGACTTGCCTCTGCTCCTATCATCCGCTGTTGCGCAGCCGTTGGCGGCTCTGCTGCCTTACGGATGCGGCACACCCCTTGCGGGTGCCGCTCTGCCCATCTTGTAGAAGTGCGCAGTAATTCCCGTCTACTGCCAGTCTCCACAATGCGGCGAGCGCAGCAATGCCGCTATTTCGCAAGCAGTCTGCCGCCAAGCAAACGTCACTCGCGCCTCACGATAGTAAGGCGCGGTTGAGAGTTGTCACGAAACGCAGGGATTCATGGCGAAGCCATGTACACCGCACCTGATTGCGCAGCGCGTGCAGCTCTTCAAGATAAAAACTGCCAATGTGCGGGGTCAAGGGGTAAGACCCCTTGCCTTTCTCTGGGGGTTCCAAAGGGGGTATTCTCTTTGGAAAGAGAATACCCCCTTTGTCTCGCGTCCCCCTGCGAATAGGGGGACAAAAAGCAGCAGCGCTTTCACGCTGCAAAAACCCACCGCGCAGTGCGCGGACAATAAGGAGTTATTATGTTAAAAAACGTCAAATGCGCCCGCTGCGTCAAGTGCGGGAAAGAATACGAGGCCACGGCGAACCTCACGAACTGCTCGTGCGGCGGCATTCTCGACATCATCTATGACTACGACTACATCAAAGAGAATCTGACAAAGGAAAAGCTCAAGTCCCGCCCGAACACGATGTGGCGCTACCGCGAGCTGCTGCCGGTGGAGGAAACAACGCCCGACACGCCGCTGCGCGTGGGCTGGAGCCCGCTCTACGAAGAGCCGCGCCTTGCAAAGCAGCTCGGCCTCAAAAAGCTTTGGGTCAAGGACGACGGACAGAACCCGACGGCGTCGCTCAAGGACCGCGCGTCCGCCATGGCGGTCGCCAAGGCGGGGGAGGCGGGCGCGAAGATCATCGCCTGCTCGTCCACGGGCAACGCCGCGAGCTCTCTTGCGGGCAACGCCGCGGCCGCGGGCCTCAAGACCTTCATCTTTGTTCCAGAGCGCGCGCCCAAGGGTAAGGTCGCGCAGCTGATGACCTTCGGCGCAAACGTGATCTCCGTCAAAGGCAACTATGAAGAGACGTTCGAGCTGTCGAAAAAGGCCATCGACAAGTGGGGCTGGTACAACCGCAACGCGGCCATCAACCCGTACCTCTCCGAGGGCAAGAAGACCGTTTCGATCGAGATCGCCGAGCAGCTCGACTGGAAGATGCCGGATTATCTCGCCATCTCCGTCGGCGACGGCTGCACCATCGCAGGCGTGTGGAAGGGCCTCAAGGACCTGTACGCCATCGGCTTTATCGACAAGCTCCCGCGCCTCATTTCCGCGCAGGCCGAGGGCTGCCACCCCATCAACCGCGCCATCGCGGAGAACAAGCCCTGGGAGCCGATGGAGGAGAATACGCTGGCCGACTCCATCGCCGTCGGCGTGCCGCGCAACGCGGACAAGGCGCTCATGGCGATCCGCGAGTCGAACGGCATCGTCGTGAACGTGACGGACGAGGAGATCATGGCGGCGCAAAAGCTGCTCGGCACGACCTGCGGCGTCTTCGGCGAGCCCGCGGGCGTCACCGGCACGGCGGCAGTCAAGAAGCTCTGCGAGCAGGGCGTGCTCGGTGAGAACGACACGGTCGTCTCCGTCGTGACGGGCAATGGCCTCAAGGACGTGGCCAACGCCATCAAGTTCTGCGGCGAGCCGATGAGCCTGCCGAACGACCTTGACCTGCTGGTCGAGGAATTCGACAAGCGCGGCATCAAGACCGAAGCGTAACAGAAAAAGAAGAGCCCCGTGAATCGCATGATCCGCGGGGCTCTTTTCATACAAAATACTTTTTGACAAATGGGATCTGGTGAAGCAGCGCTGAGACGAGGAACGACAGCGCGCCGATGATCAATGTCAGCAGGGGAACGGAGAAAAATACGTTGAGTGACAGCGTGTTGAAGTGCAGAAAAATGTCGAACGATTCGATGAACAGCGGGTGTACGAGGTACGCGCCGAAGCTCCAGCGCGACAGCGCGCGAATGCACCTGTGACACTTTTCGCTTAAGTTCGGGAAGTTCAGATGCTCTTTGGCAAAGACGAACAGCCCCACGCAGACAAACAGTACATTGAGCGAATCGTAGCCGTAGAACAGCTCTGTTGCCGCGCCCTGCAAACGCGAGGCGAACGACGTCAGCACGACCGTGAGGACGAAGCCGAGCACACCGAGCGCGTAAAGCACACGCTTTGCGGTCAAGGAAAACTCCTTGCGGACCAAATAGTAACCGAGCACAAAGTAGGGGACGAAGCCGAGCGTGAAATGATAATAGAATTTGCCCGTGAGCGCCTTGAATTCAGCGCAGTACTGCCACGAGAGAAGCGACACGGCCGACGCGATCTGCGGCAGCAGGAACGTAAAGATGAGCGTGAGCAGTAGAAAATAGCGCAGGAGCTTTTCATCCCGCACGATGGGGCGAAGAAACGGTACGATCAGATACAGTCCCACGATCATAAAGAGGAACCACATGTGATAGTGACCGTTGAGAAACTGTTGCAAAATAAGGTTCGTCGGGCATCCCTCGAAGTTCACCATGAAGACGGCGTAGAGCGCCGACCAGAAGATGAACGCTGTGACAAGGCGCGACACGTTCTTTTTCAGAATGTGCCCGATGCTCTGCGAGCCGGAGAGAAACAGCGCGCCGCTGATCATCACAAAAACCGGAACAGCCCAGCGGACGGCACTGTCGTAAAGGTTGAAGGCTTGCCAGGCTCTTGAATAGACGTCCGTATCGGCCCAGTGCTGCGCGGACAGATGCAGCACGATGACGGCGAAAGTCGCCAGAATGCGCAGTACGTCGAAATAAGCGATGCGCTGCGGTTGTGTCTGTTCCATACTTAACGTTCGACCGCCTTTTCAGGATCGGCGTTCTCTGCTGGTGCGGTCTCCTCGGCAGCGGGGGAGGCAGACTCATCCGCTGCGGGCTCTGCCGCGACAGCTTCGGCCTCCTGCGCCTGCTGGGCGGCCATGGCCTCGGCGCGGCCTTCTTCGCGCGCCTGCTTTACGGCCTCCTCGCGGGTCTTTTCCGCCTTGACGCGCTCCTTTTCGACCATGTGCTGAGCGTGCTTATTTTGCAGCTTGAACACCAGCCGCAGCACGAACACGAACACCACGATCGCAAGGCCGAGCCAGCTCCAGAACTTGAGCTCGAAGAGCGTCTTGACCGTCCAGTACTTCGCCTGCATGCCGAGGAAGCAGAACAGGATCGACACGGCCAGCGCCGCGCCGAACAGCAGTACCCACAGCACCGACTTGACGGCGCTGTGCTTGCGCACGCGCAGGTGCGCGATCAAAAACAGCAGACTCAGCAGAAAAAACGCAGGGAACTGCGCAAATAAAATTTCCCTCAGATCCATATCTTACCTCACAGTGCGCATTTGCCGCGCTTCAAGTATTCGCCCATCTTGCCGCCGACGACCTTGCCGCCGTCCACCTGCAGCTGACCGCGCAGGTAGACCTTCGACACGCCGCCATTCGTGCGGAAGCCCTCGAACGGCGTGTAGCCCGCCTTGGAGAGCATGTCCGCGCCGTGGAGCACGTGGCTCGCGCCGGGATCGTAGACGACGATGTCGGCGTCGCTGCCCGCAGCGATGACGCCCTTGCGGGGGTAGAGACCGTAGAGCTTGGCGGGATTTTCGCTCAGCGCGCGGCAGACGCCGCCGAGCGAGAGCTTGTTTTCATTGATGGCCACAGTGTAGACGACCTCGCCACGCGTTTCGACGCCGGGAAGACCGCCGGGGATCTTCGTAAAGTCGTCGCGGCCCATGTCCTTCTGCTCGAGCGTGAACGAGCAGTGGTCGGTCGAGATGGTCTGCACCTCGCCGCGGCGCAGCGCCTTCCAGAGCGCTTCACTGTCTTCCTGCGAGCGGATCGGCGGCGCGCAGACGTAGCGCGCGGCGGAGGAAAAGTCGGGATCGTAGTAAACGCCGTCGTCGAGCGCCAGATACTGCGGGCAGGTCTCGACATACACGGTCTGTCCGCGGCGGCGCGCCGCGGCAATCTCGTCAAGAGAAGCACGGTTCGTCGTGTGGACGATGATGACGGGCGCGTCGGCCGCCTGCGCGATGCGCAGCAGACGCGAAACAGCCTCGGCCTCTAAATAGTCGGGGCGGGAGATCGGGTGCGATACGACGTCCGCGCCCAAACCGCTCGCCTTGAGTTCGGCGATGCGCGCGTCGATGACGCCCGCGTTCTCACAGTGGACGCCCGCGATGCCGCCGCGGACCTTGAGCGCTTTCAGCGCGCGGTAGACCGCGCCGTCGCCGATCATCATGGCGGGGTAGGTGAGGTACATCTTGAAAGACGTGATACCGGCGTCGAACATCGCGTCGAGCTCAGACTCGATGCTCTCGTTCCAGTCGTCGATGGTCATATGGAAGCCGTAGTCGCAGTAGCACTTGCCATCGGCCTTTTTATGCCAGAGATCAAGGCCATAGGCAAGGGATTCCCCTTTATTGGGGCAGGCAAAGTCAATGACCGTCGTCGTGCCGCCGCGGATGGCGCTTTTGCTGCCGCTTTCAAAGTCGTCGGCCGTCGTGGTGTTGCACACATCGAGATCGAAGTGCGTGTGCGCGTCGATAAAGCCGGGGAAGAGCATGCAGCCCGTCACGTCGACGACCTCGCTCTGCGCGGCGAGCTCGGGCGGGATGTGGCCAAGCATTTCGACCTTTTCCCCGTCGATGAGCACGTCGGCGCGGCGGCAGCCGCGGCCGCTGACAACATAGCCGCCTCGAAGCAGTGTTTTCATGGAAGAACCCTCCTTTGAAAAAATACCGTTCCAAATTAGCAAAAGCATAGCATACTTTTTACCCAATTTCCATAGAGTTTGGAAAAAATGTGAGAAGCGCCAAGATTTTTGCCGCAAATTCGGAACAATGCCGTATTGAGAAAGTAGCAGACATACGATACAATAAAATCATACCACATTCCGCTTTTATTTGTACAAAAAGCGAACTTTTGGCGCGCAGACCAACTGAGAGATGTGAAAAGAAGCTGTGTGTCACGAAGAGCGGACAGAGAAAAAGCGGAGTGAAAAAATTGAGGAGGAAAACACTATGCGCAAGTTCCTATCCGTCCTGCTCGCAATGGCGATGGTTCTCAGCCTGACTGTGACCAGCTTTGCGGCGGACACCGCCGCTGATGCGAAAGCCGAGATGGCGGGCAAGACTGTCATTCTGCATACGAATGACGTGCACGGTGCGGTCGAGGGCTATGCCTACATCGCACAGCTCAAGGCCGACTATGAGGCCAAGGGCGCCGAGGTCATCCTCGTCGACGCCGGCGACTTCAGCCAGGGCACGACCTATGTCAGCTCCACCAAGGGCGCTGATGCGGTCACGATGATGAATGCCGCCGGCTACGATGTCGTCACCCTCGGCAACCACGAGTTCGACTACGGCTATGCCCAGCTCAAGGAAAACATGAGCAAGGCCAAGTTCAAGGTCGTCTGCGCGGACGTCTTCAATGAGGACGGCACCCCCATCTTCGATGCGAGCTACACCTACACCACCAAGTCCGGTGTGAAGGTCGGCTTCTTCGGCATGGAGACCCCCGAGACCCAGACCAAGGCCAACCCCGCGCTCATCAAGGGCCTGACCTTTGCGACCGGTGACGCCTTCACCAAGGCGGCCGCCGATCAGGTCGCGGCGCTCAAGGATGCAGACGTTGTCATCTGCCTTGCGCACCTTGGTGTTGACGGTGAGTCCAAGCCCTACCGCTCCGCCGATCTGTATGCTGCCGTCAAGGGCATCGACTTCATCGTCGACGGTCACTCCCACACCGTGATGACCAAGGGCGAGAAGGGCGAGCCCATCCAGTCCACCGGTACCGCATTTGCCAACATCGGCGTGATCGTCATCGATGACGCCAGCAAGAAGATCGAGAGCAACTCCCTTTACGAGATCAAGGAAGACACCGCCAAGGACGCGACCGTTGCCGCCGCCGCGAAGACGATCGTTGACCGCGTCGACAAGGAATACGGCGTTGTGTTCGCCAAGAGCGAGGTCACGCTCAACGGCGCGAAGGCCCCCAACGGCAACCGCGACAGCGAGACCAACAACGGCGATCTCATCACCGATGCAATGCTCTGGAAGGTCATGCAGAACAAGGAAGGCCTGACCGTCGATGCTGACCATGTGGTCGCCATCACCAACGGCGGCGGCATCCGCGCTGCCATCAAGCCGGGTGATGTCACCAAGAAGGACATCAACACCGTTCTACCGTTTGGCAACACGGTCGCAGTCATCTATGTCACCGGCGCAGAGCTTCTTGAAGCGCTCGAGGCTTCCACCTACAGCCTGCCCGTCGGCGGCTTCCCGCAGGTTGCCGGCATCAACTTCACCCTCTCCACGGCTGTCGCTTATGATGCCAATGCTGAGAGCTATCCTGCTTCCACCTACTATGGTCCCAAGAGCATCAACCGCGTGGTCATCAACAGCATCAACGGCAAGGAGTTCAAGGCGGACGATACCTATGCGGTCGTTACCAATAACTTTGTTGCCGGCGGCGGCGACACCTACTATGCCTTCGCTGCTGCTTCCGCACAGTTCGATACCGGTATCCCTCTGGACGAGGCTGTGATGGAGTACGTCACCACCGAGCTCAAGGGCGTGATCGGTGCGCAGTATGCCGCGCCTCAGGGCCGTATCCTGCTGAACCCGTTCAAGGATGTCAAGGTTTCCTCCTGGTTCGGCAAGTATGTCATCGACCTTTACAATGACGGCATCATCAACGGCACCTCCGCCACCACCTATGCGCCCAACGACACCCTGACCTGGGCTGCCGCGCTCAAGCTCCTGCTTGTCAGCAACGGCGATCTCAAGGCTGCGGACGCCACCGGCGCCGACTGGAGCAAGAACGTCATCGCCAAGGCTGCGGAGCTGGGTCTTGTTGCCGCCGATCTTGACGGTGCGAAGGCCATCTCCCGTCTCGAGTTCTGCCAGGTCGCTGCCAAGCTCAACAAGCTTGCCGAGTCCAAGACCGAGAGCAAGTTCACTGACTGCACCGACGGTTACGTGATGGCGCTCGTCGATGCGAAGGTTATCAACGGCATGACCGAGACCACCTTCGAGCCCGATGCCTCTCTGACCCGCGCGCAGATCGCCAAGATCATCTATCAGCTGAACCTGATCGAGAAGTAAGGCGAAGCATAATACAACGAAAAGAGCGCTGCTTTAAGCAGCGCTCTTTTTTGCTTCCAACAGGGAAGAGGGAGCCGGGGCATCGCCCCGGCTCCCTCGTTTTTCGCTTTGCTTACAGGTAGAGATAGCTGTACTTATCGCGCACGGTGAGGATCAACGCCTCGAGCTCGACGGGGAGATCGTTGTCGCAGGAGGCCAAGTCGTATTCCTTCACGCCGTCCTCGTAGCGCAGGCGGACCATATCGTCGTCCTCGAAGAGCACGCCGTAGTTCTCGCTCTCGTCCATGTCCTCCTTCGTCTGGAAGAGGGTGAATTTGTCGTGGCAGGGTTCGCTTGCGTAGGGGCAGAACTGCGTGCAGTTGCCGCATTCGTTGCACATCTTGTCGACATGGATGATCTCGTGCGAGCCGTCGGCCATCTTGATGACGACATTCGCGCGGTTCGGGCAGGAATCGACGCAGTTTTCACACACGGTGGAGCACTGTAAGCAGCGCTCGCCGTCGCAGACACACTTACTGGCCATCGAGAGGATACCCTTCTTGGCCTGCGCGTCGAACTCGGTCACATCGGCCTCGGCAGGGATGTCGTAGATGTGCGGGTGACCGACGACGATCTCGGCAAAGCGTGCGGCGTCGGCAATGCCCTCGACCACGGTGGCGGGGCCGCGGTGCGCGTCGCCCGCGCAGTACACGCCGGGGATGTTCGTCTCGAACGCGGGACCCTTGCGCTCCATCTCAATGCCATTCGCGGCCATGAGATCGGCGTCGACCTGTTCGCCGACGGCGGAGATGACCATGTCGCAGGGGATGGTGAACTGCTCGCCGGATTTGACGGGGCTGCGGCGGCCGCTCTCATCCGGCTCGCCGAGGATCATCTTATCGCACAGAAGCTTGCCACGGCTCTGCTTGACGGGCGCGGCCAGCTCGACGAATTCGACGCCCTCGTCGATGGCGAGCTGTAACTCGTGCTCGTCGGCGGGCATGAATTTCTTCGTGCGGCGGTAGAGGATGGTCGCATGCGCGCCCATTCTCTTGGCAACGCGCGCGGCGTCCATGGCGGTGTTGCCCGCGCCGACAACGACGATGTTGCCGCTCAGGCAGGGCTTGACCTGCTTTTTCATGCGCTTCATCCACTCGATGACGCCCTGCACGTTGCCTTCAATGTCGAGCTTGCCGGGCTTCCACGCGCCGGTGGCCATCAGGATGTGCGTGTAGCCCATCTTCTTGAGCTGTTCGACGGACGGAGCAGGCTTGCCGAGCTTGACCTCGACGCCGTAGCGCTCCATGAGCGCGACGTCCTTGTCGATGGCCTCGTCGCTGATGCGGAAGGCGGGGATGACGTAGCGCGGCACGCCGCCGAGTTTGCGCTCGCGCTCAAAGATCGTGGTGGGAACACCCTCGCGGCCAAGGAAGTACGCCGCGGCGATACCGGTCGGGCCGCCGCCGACGATGGCAACCTTTTTATCCTCGACCGGCTCAGGCATACGGAGGGAGGCCATCAAGGTGTTGTAGCCCTTTTCCGCGGCAAGAAGCTTCGTCTCGCGGATGTGGACGGATTCCTCATAGAAGTTGCGCGAGCACTTGCCCTGGCAGCGGTGCGCGCAGATGGTGCCGGTGATAAACGGCAGGGCGTTCTTCTCGGTGATGAGCTTCAGTGCTGGGCCGTAGAGCCCCTTGCGGCAGAGCTCAAGGTATTCGGGAATGTCCTGCTCGATGGGGCAGCCGCCCTTGCAGGGCGCGGTAAAGCAGTCGAGCAGCGGCACCTGTTCATCTTTTTTGCGCGAGGGGAGCGGCTTGATTGCCTTGAGGTGGTGGAAGTCGTGCAGCGCGGAGGCGGCAAGGTCGGAGATCGCGGCGGGGTCGTTGCCGGAAAATGCGCGGTAGGGCATATCCTCGACCTTTTCGACCATCTGGTGCAGGCGGTTGTAGCCGCCGGGCTTCAAGATGGTGGTGGCGACGGTAATGGGCCAGATGCCGGCGGCAAAGAGCTTGTCACAGTTGAAGTAGTCCGCGCCGCCTGCGAACGAAATGCGCATCTTGCCGCCAAACTGGCGGGAGATGCGATTGCACATCTCAATCGTCAGTGGGAAGAGGCTGCGGCCGGACATGTACATTTCCTCGTTGGGAAGCTCGCCGCGCGTCGTGTCGACGGGGAAGGTGTTGGAGAGCTTGAGGCCGAATTCGAGGTCCTGCTTGTCCGCAAGCTTTTGCAGCCGCTCGAACATCGGCACGGCGTCCTCCCACTGGAGGTCCTCGTTGAAGTGGTGCTCATCGAAGACGATGTAGTCATAGCCCATGGAATCGAGGATGCTGCGCGCGGTCTTGTAGCCGAGAATGGTCGGGTTGCACTTGACAAAGGTGTGCAGATGCTTTTCCTTGAGAAGATAGCTTGCGATGCGTTCGATCTCCTGCGGCGGGCAGCCGTGGAGCGTGGAGAGCGTAACGGAGCGGGAAACATTGGGGGAGATCGAGGCGATGAAGTCCTTTTCCTCGGGGAAGAGCTCGGTCAGGACTTTTTTACATTCCTTGAACTGCGCGGTCTTGCCCGCGTCCATCATGTTGTTGATATAGGTGTTGACCTTGCGGCCCTTGATGCCGTCCAGGTCGTAGCCGACGGACATATTGAACACGAACCCGTCGGGATCGCCGAAGCCGTAGACCTTGCTCATGATCTTGAGCGCGCACCAGGCCTTGATGTACTCGTCCTGCGCCTGCTGCACGGTCAGCTCGGTCGACCACTCCTGATTGTAGCCCTCGTCAGCGGCGAGGATACAGGGGCGGGGAACACAGGCGGCAAGCTCCGCGCCGTCCATTTTCTGCACGGTCTTGACCTCGAAAAAGCGCGCGCCGGCGGCATAGGCCGCGATGATATTCTGCGCAAGCTGGCTGTTGGGGCCGGCGGCGGGGCCAAACGGTGTTTCAATGCGCTCGCCAAAGATCGGCAGGCTCTTGCCGCTTGCGTGATAGTGCTTATGAACGCCGAACACATCGCCGCACTGCGCGTATTCGCTCGTCACCCAGTTCATCAGAGAGTCGAACGGAATGGGATACATTTTTTCAGACATTGTTTTTTCCTCCCGCTTGCTTAATAGGTTCTGTGATTCAGCTCGCCCCAGAGTTTCTTGGCGGCTTCAAGAATGTGCGCATTTTCGGCTTCTTCGTCGATGCCGACGAGCTCGCGGTCGAGCATGAGGGTCTTGCCGGCGGCGATGGTGGTTTGGCACTGGCGGCCCGTCACGCCGAAGATCATGTGGCCGTCGATATTCTCGTCGGAGAACGGGGTGAACGGCTTATAGTCCATGACGATGATGTCCGCCGCGGCGCCGGGCTTCAGCACGCCGAGCGTGTCGGGGAAGTATTTTTCACCGATCTTTGCGTTATTCTTGAAGAGCATGTCCGTGACCTCGCACCAGCCGACGTTCGGCAGGCAGTTCTGGCTGCGCTGGGAGCAGAGGGCGACCTTGAGGGACTCAAGCATATCGTTCGTGTAGGCGTCTGTGCCCATGCCGAGAAGAATGCCGCGCTTGTGGAGTTGGAGGACGGGGCAGATTCCGATGGCGTTGCCCATGTTGGATTCCGGATTGTTCACGACCATCGTGCCGGTCTCCTTGATGATCTCCATTTCGGCGGTGTTGACGTGGATGCAGTGGCCGAGGATGGTCTTGGGGCCGAGAATGCCGTGATCCTGCAAGCGCTGGACGGGGCGGCGGCCATAGTTCTGGAGGGAGTCGTACACATCGTTCATGCCCTCGGACACGTGGATGTGATAGCCCGTGCGGCCGTTGTTGGCCGCGACCATGCGGTCGAAGGTCTTATCGGAGATCGTGAACAGCGCGTGGCCGCCGAACATTGCCGCGAGCATCGGGTCCTTATTCTTTTCGCATTCGGTGATAAAATCGGCATTCTCCTGAATGGCCTGTAAGCACTTCTCCTCGCCGTCGCGGTCTGAGACCTCATAGCACAGGCAGGAGCGAAGGCCCAGGCGCTTGCTCTCTTCGGCAATCGTGTGGAGCGTGCCGGGGATCTCACCGTAGGAGGCGTGATGGTCGAAGATCGTCGTCACGCCCTGCTTGATGGAGTCGATGTAAAGCGCGGCAGCGGAGGCGCGCGTGCCGTCCGTCATCAGGTGGCGGTCGATGGCCCACCATGTGCCGTCGAGCACTTCGTAGAAGTTCGTCGGGTTGTTGCCGACGATGGAAAGGCCGCGGGCGAGGGCGGAGTAGATATGCGTGTGCGCGTTGATGAACGCGGGCATGATGACACCGCCTTTGGCGTCGATGATCTCGGCGTCGGGATACTTGGCGCGAAGCGCCGCTTCCTCGCCGACTTCGACGATCTTCGTCCCCTCAAAGGCGACGGCGCCGTGCTCGTAATACCCCTGCGCGCTCGCGTTGCGGGTGATGAGACGACCGTTGGTGACAAGTTTCATAAGTTTGCTCCTCCTTTTTCTTTTGCCTTTTCCCCGCCGCGAAAGCGGCACCGCAAGGGGAAAGAAAAAGCGCTCCTCACACAGACCTTATCATCTCCCCGAAAGGGGAGACCGTACAGCCCGTGCGCGAAGCACTACGTTGCAGCTACCAAACGGTAATTTAGTTTGTAAAAATATTTTACAGGAATCGCGAACAAAATGCACGTTTTTTTCGTCTAAACTGACGTAGAAAATAAAAACGTAATTTTGTGCAATCCGTGGAAAGATAAAAAGATGCCCCGCAGCGGCCGTGTAAGCCCCGTCAAAACCTGCACCATTCTGGACAGGTGGGTCGCCTCTGTCCGGCTTTATTGCTTCCAACGTCCAGCCGCAGACGGCAGCCGGGAGGCCTGCAAACCACCGGATCGTACCGGCGTCCCTTATGACGAAATGTGGGTTTAAAAAGAACTTATCACGCACCCCGCAGGGCATGTTCAGTTTATCTCAGTTTTCAGAAAAAATCCGTCGCAATCGAAGTTTTACTCTTCGTCGGAAAGGATCTGCTCCATGAAGAGGTCGTAGACCTTGTCGATCTCCTCTTCGTCGTCAATGGTGACAAGGAACTCCTCGCCGTTTTCCATCTGGCTTTTGAGGATCACGAGACCGTATTCCTCTTCGTTTTCCTCGTCCTCGCTGTCCTCTTCGACCACGGGGAAGAAGGCCATATACGTCGTGCCGTTATGCTCGAGTGCGTCGACGTATTCCAGCTCTATATCGTTGCCCTCATCATCGGTCAGCGTGACGAAATTGGGGCCGAACTCATCGTTCATGGGGGAACACCTCCTGAAAGTTTGTGCTCGCATTATACCGCACCTTGCGGCAAAATGCAAGACAAGATACGTACCACTTGACAGCCGTGCTATACTATATTCTGTATCACTATTGAAAATCAGCTATGCGCTCGCGCGCATATTTCTATCGCAAAGGAGGAGGCGCTTTATGGAAGAAAACCGCGCAGAAAACCAGACGCCCCGAAGACAGCACACCCAGCACCCCACGCATCAGGCACACAAGAAGAAAAAGTCCGGCACGGCGAAAACGGTCATCGGCACCATTCTCGCCATCGGACTCACGACCTGCCTGATGTTTTTCGCCATCTTCATGGTCTACGTGCACACGTCGCTCGATCTGAATGTGGACATCTCGGCCTACACGCTCAAGCAGAGCTCGACAGTCTACTATCAGGATAAAACAAGCGGGGAGTGGGTGGAGCTCACGAAGCTCCACGGCGTAGAGAACCGCACGCTCGTGAGTATCGACGACATCCCCAAGCATGTGCGGAACGCGCTCATCTCCATTGAGGACGAGCGCTTTGAAAGCCACCACGGCGTGGACTGGAAGAGCACGGCGAAAGCCATTCTCGGCAAGCTCACCGGCACCTCGACCCGCGGCGGCTCGACGATCACCCAGCAGGTCGTGAAGAACATGACCGGTGACAACGAGGTGACCATCAAGCGCAAGGTGACGGAGATCTTCCGTGCGCTGCGCCTCGAGAAGAACTACTCGAAAGACGAAATTCTCGAGACGTACCTGAACCTCGTCTACTTCGGCAACGGCTGCAACGGTATTGAGGCCGCGGCGGAGGGCTACTTCGGCAAGACCGTTGGTGAGCTGAGCATCGCGGAGGCTGCGTCCATCGTCGGCATCACGCAGTTCCCCTATAAATACGATCCGTCGCGCGGCGACTGGTACCGCGAGCAGAACAAGGAGCGCCAGCTCACCGTTCTTTATAAGATGCACGAGCTTGGCAAGATTAGCGACGAAGAGTATGAGCAGGCAAAGGTCGAGCCGCTCGTCTTCTCCTGGGACCCGGGTTTTGTTCCTTCTGCGGGGGTTGCAAGCAGGGTGGATACCGCCTCGAGCACGGAGTATGACTCCTACTTTGTTGAGCGCATGTTCAACGACATCGTCGCCGATATGCACGAACAGCTCGGATATGATGAGTCGGTCGCAAAGGATCTGCTCTACACCGGCGGCTACTCCATCTACTGCACGGTCGATCCCAAAGTGCAGTCGATCGTGGAGAGCGTTTACGCCGACCGCAATAACCTGAACTACACCTCGTCCAAGGGCGAGCTGCTCCAGTCCGGCGCGACGATCATCGACAACACGACGGGCGACATCGTCGCCGTCGCGGGCCGCGTAGGCGAGCGCGAGGGACGGTTCCTGCTCGACTATTCGACCGTTGTGCGTCAGTGCGGTTCTGCCATCAAGCCCTTGAGCGTTTATGCGCCCGCGCTGGACGCCGGCGTCATCACGCCCGCGAGCGTCATCGACGACTATCCCGTTGAAATGCTCGGCGGAAGCATCTGGCCGGTAAACGCCTACTCGGGCTACCGCAGCATTATGACGCTGCAAGACGCCATCCGCAATTCGTCCAACCCTACGGCGGTGCGCACGGCCATCAAGCTGACGCTGCCCGCGTCGTATGCCTTTATGACCGAAAACTTAAGCTTCACGACGCTGACGAACGACGATATGACCGCGGCGGGCGCGCTCGCGCTCGGCGGCCTTTCCAAGGGCGTGACGACGCGCGAGATGGCCGCGGCCTACGCAACATTTGCCCGCGGCGGCGTTTACACCACGCCGAGAACGTATACCGAGGTGCTTGACCACAACGGCAACGTCATCCTTGAAAATAAGACCGAGTCCCACGTCGCGATGAACGAGAGCACCGCCTACGCGATGAACGAGCTCCTGAAAAACGTCGTGCGCAACGGTACGGGTACGGGCGCGAACTTCTCCGGTATGACCATCGCCGGTAAGACCGGTTCGACCAACAGCAACAACGACCGTTACTTTGTCGGTTACACACCGTATTACACGGCAGCGGTCTGGGTCGGCTACGACACGCCGACGCGCATCGTGGCGAGCGGCAACCCCGCGGCCACGCTGTGGAAGACGTTTATGAGCAAGGTCCACGCGGGCCTTCCGAACAAGGACTTTGAAGTCAGCAGCGCCGACATGGTCAGCGTGACCGTCTGCACGCAGACGGGACTTCTGGCCTCGTCCGGCTGTCCCTCGCAGACTGTCAAGGTCGCAAAGAACTATGCGCCCTCGCTGAGCTGCGACGGACACATCAGCGTAACCGTCTGCGCCGATTCCGGCATGCTCGCCTCCGACTACTGCCCGAATGTTACGACGGCCTATGTGCTCGATCTGAGCCAGCCGAACGTCAGCAGCGGCTGGGGCTACAAGCGCGAGCTTCTCACGACGCCGCTGAGCGCCGCGCTTCAGGCAACGTATCAGGCACAGCTCGAAGAAGGGCTCATTTCGTCGATCCCTGCAGGCGAACCGGTGCGCACGAACAGCGGCACAGTGCAGCTATACAGCGATTTGATGTACAGCGGCGTGTGCACGACGCACACAACGCCGCTGGAGCCCACGCCGGACCCGGATGCACCGGATGACGACAGCGGCACGACGTCGGGCGGTGATGCCATCACTGGCGGCGACAGCGGCACACAGGCGCCGTCTGACAACACCGGCACGGCGGGAGACAGCGCATCCGGCGATGTCGGAGACAACGGCCAGTTCCTCAACTGGCTGCTCAACAACGGCGGCACAGGCCGGTAAAAAGCAATAAAAAAGAGAACGGTTTTCACCGTTCTCTTTTTTATGCGGCAGCTTCCGCTTTTGCGTTTCGAATCTGCGCGAACAGCAGCAGGAGGAAGGGAAAGAGCACCATCCCTGCCACGCCGAATGTGCAGTAGCCGAGGTACATCGCAAAAAGCGACGCGACCGGCGGCAGCCCCGCCTGCGCGGAGAGAAGCTTGGGCTCGAGCGTGTTGCGCGTGATGAGCGTGCAGAGGTAGAGCGCGAGAAGCACGATGGCCTTGGGCGGGAAGCCGAACAGCAGCGTGAAGACCGCCCACGGCACGAGCGCCGTGCCCGTGCCGAAGACCGGCAGCGCGTCGAGCAGTGTGATGAGAAAGGCGAGCAGCAGGGAATAGCTCTGGCGCATGAGGAGAAAGCCGATAAGAAGCTCTGAAAACGTGATGAGCGACAGCGTTGCCTGCGCGCGCAGCCACCGCGCAAGCGAGCGCATTACGCCGCCGCGAAAGAGCCGCAGCTTTGCCATCGCTTCTTCCGGCACGGCGTGTTCGAGTGCCGCGCAGAGCTCGGGGTACGACGCGGAGGTGAAGAAGATCGCAAGCACGCCCGTCGCGATGGCGAGCACGCCGCCCGGCAGCGCCGCGGCGGCAGAGCCGAGCCACGCCATCGCGCGCGAAGACAGCGAGCGCAGCAGGCTGTCCGCGTCCGTGACGGCCCTGAAAAGCTGCTCGTGCAGATAGCTGCTGAGCCATTCGGGACTCGACGCGCTGAACTGCTCCAATCGGGAGAGCAGATCGTCCGCCGCGGCGGGGATCGCGTCGAAAAACGCGGGCGCGGCGGCGAGCAGCGCGTTCGTCTGAGAAAGCAGCGTAGACCACAGGAGCGACAGCAGCCCGCCGAGCAGAAACAGCAGCGTCAGCGTCAGGATCAGCGCGGAAAAGCCACGTTGAAAGTGAAATTTCCGCCGCAGATACAAAACGACCGGTTCCAGCAGCGCCGCGACGAGCAGCGCGAGCAGAAACGGCAAACACCACGGCAGCACATAGCGAAAGCAGACATAAAAGAGCGCCGCGCCCGCAAAGAGCGCGAGCGACAGGAGCAGAAAGCGTTTCAGCCGATCTTCATTCAAATTTTGCAAGCCTCCCATCGAAAAAAGTGTTGCAATATGCGTTAAGATATGCTAAAATCCTGCCATATAAAGACAGATGACCGCGAAGGAGAAACATTATGGCGCCTGCAACGAAATTTTATTTGGTCTCGGCAGAGGCCCTTCCGGAAATTTTTATCAAGGTGGCGGAGGCGAAGCGCATGCTCCAGTCCGGCGAGGTGCGCACCGCGGGCGACGCCGCCCGCACCGTCGGCATCAGCCGCAGCGCATTTTATAAGTACCGCGATGCGGTGCGCCCCTTCAACGACATGAAGACCGGCCGCATCATCACGTTCTACACGATGCTCAAGAACAACCCCGGCGTATTGTCCGACGTCCTTTCTATTTTTGCCGGTTCGGGCGCGAATATTCTGACCATCAACCAGAGTATTCCCACCAACGGCTGTGCCGCGGTGACGATCTCGGCCGAGACGTCCGAAATGCAGGAGTCGATCGAGGAGATGATGGCGCGGGCGCTCGCGCTTGAGGGCGTGGTGCGCTTCGATATCCTCGCGGCCTGAGTCACGCGGGCTTGTACAAGTTCATACGATGGATTGGCAGCGGCTGAGATGAGTGCTGTCAATCCATTTTTTGTTGGAAGTGGTTCTTATGAGCCTGATCGTACAGAAGTTCGGCGGCAGCTCCGTGCGCGACTATGCGCATCTTCTGCGCATGGCGCGCATCGTCAAATCGCGGGTGGACGAAGGCGACGACGTGGTCGTCGTTCTCTCCGCGCAGGGCGACACGACGGACGGCCTGCTGCAAAAGGCAAAGAAAATCAGCGAGCGGCCTTCGCCGCGCGAGCTCGACATGCTGCTCTCCGCGGGCGAGCAGATGAGCGCCGCGCTCGGCGCGATGACGCTGCGGTCCATCGGCGTGGAGGCGGTATCCCTCTGCGCCTGGCAAATTCCCATCGAGACGGACGGTACACACGGGAACGCGGAGATCGAGCTGATCGACACCGCGCGTATCCGGAAGGAGCTGGCCGAGGGCCACGTTGTGGTCGCGGCGGGCTTTCAGGGCGTCGACGAGCGGGGCGACGTCACGACGCTCGGACGCGGCGGCTCGGACACGAGTGCAGTGGCGCTCGCCGCGGCGCTGAAGGCCGATGAGCTCATCATCTACACAGACGTGGACGGGATATTTTCCTCTGACCCGCGCATCTGCCAAAACGCCGTGCGGCGCGAGGTGATCTCGTATGACGACATGCTGCTGCTCGCACAGAAAGGCGCACAGGTGCTTCACGACCGCAGCGTGGCGCTCGCGCAGGCGGGCGGCGTGCCCATCACCGTGCGCTCGTGCAGGGAAGGCGGCGCGGGCAGCATCGTTTGCGAAACGGATGAAGATATAAGCATCGTCGGCGTGACGCAGAAAAAGAGTGACCGGAGCCGCCTTGTGGCCATCACAGCGGTCGGCGGCGCGCTGCCGAGCATCGAGAAAGAGAAGATAGCCGTCACGGCGCTCGAACGGGCGGAGATCACCGTCTTCGCCGTTGCGGCGGGGGAGCGGTTCATGAGCTTTTACGTCCTGCGCGACGACGCAGAGCGCGCCTTGCAGCTCGTACACGACGCGCTGATCGCCGCGAAAGAATGAAAAAAGACCCGTTGGAGCATCCAACGGGTCTTGCATTTTGCAAGCTGCTTATTCTTCGGCGTAGCGCTTTTTCGCCTTTTCGATCTTGGTCGAATAGCGGTCCTCTTCAGAGAAGATGCAGCCGCAGTATTTCTGCATGTAGAGGCCCATCTCGCGCGCCTTGGCCTGCCCCTCGCGAAAACCGGGGCGGAAGTCACGGTAGTAGAATTCGACGCCGTACTTCTTGCCCATCGTCTCGCCCACGGCCTTTAAGAGCTCGTGGTTCTGATACGGAGAGATGAGCAGGGACGATGTGAACGCGTCGTAGCCGTGGTCGGCGGCGTATTTGGCCGCCGTGCCGAGGCGGACGGTGTAGCAGTGCGCGCAGCGGTGGTCGATATCCGCACTCACGGCGCGGACAAAGTCGCGCAGGCCGTAATCCTCTAAAATATGCACTTCTACATGCTCTTTTTCCCCGTATTCGAGCAGCGTGCGGCGGCGCGCGTCATACTCCGTCCAGGGGTGAATGTTCGGGTTGAACCAGAGTGACGTGGGCTCGATCCCGTCGGCGCGCAGCGTGTCCACGCAGTAGACCGAGCAGGGGGCGCAGCAGGAGTGCAGCAGCAGTTTATCCATCAAAAAAGACCAGCTTTCCTTGTGTCGTTTCTGCCAGCATACCACAAGCGCGCGGCAAAGTCCACGGGAAAAGAAAATTAAGCGAATGGCGCAGGATCGTTCACGATTTATACATTGACTATTCAATCGAATGCGTAGTATAATACATTGATTATTATGAACAAGTATGCCCATGCGGCAAAGGAGAAAATGTATGTGGATCGCGGACGGTTGGGAAGATTATGAGCTGCTGGACTGCGGCGGCGGAGAAAAGCTCGAACGCTGGGGAAAGCAAATTCTGGTGCGGCCCGACCCTCAGGCGATCTGGGAGACGCCGCGCACGAACCGCGGCTGGCGCAACGCGCAGGGCCGCTATTACCGCTCGTCCTCGGGCGGCGGACATTGGGACAAGGAAAAGCTGCCAGAGAGCTGGACGGTAAATTACAAGGATCTCAAATTCCAGGTCAAGCCCATGAATTTTAAGCACACGGGCCTGTTCCCCGAGCAGGCCGTCAACTGGGATTTTGCGCGCGAGAAGATCAAAAACGCGGGCCGGCCCATCCGCGTGCTGAACCTCTTCGCCTACACCGGCGGCGCGACGGTCGCGTGCGCGGCGGCAGGCGCTCAGGTCTGCCACGTGGATGCGGCAAAGGGCATGGTCAACTGGGCGCGCGAGAACGCGCGTGTCAGCGGCCTTTCCGATGCGCCGGTGCGCTGGATCATCGACGACTGCGCGAAATTTGTCGAGCGCGAGATCCGCCGCGGCAAGGTGTATGACGCCATCATCATGGACCCGCCGAGCTACGGCCGCGGCCCCGGAGGAGAGGTCTGGAAGTTGGAGGACAATCTTTTCCCGTTCGTGAAGCTCTGCGCGCAGGTCTTATCGGACAAGCCGCTTTTTGTCATCATCAACTCGTATACGACGGGGCTCGCTCCCTCGGTGCTCGGCTACATGCTGCACCTGCTCGTTGCGGAAAAGTACGGCGGCAAGGTCACGTGGGACGAGCTGGGCCTGCCCGTGACGGAGACGGGGCTCGCGTTGCCCTGCGGCGCGACGGGCCGCTGGTTCTCGGAATAAAGGAATCCGCCGCTTTGCGGCGATGAATCCCCGAAAGGATCTTTCGGGACAACGATTAAGGAACGCAACTTTTATGGAAATGATCAAGACCCAAGACCTGGCCTTCACCTATCCGGGCACGGAAGACCAGGTGAACACCCGCGCGCTGCGCGGGGTGGATGTGACCATCGAGCGCGGCAGCTTTGTCGTGATCCTCGGCCACAACGGCAGCGGCAAATCGACGCTTGCCAAGACCTTCAACGCAGTCCTGCTGCCAAGCGGCGGCAAGGTCTATGTCGAGGGCATGGACACGATGGACGAATCGCTCCTGCTTGAAATTCGCAGGCGCGTTGGCATGGTGTTCCAGAACCCTGACAACCAGATCGTGGCGAATGTCGTCGAAGAGGATGTCGCGTTCGCTCCCGAGAATTTGGGCGTGCCGAGCACCGAGATCCGAAAGCGCGTGGATGACGCGCTCGAGGCCGTCGGCATGACGCAGTTTGTCAAGCACGCGCCGCACCTGCTCTCCGGCGGACAGAAGCAGCGCATCGCCATCGCGGGCGTGCTGGCGATGAAGCCCGAGTGCATCGTGCTCGACGAGGCGACCGCCATGCTCGACCCCATCGGCCGGCGCGAGGTGCTCGCGGCCGTCGAAAAGCTCAACCGCGAGCAGGGCATCACGGTCGTTCTCATCACCCACCACATGAACGAAGCCGAGCACGCTGACCGCGTCATCGTGATGAACGACGGCCTTGTCGTCATGGACGGCAAGCCGCGCGAGGTTTTTACCCGCAAAAAAGAGCTGGAGGACATCGGCCTTGCCGTGCCGGACACGGTCTCGCTGCTCTTTTCCCTGCGCGAGGCGGGGATGGACGTCCCCGTGGATGCCATCACCGTAGAGGAATGCGCAGACGCCATTGCGAAAAATTTTACCTAAGAGGACTGTAACCTTGGAAGAGATCATTCGTGTAGAAAACCTGACGCACACCTACGGGGAGGGTACGCCCTTTTGCCGCAGTGCGGTGCAGGATATGTCGCTCGCGATCTATCGCGGCGAATTTTTGGGCATCATCGGCCACACGGGCAGCGGCAAGTCGACGCTGATCCAGCACTTGAACGGCCTGCTCAAGCCGACCTCCGGCCGGATACTTCTCGGTGGAGAGGACATCTGGTCGGACCCGAAGAAAATTCGGGACGTAAGATTCCGCGTGGGCCTCGTGTTCCAGTATCCGGAATACCAGCTTTTTGAAGAGACCGTTTACCGCGATATCGCGTTTGGCCCGACGAACATGGGCTTATCCAAAGACGAGATCGACCGCCGCGTGCGCGAATCCGCGCACTTTGCGGGGCTTACCGACGATCTGCTGGAAAAATCGCCGTTCGCCCTCTCCGGCGGACAGAAGCGCCGCGTCGCCATCGCGGGCGTTATTGCGATGGAGCCCGAGGTGCTCGTGCTCGACGAGCCGAGCGCGGGCCTTGACCCGCAGGGCAGGGAAGAGCTGCTTTCAAACATCCGCGAATTCCACCGCGCGCGCGGCACGACCGTTGTGCTCGTGAGCCACAGCATGGAGGAGATCGCGAAAAACGTCGACCGCATCGTTGTCCTGTCGGACAGCCACGTGCTCATGAGCGGCACGCCGCGCGAGGTCTTCGCCCGCGGCGACGAGCTGATGACCGCGGGCCTCGACGTGCCGCAGGTCACGCGCGTCGCGATGGCGCTGCGCGATAAAGGCATTGCCATCAACCCCGCCGTTTACACCGTCGATGAGCTCAGCAAAGAGCTTGTCGCGCTCAAGAGAGGGGGCGGCAAAAAATGCTGAAGGATATCACGCTCGGCCAGTTTTTCCCGGGCGACACGCTCGCCCATAAGCTCGACCCGCGCACAAAGCTCCTCGTCACGGTGTTTTACGTCGTGGCGCTCTTTACGGCGAAGAGCTACATTGCCTACGGTGTTCTCATTCTGACGCTGATCGTCGCCGTGCGCATCTCGCGCGTGGGCGCGAAGGCGCTTTTCAAGGGATTAAAGCCGGTGCTGTTCATTATCGCGTTCACGGCGCTTTTGAACCTCTTTTACACCCCCGGCACGGAGCTGTGCCATTTTTGGATCTTCCGCATTACGATCGAGGGTGTGCGCGCCGCCATCACGATGATGCTGCGCATCACGCTTTTGATCATGGGAACGTTCCTGCTCACGTATACGACCTCTCCCATCCGCCTGACGGACGGTCTGGAGAGCCTGCTGGGCCCGCTCAAGAAGATCAAGGTCCCTGTGCATGAGCTCGCGATGATGATGTCGATCGCGCTTCGCTTCATCCCGACGCTCATCGAAGAGACGGATAAGATCATGTCCGCGCAGAAGGCGCGCGGCGCCGACTTTGAGACCGGAAGCCTTATGCAGCGCGCCAAGGCGCTCGTGCCGCTGCTTGTGCCGCTGTTTGTCAGCGCGTTCCGCCGCGCCGACGAGCTGGCGACGGCCATGGAATGCCGCTGCTACCACGGCGACGAAGGCCGCACGAAGCTCAATGTGCTGCACTACCAGACGCGCGACTATCTGGTGCTCGGCTATTATGCCGTGCTCGTGGCCGCGGTCATCGCGCTGCGATAAGAAGAAAGGACGCTTTTATGCGAAACATCGCCCTCAAGCTCATGTATAACGGCACGGCCTATCACGGCTGGCAGGTGCAGAAGACGGTCTCAAGCGTCTGCGAGACGATGGAAAAGGGCCTCTCAAAGGTCTGCGGCGGGAACGTCAAGCTCGTCGGCTGCGGCCGCACGGACGCGGGCGTGCACGCCGAGCGCTACATCGCCAATTTCCATACCGAGTCGCGCATTCCGGTCGAGCGCCTGCCGTTTGCCATCAACACGCACACGCCGGAGGATATCGTCGTGCGCGAGGCGCTTGAGGTGGCGGAGGATTTCAACGCGATCCTCTCGTGTCAAAAAAAGGAATACACCTACCGTATTTATAATTCCCGCATCAAAAACCCGTTCTATGTCAATCGGGCGTACTTTTACCCCAAGCACCTCGACGAAGAGGTGATGGACCGCGCGGCGCGTGCCTTTGAGGGCACGCACGATTTCCGCGCCGTCCGCTCTGTCGGCACGGAGACGAAGACCACCGTGCGCACCGTACACTACTGCCGCGTGTCGCGCTCGGGTGATCTTTTGGAACTCAAGGTCTGTGCGGACGGGTTCCTGTATAACATGGTACGGGCGATCACCGGCACGGTGCTCTACGCCGCCGAGGGGAAGCTCACGCCAGAGGATATCCCCGAGATCCTGGCCTCCGGCGACCGCTCGCTCGCCGGCCCTACGGTGCCGCCGGGCGGACTGTACATGACGAGACTTTGGTATGAGGATGAACGGCTCAATGAATGATCTCAAAGAGGAAAAGGGAACACGCGAGGAGCTGAGGCGCTCGCAGGCGGCCCCGCGCCGCTCCGGCGGCGGGCTCAAGCGGACGCTGATGGTGATTCTGGCGCTTGTGGTCGTGCTGGCCGTGGTCGTCGCCGCGGCGTGGAAGGACCTGAGCAGCCTTGACAGTGTGCGCCGCCTTTTCTCCTACAATAAGGTCACGCAGGATGAGCAGGGCAAGGTGGAGATGTACTCGTTCAGCAACGACCGCAGCAACACCTTTGCGCTGCTCGGCGACCATCTGATCGTCGCTTCGACGACGGGCGTGTCGATCTACAGCAGCAGCGGCAGCGTGGTGGACAGCATGAGTGTGAAGCTCACGAATCCCGCCATCGCTGTCGGCGGCCAGACCGCCGCGGTCTATGATATCGGCGGGCAGACGCTTCTTATTTACTCTGCAAGCGGCCTTGTGCGCGATATGAGCGGCGAGTGCAGCGGCAATATCCTGTCGGTCAGCGTCAATTCCTCGGACTATCTGGCGCTCAACGCCGAAAAGAGCGGCTACAAGTCCGCTGTTACGGTGTACGACGCTTCGGGCGAGAAGACGTTTGCCTTCAACTCCTCGGAGCACTATGTCATCGACGCGGTCGTCATGCGCGACTGCAAGCGCATGGCGGCGGTGACGCTCGGCGAGTCGGACGGCACATTCGCCGACACGGTGAGCATCTATCCCCTCGGCAGCGATAAGGCGGACTCGGTCAACACACTCACGGGCTCGCTCCTGCTATCGCTCGACAGCGTGGCCGGTACGCTCTCGTGCCTGACGGACGAGAGCTTGACGCTCTTTTCATCGGACGGTACGCTTTCCGGCAGCTATCGCTACGAATACCCGTATCTGCGCGGTTCGAGCATGGGCGGCGACAACTATGCGGCGCTGCTGCTGAGCCGCTACCGCTCGGGCAGCACCATGAAGCTCGTGACTGTCTCGTCCGACGGTACAGAGATGGCAAGCCTTGACAGCAGTCAGGAGGTTCTGTCCATGTCCGCGGCGGGGAAGTATATCGCCGTGCTGTACAGCGACAGTCTGGTGCTCTACACGCCGCAGCTGCAGGAATACGCGCGGCTGGACGCCACGGAGTACGCGCGCTCTGTCATCATGCGCGAGGATGGTACGGCGGTGCTGATCGGCTCGTCGTCCGCCTGGCTTTATATTCCGTAATTTCTGTAAAACGCTAAAAATGTTACAATTTATGACTTGAAAGGAGCGCGGGAAACGTGAATAATGGTCTTATGATTGATGCAGTCTTCGCGCTCGTGCTCATTTTAAGCGTCGTGTTCGGCGCCAAGCGGGGGCTGTTCCGCAGCTTTATGGCGCTGGCGGCGATCGTGCTCGCGCTGATCGGCGCGTCGCTTCTGACCGACGCTTTGACCGAGCCCGTGACCGACATGCTGATGCCGCGCCTTGAAAAGAGCGTGGAGGAGTGGTTTGATACCGAATCGCAGACACCGCAGGGGGATGTCCCGCAGATCGAGGGGGAGACCCCAGCGGAGAGCGACGCCTCGGGTGAAACGCCAAACGGCGACGCCGCGCAGGACGCGGAAAACGTTCGGCAGGACGATTCGCCGCTCGCGGTGACAGGCCTTCTCAAAAAGCTGCTGCGCTTCGATTTCGACGGCGCGGTGCGTCAGTCGCTTCGAAATGCCGCGCGCGACGCAGCGCTTGCCGCCGTAAGGACGCTGCTCGGCAGCGTGGTGAGGACACTCGTGTTCGTGCTGTGTTTTTTGGTGCTCACGCTGCTTCTCCGCTTAGTGACGGGAGGCATTGACAAGGTGTTAGACTTGCCAGTGCTGAACGCGCTCAACACCATCGGCGGCGGCGCGCTGGGCCTGATCGAGGGCGCACTTTTGCTGTTTCTCGTCTGCGATGTCGCACCGAAGCTCGGCGTCAAGGCCTTTGCCGACTACGAGGGCACGTATCTGTTATCGTTTTTTATGAGTCATACTCCGCGCGGGCTTGTCGCCGCGCTGTTACCCTGATCTTTACCCCAAGGAGGAAATACTATGCAGCCGCAACTTTGTTCCAGATGTAAAAAGAATATCGCCGTTGTGTTCATCACCCGTCAGGAAAACGGGCAGAACGTCAACGAAGGACTTTGCCTCAAGTGCGCGAAAAATCTCGGACTGCCGCAGGTGGACGAGATGATGCGCCGCATGGGCATCACGGATGAGGACCTTGACAATATCTCCAATGAAATGATGGGCGCTTTCGGCGGCGCGGAAAACCTCGAAGGTCTGACCGACGCCGACGATCCGGACGCCGATAACGAGGACGAGGACGGCAAGACCGCCACGTTCCCGTTCCTGAGCCGCTTTTTCGGCGGGAATCCTGCCGCGAACGACGCGCCGAATGGCGACGCTGAGCAGACGCAGAGCCCGCGCAGCAACAAGAAGGTCGAAAAGGGGAGCAAGCACAAATTCCTCGACTCCTACTGCATCAATCTCTCCCAGCGCGCACGCGACGGCAAGCTCGACGCGGTCGTCGGCCGCGAGGAGGAGATCGAACGCGTCATCCAGATTTTGAACCGCCGCCAGAAGAACAACCCCTGCCTGATCGGTGAGCCGGGCGTCGGCAAGACGGCCATTGCCGAGGGCCTCGCCCAGCGCATCGTCGCGGGCGACGTGCCGTTCAAGCTGAGAAGCAAGGAGGTCTATCTTCTTGACCTGACCGCGCTCGTCGCGGGCACGCAGTTCCGCGGCCAGTTTGAGAGCCGCATGAAGGGCCTCATCGAGGAGATCCGCAAGATGGGCAACGTCATCCTTGTCATCGACGAAGTGCACAACATCGTTGGCGCGGGCGACGCCGAGGGCAGCATGAACGCCGCCAACATCTTGAAGCCTGCGCTCTCCCGAGGCGAAATTCAGGTCATCGGCGCGACGACGTTCACCGAATATCGCAAGCACATTGAAAAGGACACCGCGCTCGAGCGCCGCTTCCAGCCGGTCACGGTCAACGAGCCGAACATGGAGGACACGCTCAAAATTTTGAAGGGCATCGCCCACTACTATGAGCAGTTCCACGGCGTCAAAATTCCCGAGGGCATTCTGCGTCAGGCAGTGCTGCTATCCGAGCGCTACATCACCGACCGTTTCCTGCCCGACAAGGCCATCGACCTCATCGACGAGGCATGCTCGGATCTGAACCTGCACGACAAGAACATCAACCGCCGCATGGAGCTGCGCCGCGAGATCGAGGATTACGACAAGGAGCGCGAGCTTTTGCAGGGCGCGGAGGAGCCTGATTTTGAGCGCCTCGCCGAGCTCAAGAGCCTTACCATCAAGGCGCAGACCGAGCTCGACGAGCTCTGCGCGCAGGGTGACCCGCAGCTCACGATGGACAACCTCGCCCGCGTGATCGAGCTCTGGACGAAGATTCCCGCCTCGCGAATCCGTGAAGACGAGTTCCGCCGTCTGAGCGAGCTTGACAAGCGCCTCAAGGAACACATCGTCGGCCAAGATGAGGCCATCGAGGCCGTCGCCGCGGCGATACGCCGCAACCGCGTGGGCATCTCGCCCAAGCACAAGCCGGTGAGCTTCATCTTTGTCGGCCCCACGGGCGTTGGCAAGACCGAGCTTGTCAAGCAGTTGGCGCAGGACCTCTTCAACTCGCCCGATGCGCTGATCCGCCTCGACATGTCCGAGTTTATGGAAAAGCACTCGGTCTCCCGCATCGTCGGCTCGCCTCCGGGCTATGTCGGCTATGACGAGGCCGGCCAACTGACCGAAAAGATTCGCCGCAAGCCCTACGCCGTCATCCTTTTCGACGAGATCGAAAAGGCGCATCCCGACGTGATGAACGTTCTGCTGCAAATTCTCGACGACGGCGAGATCACCGACTCCCACGGCCGCAAGGTCAACTTTGAAAACACCGTCATCGTGATGACGTCCAACGCGGGCAGCGAACGCAAGGAGGGCACCGTTGGCTTTGGCCACACGGTGAACGAGCAGAACCGCGACCGCGCTATGAAGGCGCTCGGCGAGTTCCTGCGCCCCGAATTCCTGAACCGTGTGGACGAGGTCATCTGCTTCAACCGCCTTGACGAGAAGAACTTCGCCGGCATCGCCCACATCATGCTCGATGAGCTGCAAAAGAGCCTTGAGGACAAGGGTCTGCACTTTACGTGGGACGAGGATGTTGAGGACTACCTCGTCAAGAAGTCCTACTCCGCGACCTACGGCGCGCGCAATCTGCGCCGCACCATTCAGAAAGAGCTCGAAGACGTCATGGCCGCGCAGATCATCGACTCCTACGAGCACCCCGTCACGCAGATCCATGCGTCGATGGAGGACGGCAAGCTCGTCGTCCGCAGCCTGTAAAAGAAAGGGGAGGGAGACCATGTTCCATCTGTTCCGCAAGGACATTGAAAAGCACTGCGCCTACTGCAAGAGCGGATCTGTCATCAACGAAGGGCAGGTCATCTGCTCCCGCCGCGGCGTGGTCGACTCTGCTGACCACTGCCGTCACTTTTGCTATGATCCGCTCAAACGTGTGCCGCCGAGACCCGCCACGCTGCGCGATCAGTATACTTCCGAGGATTTTTCCCTGTAAGGCCGGGCAGCGCCCCGAACAATAAAGAAAGAAGGCCGATTCCCATGAACATTTCTCAGGTTTACGCAGTCTATTTCAGCGCCACCGGCAACACCAGAAAGGTGACCACCACGCTTGCAAATGCCCTTGCCGTCAGCTTCGACGTGCCGCTCGAGGTGCGCGATTTCACGTTGCCCGCTGCGCGCGAGGAAGCGTATGAGTTTGCCGCGGGCGACCTTGTCGTATTTGGTATGCCAACCTACGCGGGCAAGCTGCCGAATAAGCTGCTCGACTTTGTGAAGTCCGGCTTTCACGGAAACGGCGCGCTGGCCGTGCCGGTCGTGACGTTCGGCAACCGCAGCTTCGACAATTCGCTTGCCGAGCTCTGCGCCTGCCTCGAAGGGGACGGCTTCCATACCATCGGCGCGGGCGCCTTTGCCTGCCGCCACGCCTTTACCGACGCGCTTGCCAACGGCAGACCCGATTCCGACGACATGGCGGAGCTTGCAAAGCTCGGCTCCGCGGTCGTGGGCCGCATCGTGCGGATGACCGAGTATCCCGCGCCCGTCACGGTCGACGGTGACGCCGATGCGCCGTATTACCGCCCGCTGGGCCTCGATGGCGAACCGAAGGTGTTTCTGAAGGCGAAGCCCAAGACCGACCTCGACAAGTGTATCCACTGCGGTGTGTGCGCCTCCCTCTGCCCGATGGGCTCGATCAATCCCGATGATGTCACCGAGGTCGTGGGCGTGTGCATCAAATGCCACTCCTGCGTGCGCAACTGCCCGATGGGTGCGAAGTATTTCGACGATCCCGCGTTCCTCTCGCACCGCGCGATGCTCGAACGCGACTACACGCGCAGAGCGGAGGACAAGATCTTCACGGCGTAAGAAAGTACATAAAAAGGCTCTGTTTGGGAATCCCAAACGGAGCTTTTTTCATTCCTGAATGACGGAACGTTGCTGCCTTACAAACAAAATTTGGGAAGGGCGGGAAGCGGGGACAGCCACGCACGCATACGCTATGGAGAAAGCACCAATTTTGGGAGGGATCTTATGAAACCGGTGTACTTTTTCCTCGGCGCAAACAGTGAAGAGGGCTTTTTCTCGCTCTATGACCAGCTTTTGGGCGGTCGGCTCGACGATCTGATGATTCTGAAAGGCGGCCCGGGCTGCGGCAAGTCGACCTTCATGCGCCGCGTGGGCGCGGCGATGGAGCGCGCGGGCGAGCGCGTCGTGTACATCAACTGCTCGGGCGACCCCGATTCACTCGACGGCGCGATCTTTCTGGACCGAAACGCTGCTATCGTGGACGGTACCAGCCCGCATGTGCTCGAGCCGACCTATGCGATCGCGAGCGAGCGCTATGTCGACCTGACACGCTTCTACGATGTGGACGCGGCTAAGGCACGCCGCGCGGAGATCGTCGCGCTGAGCGACGAATATCGCGAACACTACCGCAGCGCCTATCGCATCCTGCGCGCGATGGGCGAGGTGGAGAGCGAGCGCCGCGTGGCAATGCACGCGCAGATGGATTTTTCGAAGCTCCGCCGCCGCACCGACGGCATCCTCGCACGCGAGCTGCGCGGTGAGGGAGGCGGCAGCGGGCGCGTCGACCGCGCGTTTTTGGGCGGTGTGACGCATCGGGGCGAGATTTGCCGGTTCGACACCGTCGAAGCCCTCTGCCCGCGCATCTATGCCATCATCGACAGTGCGGGGCTGGGAAACGAAATGCTTGAGACCGTCGTGCAGGCGGCACAGGCGAAGCATTTCGACATCATCGCCTGCCCGAATCCAGACCGGCCGCGGGAGCTCCATCACGTATTGATCCCGGAAAAAGGGCTGGCGTTTATCACAACGAACGCGCGCAACCCGTACGACGGGAAGCCCTACCGCCGCCTGCGTCTCGACGCGATGGCGGAGGAGAAGCTCACGCGCGCGCAGAAGGCGAAGCTGCGCTTTACCCGCCGCGTGGAGGCGTCGCTCTTAGACGAGGCAGTGGGCGCACTGTCGGACGCCAAGAAGGCGCACGACGCGCTGGAGAATGCATACCATCCCTGCGTGGATTTTGAGGGTGTCACTGCGCTCGCAGAGCGTGAGATCAATAGATTATTAAAGCAATAGTGCTTTACAGGCCATTGCTGCCTGAAGGCTGCAATGGGATTCCCTGCGCGGCGCAGGGTGCGGCAAAGGGGGCCATTCTCTCACGTGAGAGAATGGCCCCCTTGAACCCCCAAGAGAACG
>ENA-OVGE01000268-OVGE01000268.1-human-gut-metagenome-genome-assembly--contig:-NODE-268-length-51509-cov-29.509406_pt1 | contig 51509 bp, 26 predicted proteins | sample MGYA00237769_ERZ505417 | MGnify/ENA primary metagenome ERZ505417 (study PRJEB26158, sample SAMN06016403) | human gut metagenome | biome: human gut; feature: ankylosing spondylitis patient; material... | reverse complement strand
AATAGCGAAGTGAGCATGCAATGCTCACAACATCCGTAAAATCCGTCATCTCCGTGGTGCTAAAGCACATTGCATAAGCAAAAAAATCCATGCTATCGGTGCGATCCGTGAGCTTTAATATCAGAATGGTTTCACTGGACAGCAATAATATATATGCTGAGAAGCATAGGAGGGTTATACGTATTACACAAAAAGGATTCGAAGTTTGTTTGACTAAACTTCGAATCCTTAATTAGATGTATTCCGTATGGGCGGGATTATCTGCCACGCCCACATAATTACTTGTTATAAACAGGACTGATGATATACCAGTTATCCTCAACGAGCAATTTGCCGAAGAGTAAGCCATCGTAAGTGGCAGGTGTCTCGTAAGGCGCACCATCAAAGTTACGACGGGCAATCTTCCATGCCAACCACTTTGTACCATAATCGGCAGCAGTGTTGCTGTCAAGGTTCATGTGACGGGCAATACGAATGAGGTCGAACATACGTGTACCCTCATAAGCCGTTTCGAGTGCATATTCGTCAGCAATCAACGTTTCAACAGCATTGATTTCGGCAGGGTCTGCGGCAAGCGGCTCAACCGGATCAAGCGTTTCATAGTCCTTGCGCTGCTCCTCGAGGCTTGGTGTGGTAGTACCACCACCTTCTTCAGGTGTTACAACATCGTTCCAAGGCAAACGTACACGGCGCTTGATGCTCTGCACATTGGCCGCGGCAAGCGCTGCACAACGCTCTTTTTCCTGCAATATACGACCCTTGATCTTTCCGCCTTTGGCAATATTGCCATGTACAGCCAATGCAAAGCTATTGAGGCTGTCCATTGACGAGGTTACGCCTGTACCCATCTCATGAATACCTACGTTTGACCAGTTGTTTGAGGTGAAGTCGAGGAACTTGGCGTACTCGGGCTCAGCCTGTGCACGGCGCAACTCATCAACACCGACGAAGAATGCGGCATGATAGGGAGTCGTGGTCTTGGTACTATCCAAGTAATAAACGAGTTGCTTTGTATGTGCAGCGTCGTCGTAAGCGATAGAGTCGCCCAATTCGGGAACGGTATTTTTAGTCAGACCAGTATTGAGCACGGCGTAAGCCAAACGCGGGTAGCCGGCACGGTTGATGGCCTCGGCGTAGCGTAAGTAAATTTGCTTCAGACGATAGATTGACTTGTAGTGTCTGAAGTCGTAACCACCTGCTGTGCTGCTGGCATTGACATAGGTGACAGGAGCCTCCTTTACAATGTAACGGTTGCGGCCTCCCTCCTTGGTTTCGAAGATAGGAGCTGTAGCAGCCAAACGTGCATCACCTGCGCCAGTGTAATACTCTACGCTGGTAGGAGCACCTGTGGTGTTGTCTGAAGTGGTTACAGAGTAGTTCTGAGCCTTACAGAGGTTGAGATACGCATTTGAGGGCTCTACCTGACGTGACTTATAGTTTACGCTGAGTGAAACACTACCTGATGTAGAACCACTTGACGAGGTGCTGTTGGTTGAGTTAGAATCGAAGCCGTAGATTTGTGCCACCTTGGTCAAAACGCGGCCAAAGGTGCTGTTGGCAGCTGAAGGCAACAAAGTTACATTCTCGGCATTGAGCGATGTGGCTGCAAGGCCGCGTGACACCCATGAGCTGATGTTGGGCGAATAACTATATGAGCCATTGGTGTTGATGTTCTTGCCGAATGTGGCATAAGAGCCTGATACACCTACGCCCTTGCGTGACTGCTCCTTCAGAAAGTAGTAATAATTCTTAGCTGCTTCAACATAATCTTGCTTTGAGGCACCACGGTAAAGGTAGAGGTCGCCAAGGAGTATGTCGGAATAGAAGCGCAAATATGAGCTGTGTACCTTGAAGTTGTCATTACCTGTAGCAAACTCGCCATACTGCGGATAGCCTAAAGTGTGCTCTATGGCATTGGCACGCTCGAGGTCGCCCTTCAACAGGTCGACCAGGTTGTCGGCTGTTGCCCAGATGTCGCCCTCGGGCTTGGTTTCCCAACCGGTGTCGGCATTGTCAACAGGCTTGGTGATGAAAGGTACACGGCCGTAAGTCTGTACTAACTGAATGTAAGCCCAAGCACGAATGTCAACAACCTGTGCATACTCACGCTTCATGTAGTAAATGTTGTTCTTTACTGCACTGGTGTCAACCTTGGCAAGGTAGAAGTTGCACTGGTTGATTACCTTGTAGTAGGCAGAACGATTGAGCAAGCCATTGTCGCCGTCACGATTGGCATTGGCATTGGTGCGGTCGTAATTGATAATGCCCGAAACGGAGTCGCTCACATAAGCTGTTGGGGCTACCAAATCACTGCGCAGGTCACCCAAGAGTTGGTTCTGCTCAACCATGTCCTGAACGTTACGCAAAATACCTGTGTAGAAGTAGATGGTATCCTTTCCACTAAAGTTTTCAGCGTAACGATTCATATCGGGGGTCAACATATCTTCGCAAGATGTGGTGACAGCACCAAATCCCATGAGGAAGATGAGAAGACTTAAAATCGATTTGTGTTTCATTGCTGTATTGTATTGAGAGTTGAGAGTTGAGAGTTGAGAAGTCAGAAACCTACTTCTGAACTCCCCACTCCCTACCCTTTTCTGTTAGAGGTTGATGGTTACACCAAGATTGAAGTTGCGGCCCTGTGTGAGGTAGCCTGCATCGATGCCCTGATAGAGCACGCCGTTGCCTGCCGAGAACTCGGGGTCGTTGCCTGTGTACTTGGAAATGGTAAACACATTGTTGCACTCGCCCCATACTGAGAGGCCAAGCAGCCAACTGAGGTTTACAGGCACATTGTAAGTAAGGCGGATATTCTTAAGCTTGAGGTATGAACCATCTTCAATCCAACGGTCTGAGAAACGCTCGTTGTTTACCCACTGTGTGCTGGTAGGATCCATTGCACGGGGTATGTCGGTCTTTTGTCCCTCGTAGCGCCAACGGTTAACAGCAGCAGTTGTTTGATTCCAGTTGTTGTTGAGTGCCTCCAACTGCGAACGCTGGTAGTTGAACACGTCGTTGCCCAAAGAGTACTTGAAGTTGACGTCGAGTTTCAGGCCCTTCCAGCTGAGCGAGGTGTAGATGTTACCATAGATATCGGGATTGGGGTCACCGATGACTACCATATCAGCTTCGTTGATCCAACCATCACCGTTTTGGTCTACAAAGTGTACATCACCTGCCTTGAAGTCGCGCGAGGGCTGTTCGGCCAAGCCTGTCGGATAGCGGAGGTAATTGCCGTCCTTGCCTGCTGCACGTGCCTCGGCGTCTGATGAGAACACACCAGCTGTTTTGTAACCATAGAATACACCTGCAGCATGACCTACAGCGGTAAGTATGTTGTTGGTGCCATACACAGACGAGGTGTAACCATGTATCTGCTTTTCTGTTTCAGCTATACGGTTGCCGTTATCGTCAAGGGCGTATGTGCGAATGGTGTTGAGCGAGGTTGAAGGCAGAGCCGTGATCTCATTCTTGTAATGGCCGATTGAGAAGCCTGCCTGCCAACGCCAATCCTTGCGCTGCACGAGCATGGCATTGACGTTGAAGTCGACACCACTATTGCGCAAAGAACCGTCGTTAGACCACATGGTGGCCAGACCTGTGATATCGCTCACTGCCTTGCGGGTGAGCAAGTGGTCGGTGTTGCTGTGGAAGTATTCGATGGCGAAGTTCAAGCGATTGTTGAGGGCGCTTGCCTGCAAACCGATGTTATAACGCTTGGTTGTTTCCCACTGCAACTTGGGGTTCTGAATGTTTTCGAGTACAAGTGCCGTTGCTTTGTCAAGGAACTGGGTGTTGGCAAAGTATGTACGTGTGGCATAGTAGTCGATGTTGTCATTACCGCTGATTTCATAACCACCGGTGAGCTTCAAATAATCGATGCCCTTGACATTGAACCACTTTTCAGACGACATAACCCACGCGGCCTGCAATGAGGGGAAGAGACCCCAAGTAACACCACAGAGCTTGATGCCTTGTTCGGCCTTCTTGCCAAAACGCGAAGAGGCTTCCATTGACATGGTACCTGTAAGGAAGTACTTGTTCTTGTAGTTGTAGCCTGCGTTGAGGTAATATGCCAAGTTGGTCCACTTGTCGTTTGCACCACCATAGCTCTTGTACTGCAATGAGTAGGCCATGTTAGGCATCTTGTCCTGGTCATTGTTGTAACCAGTGATGTTGCTCGCATTGTATGAGTAAGAGTTCATGCGGAAACCGCCAAACAACTGTACGTCGTGTGCGCCAAAGGCACGGTGCCAATCAACACAGAAGTCGTTGTAAAGGGTGGTTTCCTTGGCAAACTGTGTACTTACGATACTTGTTACATCGCCAAGTCCTTCAACGTTCTTGGGAGGTGTACCATACTTAGGCAAGTAGTACTTTTCGTTGCTGCGATTGAGGATATAGCTGAAACGGTCCTTGATGGTGAGGAAACGGTTAATCTTGTAACTCGGAGATACATTGAGATTGAACTGTGTCTGTTCCTGGAAGTTTTTGTTGTCACCATCACCATTCTGCAAAATCCAATAGGGGTTGATCAAGCCCGTATAGCCGTAGCTGCTGCCAAACATATAGGGGTTGTTGTTGTCGCTATAGATCTTGCCAGAATATACGGTGTTAGAGTGTACCAGTTCGAGATTGTTGCCCGTAGAGTGTACATAGTAGGCATACGGACTGATGAACGGTGTCTGTATCATGCCCAACACATTGGGCGAAGTGATGTTGCGTGTGGCATAGCTCTCGGCCCAACCATTGTCGCGAAGGTTATAGGCATTACGCGAATAAGCGAAGTCCAAACCTGTAACAAAGTCCTTGAACATGTTTACGTCGGTGTTGAAACGAATGCTCAAGCGGTTGAAGTCGTTTTTCTTGGCAGTGGCATCGCTCTGGGCATAACCCAAAGAGAGGTGATACAATGCCACATCATCACCACCATCAACGCTCACCTTATAGTTCTGCGTGAATGTGTTGTGATAGAGGTCCTTCTGCCAGTCTGTCTCGTTGTGATAGAGCTTGTAGTAGAAGTAGTTGGGATCCTCGTTGAGGAACGGTGTAGTCTTGGTGCTGCTGACAACGTCGTTGTTGGGCTGTGTACCAATCAATTCGCTGATGTAGTTGCGATACTGGCTGGCATTCATCACCTTCATCTGCTCGGGCGAGGTTTCAAAACCTGCATAAGCACGGAAGTTGATGCGCGTTACCATGCTCTTGCCACGACGGGTGTTGATGAGCAATACGCCATTGGCGCCTTTTGCACCATAACGGGCAGTACCGTTCTTGACAACTTCTACGCTTTCAATGTCATCGGGGTCGATGATGTTGAACACGTTGTTGACAAAGCCCTGGTGCAAAGAGCTGCGGTCGTACTGCATATCGAGCATTACACCATCAACAATGACGAGAGGCTGTGCATTGCTGTTGAGTGAGTTCAAACCATTGATAAACATGGCTGCACCCTGAGCGGGCATACCACCACGATTGATGACGCGCAAGCTACCAGCCAGCCCCTTCTCCATTTCGTTCTCAATGGTAAGTGAGTTGGGCTCGTCAACCATCATCTTCTGATTATTGTTCAGCTTGGTGCCATTGGCAAAGAAGTCTGCGTTCATGCCGCTGGTGAGGAACACGTCCTGACCTGTGGCACCCTTGATGGCCAACTGGGCAGGATTGTAATTGGTGTCCCTGGCAGAGACATACAACACGTCTACAAACTCCGGCACGCGAATGGTGTACTTACCATTCTCATCGGTCATGGCGCTGTAGAAACTGTTGCTCAACGACTGAACGCTTGCACCTACAACAGGCTTGCGGGTGGCACCATCAAACACGTATCCGGTTACCTCCTTCATCTGATATTTGGGTGCCTTTTTCTTTGCAGCCGGTGCCGTTGGGGCAGAATGGGCTGCAACGTTGTCACCATCTTGAGGGGTCTGGGCTGAAAGCACGCATGCACCTGAAAGCATGAACATACATACTCCTGCTCTCAGGGTACCCTGCATCAAGTGTATTTTCTTATTGTTGTTCATTATTTGCAATATTAAGGTTGAAATAAGGCTCAAGCATTGTTCGCACTGCACAATGGCAGGCGAAACAAATGCTTAAAACTTGATGCTTATTCACCAACGGGTTCAACAAATATTTTGACGACGCTCAAACCTGAAGGCTGCGTTTTAAGATAAGGACGATAAGGCTTTAACTTGCCAGGAATTTCGAGCTTCAACAGCGGGTAGCACTTGTTGACACCTGAAGGCAAGTTGTAATAGCACTTGGGTATTTCGATTGATTCGAACAAAGTGTATGTCTTAACCTCATTATCATCTACAGTTATATCAGGACTTTGCTCACCGATTTGATTACCTTCGTCATCGTAAACGGCAGCAAAGAACTTGGTGTTTTGCATAATTTCCTCTTGCTCGTTAGTTTCCTTGTTTTCTTTCAAGTAACGGTGGTTGAGGTCTACGCGGTTAGGCAGGAGCATGATGCGAATGCGGTACTTGCCACTCATGAGCGATTGAAGCGGGAAGAACACCTTCATTGCACTTGTCTGACGGGCTGGTACAGAGAAGTAGCGATAGCCCTTTGTCTCGAGTGATGAGATGTCAATATCCTTATTCCAGTTATCACCCTCTACCAAGTAGGTGTAAGTACCCTTACCCATACTACCTGATACTGAATAGAAACCGACATTTGAGTCGTAAAGCATGTCGATGGTGCTCTTCTGCATGATGGTGTTGGCAGGATCGGCCTTATACTCAGTGATGGGGAATATAACACCATTTGATGCCTTAACATAGTGGCCATCGCCGAAGAGCGGGTTCAACTGGCCCTTGACGGGATTGTAGAACGTGCTGTTGTTTGTCGAAATCAACGAATCGGCATACATGGCATAATTGGCAATCATTTCCTTGGCCTCTTCACGGTCCTTTTTCTTGTACTGTTCTACAAATGACTGTGCAAAGATTGAGGGTGAGAAGTACATGCTCGTAATAATCGTGCGCTTGGTGTTGTAATCAACCAATGAGTCACGATCGTGCTGCGAGAATGTCTTTTCAGCAGTAAATGCCTTTTCCACATCATCGTTTACAGGGTTGTAGTTGTACTTGTAGTAGGTGCTGTAGTTGAAAAGCTTTTTTGTTTTCTGTTCTGCCACAGTCCAAGCGGCATCGGTAGGAATAACCGCTACATACAAGCTATCCTCATTCTTAATCTGCGCACCGCAAGAGTTGAGCAACTCGTTGTTGTAGTAGAACACCGAGTCTACATAGATCATCTTGCCGTCCTCGCCCATGCCGCCAGGTGTGCTGGCTGCCTCGTTGAACGTGCGCTTGTTGATTTCAGGATCTGTCAGTGTGCCATATACATTCTGGAAGATGTCCTCGTTGTCACCCATGTAGTCATAGATGTTGTAAGCGAAGGCTGCCTTGCCGTCGAGTACATGCAACATACCATTTGACGACGGTATAGTAGGCATAGTGGCATTAAGTTTTACAGAATTGAATACGCCCTCGCCTGCATTGTATGAGCACAACTTGCCATTGAAAAGGCGTACGTTCTGCTGTGACTGTTCAGCCTCGTAGTTGAAGCGGGCCATGTGGTTTTGTGCAAACTGCAAACCGATGTTATACTCCATACGGTCGGCCTTTTCTGTCTGACCAGCCTCACGCAATGCTTTGATCTCTTCAATTTGGTCAAGATACTGCTTGGCATTGTATGTACCGTTGCGGGGAGCCCAGAACGTGAACGACTGTGCCTGATTGAGCAATTCGGCATAGGTCATTGTACGCTTGGTGTCTTCCTCCTTGGTGTAGACTCTGACCTGCTTAAGGATCATACCAAGTGAGTCTAACTCCTCAGGGTGACTCTCGATGTTCTGCCAAATAGTTTTGTTTGAACCTTCGGCACCCGTCAAGATATCGTAATGGTCATCTGAACATGCGGGGAAAGCCAGGAGCAATGCTGCTCCCAACGTGCCGCCCATGACCTTTTTTACTTTATTTAGTTTCATGATAGGAATTGTTGTGGTGTTATGCGTTACCAAACGTCCTCAGGCTCAGAGCCATTGTATACGCTTGAAGGTACGAACTCTATGTAATCGAGGAACAACTGCGACTTTGAATAGTCAGGTATGGCTGACTTGAAACGCAGATAGTAAGTTTGGTTGGCCTTGAAATAGTCCGTGGTCAAAATACGGCGCAAAGCGCAGCTCGAACCACCGATATTACGTGCTGGCGTTGCTTTGCTCTTACCACCTGCGTGGAAGTATTGCGGTGCCTTCATGTAACCTTGGTTACGCAAGTTGCGGTCATTCTCGCGACAAGTTTGCTCGTCGTAGTCTGACTCTTTGTCATCAACCCATGGTTTACCGGGAATCATGTCAACCGTTTCACGCTGGTCGATTGGAAGCCCAACAGGATTCATGACGTTAGGCGATTCACCCAGGTAAATTTGCACCATGCCACGGAGGTTGTTGTTTGAACTTGCCAAACGCAATTCGTACATACCATCTTTAGGCACACGGGGCAACTTTATTGTCAAGTCGTACAAGCCCGTTGCAATGAACTCATCACCTTGATAGTCTCTCCAGTCAAAACCTTTACCGCAGAAGCCTTCTTGCAAATAGAAGAGCTCGGTACCAACGCTTTCGTTTGTAATGCCTGAGAAATATCCTCTCGGGAAGAAAGCCGGCTTTGAACCTCTGATGTCATTTGAAAGAATCTCGGGGAAGAATGTGGTGAAGTCGATACGCATACGCTCAGAGCTCAAAGCATTCTTTGTAGCATCACCATTTACAAGTACGTGGTCGATGGGGAAATAATAGCCATTGGCACCATCGTTTTCATAAATGGTTTCCTTACCGTTGCTTTCGACACGGTTCTTGTTGCTGGGTGCCACGTTCAAGCCCTCACCTGTGCGCACGCTACCATCGATTTCCTGATAGTCGCCAAGGATAGGTGAACCGTCCCACAACGTGTTGTACTTGCACACACGGTTGATATAATACTTGGGCTCGCCAATATTGTCGCCCTTGCCCTTACCCGGAGTTTGGGTAATTTTGAGCAATGCGCCAGATTTTGTGGTGTAGTAATCCCACACATCAACCATATATTTTGTCGAAGACTTTACAGTGTAGCTCTCACCACACTCGTAGTCGTACTCGTTCCAATGGTGTACGGCAGAACGGTCCTCGAGCACAATTTTACCATCAAGCAGGTGATAAGCCATGAACTTGTTCAAGGCATTGCCCTCCTTCTTGAGATCATCAGCATCAGCCGTGCCATAAATGGCCTCACACTTAGCCTTGAGCTGCGGAAGGATTGTGCTGTTCCAGAATGCATCGGTAATGCAACCGTTCTCGTCAACCTGTTCGGGATTGTTGTTATCGGGCTTTGTTATGCCCCAATCTGAAGCAAACACGTCGTCGGTTTCGACAAAAGCGGTATAACCAATCAATCTCTTGCTTTGGTAAGTATAGTCGCTACCCGCATTTTCGAGTGTGCGCTTTTCACCAGCATGAGAGAGGTGCTCCTTTTCATAAGCCTCTTCCTCTTTGGTTTGCAGTCCGAGTTGGTCGGCATAGCCAGTAACTTCGAGCAACTTGCTGATAATACGCATATTGGGAGCGGCAGAGATCAGATTGACTACAGACTTGTCAGAAGGCACGATCACATTGTTAATCAAGTGAAGCATACCATTTGAAGCCTCCAAGTTTGACTCAATAACCGTTGCGGTATCATTAAGCTGATATTCGCCTGAGGTCAACTGCTTGCAAGAGATACGACGCTCACGCAAGTTAGTCGTGGCAAACATACCATCGCTTGGAAAGTCTGCCAACTCGTATGCCGAGTTTGAACCATTATCGATGATACAGTTCAAAGCGACAGCTGTCTTTTGCTCATGAGTCAGCACATTGTAATCGCTGCTCTCGCCATTAGTAAGCAAAGACACATATTTTGCTACGGCATCATTATTGGGCGCAAACACGGTGTAATTACCACGTGCAGACAGTACACTTTCTATAGAAGACGCATTGTCAGAAACGCCCAACTTTGCATCAGCAAATATGGCGCGAATGCTCGACAGGTCAGGACGTTCAGACAAATAATCGTCCAGTGTCTTCTTCGTTTTGATGGCATAGGCATCAGCACTAATGTCCTCCTTACACCCTACGAAAGTGAAGGGAGCAACAAGGAGCGCCAGCAACGAGATGCAAGCCACCAAACGACGACTATTAAACATATAAGTATTCATAATACTACTTATTTTTTAGTGTAACGATCCCAAATCGGGTTCTGCACGAGTTTACCACCATCAGCCTGTCCCTTACCGTTCACCTTGAGTTCCTCACTGTAAATCGGGTTGTAGAGGCTGTAGAGTTTTGACAAACGGTTAGTAACCTGCTGCTTGAAGCTACCGAACGCCAGAGCCGAAGAGGTGCTCTTTTGGTTTGCTACATACGAGAATTCAGCCTGACGCACGATGTCGTACCAACGCTTGCCTTCAGCAACGAATTCACGCTGGCGCTCACGGTATACATTAGACAAAAGTGTGGTAGCAGTTTTACCAGTAACACTGTAGTTCTCATTCAAACGGTCGCTGTACAAATTGTTTGACAACTTGTTGGCATCAGCCTGCGCTTCAGCAGGTGTAACCAATGCAGGGTTGTTACGCTTGAATATCTCGTTAATCAACTTGTAACCCTCCTTCAAGTCTGCCTCACTGATAGAACCAGACATCAAGCCCAAACGTGCAATAGCCTCTGCCTTAATCAGCATCACATCTGTAAGGCGGTAAACAGGCCAGTGTGCATTGTTAGAAGAACTTGTACGACCAGAGATATTCGAGAATGAGTTGAGCTGCGACATATCCTCTGTGCTTGTTATCGAGAAGTTCTGGGTTACGAACTTTGAAACAGGCTTTTCTGTTCCTGTGTAAGGATAATAGCAAGTCTCCAACAAACGGAGGTCTGACTTACCAAAACCAATTTCGGGATCAACCGATGTAACAGAAGAGAGCAAGTTGTTAGACAACACCATAGTACCCGGGGTAAAAGTGTTGTTTGAATAGATAGACAAATAGTTATTGACAGTACCATTGGTCATGGTAGTACCATCATACTGCAGTTCGAAAACACTTTCGAGCGAATTTTGCGAGCCGAAATTGTTCAAGTAAGAATTATCTATTATACCATTGGTAATCTTGCGCTCGTTCAAGTACATGGGATAAGGTTGCGTCTTCTGCTCGGCAGTGGCCGAAGTCAAATTCTTCTGTAACTCTTCCCAATACTTTTCATACAAGAGGTCGATAACTTCCTGTGAATACGTTTTGGCCTTTTCCAAGTAAGCCTTGGCCAAGTCATTACACAAAGCGTTATTTATAGTCTTGCCATCCTTTGTGGTATAACCAGTTACATTGCCATTCTCATCTTTAACGGCAATGTCGTCCATATTGATTTGTGCTGTGTTTTCCTTGCTCACATAATCCTTGAGCATGCAAGCACGCCACAGACACATGTCAGCAAGCAGCGCCTTGATACCCTTCTTGGTAAAGCGGCCACAGTTGTCAGCGTCCGAACCGAGGTTCTTTGCTGCATAATTAACGTTAGCCTCGAGCGAGTCGATGCACTCACCCAAGATAGCCACACCAGGCACGGCAGCAGACTTGCTTGCTCTTGCCTCGGCATCGGTACGTACAGACTTAGTGACATAAGGCACATCGCGGAACGACCTTACCAAGTAGAAGTAATAGAGTGAACGCAAAGCCAACATTTCAGCACGGTATGAGCGGTAGTCGGCACGCGTAAAGCTGGGGTCAACCTCCTTGCCAGGAACGGTCATGTCCAAACCCTTTTCCAATACGAGGTTGCAATAGTTGATGCCTGTGTAGAAGCCAGACCAATCGAACATGCCCTCACTCGGCTGCAACACAGCATTCTGCAAGTTGTCGACAGCTGTGTTCGACACATTGTTCAAAGACAAATTGTCTGAACGCAACTCACCCCATTGCAATATTTTCTCTGTCTGAGATGCCTTAGCCAACTGACTGTATGCACCAGCGCGCACACCATCAAGGTCAGACTTATCCTGCCAGAAGTTCTCTTCAGGCAACTGGTCAGTTGGAAGCAATGTCAGATAGTCGTCGCACGAAGTCATTGCGCCGCCCATGAGGATCAAGCTGCCAGCAAGCAGGAGTTTTGTATATATTTTCTTACTATTCATGATAATGAATTTGTTTCGGTGGTGGATAGTGAAGCACTGCCTGCCATGCCTGAGGCATTATGGCAAGAAGCCTTCACTATCCATACACTTTTTAGAAACCAAAGTTCAAACTAAATGTGAATGAACGAGAACGCGGAGTCTGCGAAGAGTCAGTACAAGGAGAATAACCGCCTGCAGAGTGTTCAGGGTCAACGCCTGAATACTTAGTCCAGAAAATCAAGTTATTACCTGAAGCACTGATACGCAATGTGTTCAAACCGATCTTCTTCAACTTTTCAGGAGCCACGCTATAAGAAAGCTGGAAGTACTGGAAGCGGAGGAAGTCGCCGGGTTCTACATAACGGTCGCTCACCAATGAGTTGTAAGTGGTCTTAACATTCGCACTCATGGCGTGAGGAATTGTGGTGTACTGACCATTCTTGCGCCAGCGGTGGTTAACCGAAGCACACTGGTTCATGTTGCTTGTCATGCTTTCGGCATTCAAGCGAGCAAGGTTGATGATCTTGTTACCCATACGGAAGTTGAAAGAAGTCTTCAATTCCCAACGTCCATACTTAAAGTTCACACCGAAACCACCATTGAGCTTAGGATTAGAAGTACCCAAGTATACAATATCGAGTTCGTCGATATTACCATCATGGTTGATATCCTCGTAGATAGCATCACCACCATCAAACTGGTAGTTCTTGCCACCATAGTTAAAGTACATGGGGAGCGGGTTACCGTTCTTGTCGTAAACAACATTGCCATTGGCGTCGAACACGATAGGTGTAGACTTTGCCAATTCAGGACGTGCAGAGCTCTTGTCGCTTACCCACAAGTCGGGACGAATGTTGCCGGCAGCCGTGTTCGGGTTACCATATTCGTCAGTCCAGTTGTTCTTCGGGTTCTCCTGGCCATTGATGGGCTGGAAGTAACCATTGTGGTCGTAGTCGTAAGCATAAACGCCCTTGAACTTGAAACCATAGATACCACCCAAAGCATTACCAATCTGCACACGGCTGAGCACCTCACCATTATAGTATTGGATATCAGTGTTGTACGAAGCCAACACCGAAGCGTCCATATTGGTGATAGTGTTCAAGTTCTGAGAGATATTGGCACGGAAGTTCATGCTGAACTTACCCACCTTGAAGAGGTCGCGCGTTGAAACATAAAGTTCCCAACCCTTGTTCTCCATATCGCCGACGTTGGCCCAAGCCAATCTTGCGAAACCGGTAGTAGAAGGGATACGCACGTTAGAGTTCAACAAGTCAGAAGTCTTTTTGTTGTACACATTCAAGTTGAACCTGATAAGGTCCTCAAAGAGGTTCAAGTCCACACCAATGTTCCAAGACTTAGTCTTCTCCCAACGGATTTCGGTAAGCTTCAAGTTTTCAGGATACATTACCTGCGTACCATTGTATGATACACCGCTACGGTTGTACTTGTTGTACATCAAGCCCTCGCTACCTGGAGCAAGACCAGTCATACCCCAACCTGGAGAGAATGCCAACATGCTGATGACACCGCGCAGAGGCTTGAAGAACTTTTCGTCAGAAATGTTCCAACGACCAGACACACCGGGGAAGAAGCCCCACTTGTTGCCCGAACCAAAGCGTGTGCTACCATCGGCACGAAGCGTGAAGTCGAAGATGTACTTAGAACCGAAAGCGTAGTGGATAGAACCAGTACCGGCTGCACGGTGGCTCTTGCCAGTGCCCGAGCTTGAACCGGTGAGGTAACCATTTACGGTCGGGTCGGTGATACCACCAGTCACACCAGTAGTTGAGTGGCTCTGCGAAGTGCTGTTAGTCGAAGTAATTTCGAAACGGCCGAGAACTTGCAACTGGTGGTCAGTATTTGCAAAGTGCGGGTGGAAAGTCAACTGGTGACGGGTTGTGAACTCAAGGTTCTTGTTCTCACCATTACTTGTCTTGTAAATACCATCACTCCAAGTATCAGAAGTGAGCGAACCAGGATAGTAAGACTGAGAAGAATAAGTGTAAGCGTTCATGTAAACATCACCACGGTAGTTGAGTTCCGTTTCATCATCGCTCTTGCCCAACAACTTGTACTCGATGTTGAACTGCGGTTTGATGGTATAGGTAGACTCGTGCTGCCAAGCCAAATTGGCAATGGCCACGGGGTTACCATTGGTGATCATGTCGTTAAGATAATAAGAAGTACGACCGCTATTAGCACCTACCAAGCCAGAAGAAGAGGCACGCGGCGGCATGATGAAATATTCGCCAGTGTCGAAGTATTCACCCACGCCATCAGCTGTTTCGCGATATTCGTAGCGGTTGATAGACATATTAGGCATGGCCTTATATGCACGTCCCAAGATGCCGCTATCATAGTTCTTATTATTCTTTGTATAAGTCAAAGAGAAAGTTGAAGAGAACTTGATACGGTCAGAAACCCAGTAGTCCAAGTTCATCAACGTAGTCAAACGGTTAAGAGACTGCTTGATGATGGTACCCGTTTCGTGGTCGTAAGTACCAGACACACGGAATACGGCCTTTTCACCACCACCTGATACAGACACACCATATTGATGAGTCTGACCGAACTGTGTTACTTCCTTAATCCAATCAGTGTTCTTATTATAGTTACCATAATAAGACGGGTGGCTTGTCAAGTACATGATTTCGGCAATACTTGACTGCTCCTCGGTAAGCATACGTGGGTTGTGGTAAGCCTCCTTCAACATCATGGTATAGCCGTCACCATCAAGCATTTTCATGCCTGAAGGCTGCCATGAACCAGAGAAACGATAGTTGAAGTTTACTTTGGTTTTACCACGAGCACCACGACGTGTGGTGATTTCGATAACACCATTCGAACCACGGGCACCCCAAATAGCAGTAGCCGAGGCATCCTTCAGCACCTTGATGCTTGCAATATCCTCAGGAGCCACCTGCAAGAGTGTGGCAAACTGCTCTTGGTTGTCCATATTGTCGAGTTCGAGAGAACTGTTGTCATAATCCTCAAGGATATAACCATCGACAACAATCAAGGGGTTCTGGTTACCATTGATAGAAGTTACACCACGCAGACGCATGCTTGAACCCGAACCGAGGTTACCAGAGTTTGACACAATGTCAAGACCGGCAATCTCACCTTGAAGGGCATCGGCAGCAGTCTCGAACGAGAGGCCAGCCATCTGGTCCATATCAAGCGTTTGCTGAGCGGTAGAAATTTCGCGTTCAGGAATGACGAGACCATTAGAGCGTGTTTTACGCGTTGTGGTAACCTCGGCAGATTTGAACGTATTCTTATCAATGAGTTCGATGTTAAATCGCGCATTGGCACCAATAGGAAGAATCTTCGTCTGGTAGCCAATGTAAGAAACGCGCAGACGGTTGGCCGGATTCTTTACAACCATAGAGAAGTTACCATTGGCATCAGTTTGCGCTGCGGTAACGTTACGGTTATTTTTGTCCTGCTCAACTACATACGCCATTACAATGGGGCCGTCGGCTTTACTCCACACACGACCCGAGATGCGCTTCTGTGCGTTAGCGGCTAAAGCACAAAAGAAGCACAAGACCAGCGTTAATAGGAACTTTATGTTATTCATAATATTGGTATTTATTTCTTGAGTCCGAACTTCTTAACAAATGCTCTTGCCGCAGCAGGAGTAGCCCAATCCTTGTCGAAGCGACCACCTGTCAGCGTCTTAAAGAGTAAGAAATCTTGACCTTTCAGACCATGCAAAACAGCGTAAGAAGACGATTTAATGCTACGTGCTTTGGTTGCTTCGTCATTCAATTCATAGTCGCGAGCGAACAAGTTGTGTTTGCCCTCCTCGGTTGACACATTAAATGCTTGAGCCTGGCCTTCAATTATATCACCTGTGTTCACGCCAGCATTATTAGTCATTGAGCGGGCATCAAATACTTGGAGTCCGCCAACTTTATGACGTACTGCAACAGGAATAAATGTATTAGTCTTGCTATCGCTACATGCAGACTGGCTGAAGTTGTAACCATTGTCGCTGTAACCATCAACAAAATAAGATTGGTCGCAGAAGTGATACTTCAAGAAGTCAACCAAGCAAGTAATCATTGCCTTTGCCTTATCCTGAGTGCCTTCCTTCCAAGTCTTATTATTATCGGTGTAGTTTTCCTTTACATACGCCTTGATAGATTCAAGGGTAGGCAAACCAAGACTTTCAGCTTGAGTAATAGCATCGTTTGTCGGCACGAAGATAGTATAACGATAGTTGTTGAAGAAACGTACCAAGCTGGTGTTGACAGCAGTCAGACGTGCTCCCACACCACTACCATTCATGGCAAAGATAGCATATTTCTGCTTCTCAGTAGTCCACTGATTGTCAGTCAGACCAGCATTCTCAAAGAAAGCAGCCTTCAACTCATCTTCGTTCATACCATATTCAAACGAAGAGCAAAGTTCGAAGAACTTGCTATACTCAGCGTTCTTTTCAGCCAAATCCTTCAACACTGTGAATACATTGTTGATAGTAGGCTGCATAGGACGGTCGAGGAAGTAAGTGTGACCGTTACCATAACCAATAGAAGCGCGTGACTGATCAAATCCCTTTATTACACTGCAAGAGAAGTTGTTGTTGGGGTATCTATCGTTGTTCACATCACGTTGGAAACCACCTTCAACTACCATGCCTGTGCCATCAGACTTGTTGGAATGTGTTACTACCACAACAGGAGCACCACTACGTGACAAGTAATAGCTTTGGTTAGGTTCGATGCTTTCAGCACCATTACCCGAACCATGTACAACAATGTGCTGGTCCACCATGTCACAAAGAATCTGCGCCTTAGTAGCACCAAAGCCTGAACCTACATTATCACTTGCAGCACTTGAAGTTGAAGTACCGAGCGGTCTGTCAGTCTTTGCACTCATCTGTGCATCGCGCTCATAACGATAACCCGTTGCTACAACAGGTACAACCTTGCCCTTGGCCGTCACATTAGATGGTTTCAACGACCAATATCTGTACGACGTCACATTGCCAGCAGCAAAGCTCACGGGGTCAGCATAACCAGTGTTGGCCAATCCTTCGTCAACCGGCACAAACAATGAGAAGTTAGACTGCATGGCGAGCAAATAAGTGCTGTAGAACTTACGCAGCGGAGCGTTAGCATAATCAGACGTAATATGTCCGTCGTCAGCGTGAATGGCTGTATTCATTACGCGGGTACCCTGGTCAAAGAGCACCGGACCAGAAACAGATGCAAAGTCAGGCGGCGTAATCATGTCCTTCATTACATAAACCACACCGTTGTTAGCCACGAGCACCTTTTCGATAGCAGCCTTATAGTCCTTCACATCAGGATACTGCGAGAACATTTGGTCCTGTGCAGTATTCATTACAGAAAGATACTTGCTGGGCACAGTAGAGTTGAAAGATTCCTTCATCAAGTTGTTGATCAACTTGACCATAATGTTTTGCGGAATCTGATAAAGGTCCTCGAGCAAGTTTGAGTGATCGCTATTGGGTGCGTAGTTTTCAATCAAAGAGCGGCCAGTACCTTCGAGGAAGTACTTGCGCATAGCCTCATCGTTAGGCACGAACATGGCAGCCATATCCTGCTCCTTGGTCGAGTTGTCTACAGAATAGGCATTCCATCCCGGATCGTATGAAAGACGAGACACTGAGCTACCCAAATCTTCGCCATCGGGATCCTTAGCCAAAGAACCCTGCTGGCCACGCTGGGCTATATACAACTTTTGGAATACAGAGTCTGCCTGAATGCTGTGCAGTGCTTTGTACTCCTCAGTCAAAGTAGCATCATAATAAGGTGCGCTAAAGCGGTCGAGCATGGCGCTGAAGAGCTTCGTGTTAGGATTTTTACGAATTTCCTCAGCCATGTTGCCCGGAGTTACGAGCACCTTGTCGAGCACATGAAAATAACCGTTCAAGCAAGTTACGTCAGGTGTAGTAATTTCGGCATCGTAAACGAAGCTGCGGTTCTTGCTATCATTCCATGCCTTGTCAGTACCATCCAAGTTAAGAATGAAAGAGATATCGCTTGGTGTTATATTCTTTTCATTCATCTGAGCCTGGAGGAAGTGAGTCATCATAGGCGTGGTTTTGTCCAATGCCATATAAATACCCTTGCCAGGATAGCCCGGATTGGTGTAACGGTCCCAAAAACGCTTGTCGGGTGTTTCACTCGTCGACTTGTTCAAGTTGTGAGGTAAGTCCTCAGCCTTGAAGAAGGGCACAGAGTCAGTAGCCGACAACGCAGAGAGCTGACGGAGACAAAGGTTTTTAACTGGTCCCTGAATAGTGCTCAACATCTCAACAACATAAGCATTGTTAAGCATTGAACCATTCAGGAGCAAACGCTTTTGGTTAGTAGACAATTGGTCGTAGCTATTTACGCCCCAACTGTTACTTGAGAAGAACTGATTATAAGACTCATCGTTTGCCACAAACAGGGTTTTACTACCTGTTTTTTGCATCACGTCCTTATAACCCAGATCATCAATCAACCTAATTACAGTTTTGAAGTTACCGCGGGCGTTCAACTCGTCATATATACTCTGACCTAAGAAGCTGGGCTTTGTTTCGTCCAGATCATAATCGTCGGAGCATGAGTACGTCACACCGCAGGTAGAAAGCAAACAAGCTACGCCAAGCAACTGCTTACCCATTCTGCAAAAACGGTTTTTCATACGCTTTGAATTGGATTAATTATTTTATTTTATTTGTTTTCTGATATAATGGTCAGGGAAGATGGCCCCTGGATAACTGTTTTCTGAATGCCATCAAGCTGATACACACCGACTTATTAACTATTCGACATGTTACAGCTCAGCATTTTGCTCACACTGCCTTACAAGCTCAAAGATTAGGCACGCAGTTTTCGACAATGCTCACTTAGTGAATTGACTGCAAATTTAATAGTTTTTCTATGGGTCACACAAGCACCGAGCAACATTATTTTAGAAATTAAGATTTATTAGTAATGTGTTTTGTTGCAAGTGTTAAAGGGCTCGGGCTTTTGATTTTACAAAATAGAACCCAGCATTACAAATAACCACACAGAACGTCAAAAAACTATACCAAATAGCCTAACGAGTGTTATCATTCTCACTATTTTTTAACAGCAACGGCGTAAATGCCCATACACATTGCGCGTCACAAAATCACACACTTTTGAAGCGGGGCAGATGCCGTCAAATCTTGAAGAAGATATTTTCGACTATTTGCGCACGCATTAAAATGCGCACATCGACCAGTGCAGACAATCACGCACCTTACTCAACTTTCGGATTTAGAAAGTGCGGGCTGAAAGCCCAATGGAGCACCCAGCCCAGGGCAAGCGAAGCGACACCCTGGGTCCCCCGTGTTGGAGCAGTCGCGCCCTGTAAGGGCAAAAGCATTACGATACGCTTTGGAGTTTCCCCGGGCAGCGATAATTGCCATATTAGCCCATTGGTTCATAGCCATTTGCAAGCATATTAGTGGGGAAAGCAAGCGTAATTGCGCAGAAAGCAGTATATTTGCGGTTAATAACCACCTTTTATTTAATACCACAACTTATAATAGTAACAACAAATGAAAGTAATAAACCTGGGCGAACGGAGTTCGGTTATAAACTCATACATGGCGCAGTTGCGCGATGTGGAAGTGCAGAAGAACCGCACCCTCTTTCGCCGTAACATGCAGCGTATAGCCCGCGCCACAGCCTATGAGGTGAGCCGCACGCTGCAATATTCTGAAAAGGCCATCACCACACCGCTGGGCGTGAAACAAGTGCCCACCTACGACGACCGCATTGTGGTAGGCACGGTGCTGCGTGCCGGTGTGGCATTTCACGAGGGATTTCTCGACACGTTTGACCAAGCCGACTCGGCCTTTGTGGCCGCTCACCGTGACGAGGGCAAGCGCGAGGACATTAAAATACACGTTGACTACATAGCCGCTCCGCAGTTGGACGGCTGTACCTTTTTGATGGTGGACCCCATGCTTGCCACTGGTGGTTCGCTCGAACTCTCTTACAAGGCTTTCCTTACGCACGGCACACCGGCCAAACTGCACATTTGCTGTGCCATTGCCGCACAAGAGGGCATTGACCACTTGTGCCGCGTGTTCCCCGACGATGTCACACTCTGGGTGTCGGCCGTCGACCCTATCCTTAACGACCAGGCTTACATCGTGCCGGGCCTTGGCGATGCCGGTGACTTGTCTTTCGGTCCGAAATTGGATTAGAGGGGGAGGGTAGGTTAGAGGGTTATGAGGTTATGAGGTTATAAGGTTATAAAGTAACCTTTGTGTGTTAGGTAGGTTATGGTAATCTTTTAACCCTCTAACCTCATAACCCCTTAACCTCCCTCTAAACCTCATACCCCCCTTACCTCATCTCCCTCCTCCTTGCTTGCCTAACACACAAAGGTTACTTTATAACCTCATAACCTCATAACCCCATAACCTCCTCCTATATATGAAGAAACTCTTATCCCTTTTGTTACTGCTTGCCCTTGGCTGCGGTACAGTCTCTGCCCACGATTTCAAGATAGAAAAGGGGCAATTTGTGCTCGATGGCAAACCCATCACTCTGGTGTGTGGTGAAATGCACTATCCGCGCATACCACAGGAGTACTGGCGCGACCGACTGTTGCGTGCCAAAGCCATGGGCCTTAACTGCATATCAACCTACGTGTTCTGGAACATTCACGAGCGCCAGCCGGGCAAGTTCGACTTTACTGGCGAAGCCGACCTGGCAAAGTTTATACGTACTGCGCAGGAACTGGGCCTCTATGTGGTGCTCCGTCCCGGCCCCTATGTATGTGCCGAATGGGACTTCGGCGGCTTCCCCTATTGGTTGCAGAACAACAAGCACATGAAGTGGCGCAGCGACGACCCTGACTTTTTGGCCGCTTGCCAGCGCTACATCACGCGATTGGGCAAAGAAGTGAGCAAGTACTGCGTGGGCAATGGCGGCAATGTGCTGCTTGTGCAGGTAGAAAACGAGTATGGCTCATACAGCAACGACCGCGTGTATATGGGCAAAATACGCGACATGTTGGAGAAGGCCGGCTTTAATGCCCCCTTCATCACCTGCGACGGTGCAGGACAAATGCCCAACGGCTACATGAAGGGTGTGCTGCCCACAGTTAATGGTTCGGTGGGCGAGGAAGTAAAGCGCGCCATCGACCGCTTCTATCCCGGCGGCCCCTACTTTGTGGCAGAATTCTATCCCGCATGGTTCGACGTGTGGGGACAAGGACACTCACGCCGCGACTACCGCTCGCCGGCACAGCAAATTGACTGGATGCTCGGTCATGGCGTGTCGGTTAATATGTACATGTTCCACGGTGGTACGAACTTTGCCTATACCAATGGTGCCAACACCATAGGTAGTGGCTATGAGCCACAGCCCACCAGCTACGACTACGATGCACCGCTCAGCGAGTCGGGTGTGGCCACACCCAAGTATTATGCTTTCCGTGAGGTGATACAGAAGCACTTGCCCGCCGGCGAAACGCTGCCCGATGTGCCTGCTGCCAACCCTGTGGCCACCTTTGCACAGGTGCAGCTGCTCGACAGTGTGCCCCTGCGTGCCGCCTTCGGACGCAGCATGCAGTCTGAACGTCCGCTCACAATGGAAGAGGCCGGACAGGACTTTGGCTACATTCACTATCAAACTACCGTGGAAAAGGGTGGCAAGGGCCGACTCGTTCTGCGCAAGTTGCGCGATTATGCCATCGTCTTTGTCAATGGCAAGCGTGTAGGGTCGCTCGACCGCCGTTTCAGCCAGACGGGCATGATGGTAGACATACCCGATGGTGCCAAACTCGAAATATTGGTGGAGAACGTGGGCCGCATAAACTATGGTCCCGACTTGCTCGACAACCATAAGGGCATCACCGAGAGCGTAAATTTCTGTGGCAGGGAACTGAAGGGCTGGACTACCACACCGCTTCCGCTCTATCAACTCACCAAAATGCCGCGCTGCCAGGCTCCCGAAAAGGGTGACCACGACATGGAGGGCGTGGCTTTCCACCGCGGTACCTTCAAACTCGACAAGCGTGGCGACGTATTCCTCGACATGAGTGGTTGGGGCAAGGGTGCCGTGTGGGTTAATGGCCGCAGCATAGGCAAGTTCTGGCAAATTGGTCCGCAGCAAACGCTTTATGTGCCGGGTCCGTGGGTAAAGAAGGGCCGCAACGAGGTGATTGTGTTCGACATGGAGCCTACTGGCCACTATGGTGTGGCTGGTTTGGCCGACCCCGTGCTCGACAAGTTGGGCCACGACCACAATGCTCCCAAGGCTGGCGGTCGCGTTCAGCCCACAGGCAAGCCTATCATTGAAGATGGCGACTGTGTGTTAAGCGCCACCATGCAGAAGGCTGATGGCGTGCAGCACTTCGACTTTAAGGCACCTGCCACCATGCGCCACCTCTGTATTGAGGTGGAAAGCTCGTACGACGGCAAACACTCTTGTCTGGCCGAGATCAACCTTATCGGCGAGGACGGCAAGCCGCTGCCTAAGGACGCTTGGTCTGTAGTGTATGTAAGCACAGAACAGGCTGACGAAGGACCGGCTGAATACCTCTTCGATGAAAACAAGCGTCAATACTGGCACTCAAAGTGGAAGGGCGTAGACCCCGATGAGTTCCCTCACCGTGTCATTATCGACCTTGGCGAAATTCAAACTGTGAAAGGCATCGAGCTGCAACAGCGCAACCCCAATATGCCGGGGTGTGTTAAGGACTTCCGTGTCTACGGCCGTCCGCAGTTCTTCCTCTTTAAGTAAAGGTTATGAGGGGGTTATGAGGTTATAAGGTTATGAGGTTATAAAGTAACCTTTGTGTGTTAGGTCGGTTATGGTAATCTTTTAACCTCTTAACCTCTTAACCCTCTTACCCCTCTTACCCCCCTACCTCATCTCCCTCCTTGCTTGCCTAACACACAAAGGTTACTTTATAACCTTATAACCTCAAAACTCATAACCTTATCCCCCTCATACCCCCTTCTCCCCTCCCTATATTCTCATGAAACAAGCTGTCATATTATCTCTGTTATTAGCCTATGCCCCAAGTATGGCACAGGCACAAGTAAAGGTGAGTCAGACGGCCACACAAGTGACCATTGAGAACCAGTATTTGTCGCGCACCTTTAATATAACCGGCAACCGCCTTACGCCAGGCGTGCTTGTAAACAAGCGTGCCGCAGGAGCCACCTTCACACCTGGCCAGGGCAGTGAGGAGTTTGCACTCAATCCGCAGGCCCGTCAACACACCCTTGTCAGTCGCAAGGGGTGGAAGGCCGAGGCCGACTCGTGGTGTAACGAGTCGGCAACAGTGGGCAACCCCAACCTGGCCATCGATGGCGACAACGGCACCATGTGGCACACATGGTACGCCACCCCCACACCGGGCGGGCAAAAGGGCAACGACAAATTGCCGCACAGCCTCATCATATCGTTGGGCAAGCGCACCGCATTCCGCGCTTTTGGCTATCTGCCGCGCCAGGGAGCCTATGGCGCCATGTCGAACGGCAACATCAAGGGGTACGAATTCTACATATCGAACGACAAAAAGAAATGGACGCTCGTAAAGAAAGGCAAGTTCAACTATAACAGCGTGCAAACCATTTGGGTGGCCCTCGACAAGGAGTACAAAGCCAAGTATGTAAAGCTCACCGAAACCTCGTCAACCAACGGCGGCGCATTCGGTGCCTGTGCCGAGTTCTACCTCACCACCGATGTGGTAAAGTCTGCCGCAGCACCCGCCACAGGCTTGAAAGCCTCGGCCATGAAAGTAAAGGGTGTGCATGTGGCCAGCACGGGCAATGGCAAACGCGTCACCTTCGACCTGGCCCCAACGGCCTATACCAACCCCGTCGACGGCGTGACATCAACATGGGACATCGACATGGTGGTGGAGATGAACGACAACGACCACTTTATGCGCAAATACTTGCTCGTAAAGGCTGCCGATGAGGCTACCCGCGCCCTGCCCATCGACTACATTGAAATGGAAAACCTTGGCACACAGCAGGTGCCAGCCAACAGCAAGTGGACCCGCCAGCAGGCTGCCGGCGGCGAGGGCGGCATGTCGGCCTACACCATTACGCTGGGGCAGCCCGTGTATGTGGACGGCATGTTCTTCGGTTCAGAGTTTCCGCAGGCCGAAAACGAGATTGACGACCAGGGCATGTACCACACCCGCTATTACAGCGGCAAGTCGCTCAAAACGCTCGACCTTAACGAGCATCGCGTCAATGCCAACGTCCAGTTCCGCACATGGCCTAATGTGACGGGCGCCACACGTTCGGCCACCGACCACAACGTCATACGCACCGACTTCTTCAAATACATCAACACCATAGCCCGCCCCATCAAGGCACGCATGCAGTACAACTCGTGGTACGACTGGATGATGGACATCACCGAGGACCGCATCAATGCCTCGTTCCGCGAGATGGAGCGCGGTTTCACGCAGTACGGGCTGCGCCCCATGGACTCGTATGTGGTGGACGACGGCTGGAACAACTACGACCAGGTGGGCACCGTCGAGTCGGGCACCACGCACAACACTACCGGATTTTGGGAGTTCAACTCAAAGTTCCCCAACGGCTTGAAGGGCGCCAGCGACATTGCCCACCGCTATGGTTCGGGCTTTGGTATATGGCTCGGTCCGCGCGGCGGCTACAACTTCAACCAGCAGTGGGGCAAATTCCTTGAGCAACACGGCAACGGCACCTACAGTACCACCACCTACGATGTGGTGACAGGCGACTCGGTGTATGTGGCCAAGCTGCGCGACTTCTTTATCAAGCAGCAGCGCGACTACGGTGTGAACTATTGGAAACTCGACGGATTTGCCACCCAACAGCCGCAGGCATCTACCAACGGACGCTACATTACGGGCGGCAAAAACGGCAATTATTACTTTACCGAACACTGGGAACGCTGGTACCGCAACCTCGATGCCATGTATGCCGATGCCAAGAGCCGCAACCAGGACTTGTGGATTAACCTGACCTGCTATGTCAACCCCTCACCCTGGATATTGCAGTGGAGCAATTCGGTGTGGATACAGAACTCACGCGACATGTGGCATGCCGTGGTGGACGGCCGCGAACGCGAAATGGACCAACAACTCTCCTACCGCGACGACCGCTATTGGGTGTTTATCAACAGTCAGCAGCTGCAGTTCCCGCAGGCCCACATCTTCAACCACGACCCCGTGTATGGCAAAACCGGTGCCGTGGCCCCCAATGCCATGACCGATGCAGAGTTCCGCGCCTATTTGTATATGATGGCAACCCGCGGCACGGCCTTTTGGGAGATGCTTTACAGCTACAACCTCATGAACGAGGGCAACAAGTGGCTCATCAACGCCGAGGCCCTCAACTTTGTAGACAGTCATTACGAAACCTTGCGCAACGCCATATACTTTGGCCAGTCACCCCTCAAGGGCGGCATCTACGGCTACTCGTGCTGGCGTCAGGGCAGCAATGGTGCGGCTGATGGCATCGCGTCGTTCCGCAACCCCTCAAATAGTGAGCAAACCTACACCTACACCCTCGACAAGAGCGTGGGAGTGCCCGAACAGGCTGCTGGTTTGTGTGCCTCGCTGGTGATGGAGTATACGGGCAATCCTGAGCAGCAGACGGCCGAGGCTGAGGCTTATGCCGCTGCAGCCAATGCCAAGGGGCTGGCCTATGGCTCAACCCTCAGCATCAAGCTCAAACCGGGTGAAATAAGGGTGCTGCGCTTTGCTGCCGACAGTGCGGTGGCTGCGCAACCCGTCATGGCACGTGCCAACAAGCAGCACGAAGTCACACTCGTGATGGACCAGCCCGTATGCACCGACGGGGCCACCTTCGAACTGCTTGCGGGCGGCAAGCGTACCGGAAAGCCTGCCACAGCTGTCACCACCGATGCCGACTACCGCACACTGCACCTCACCTTTGGCAGCACCTTGGGCGAGACCAAACCATACAGCATACGTATCAAAGGACTGAAAAACTGGCAAGGTGCTGCCACTGCGGCCGAGTCGCCACAGTTCTACTTTGCTCCCGACAGTGTGCTTGAGTGTATCGAAAAGCCCGTCACGTTGAACGAGGCAGTGCGCCTTGGCTCGCACAAGGCTGTTGTGGGCAAGGGCGATTTCAGCATCGACTTTACGCTGACCACCACCGATGCCGATGTGCAGTTGGCCAGCCAGGGCGAAGCATGGAGCTTGGCGCTCAAGGGTGGCAAACTTTGTTTCAAAGCGGGCCATGTGGCCTACACAACCCCCGTCAGCGTGCACGATGGCAAAGCCCACCACATTGTGTGCTGCCGCGAGCGCAACGGCATGGTGAAGGTATATGTCGACGGCCAATTACAAGGCACAGCCTATGACAAGGCTTACGTAAATGAGCCCTTGCAGGCGGCCCCCATCGTGCTGGGCCAGGCAGGGCGCACCTTTACTTTCGACACCTTCACCCTGCGCGATGGTGCCCAAGTAGGGTTATGAGTTTTGAGGTTATAAGGTTATAAAGTAACCTTTGTGTGTTAGGCAAGGGGGTAGGAGGTTAGAGGGTTATTGGGTTAGAGGGTTAAAAGATTACCATTGCTTGCCTAATACACAAAGGTTACTTTATAACCTCATAACCCCCTAACCCCCTAACCTTATCCCCCTCCCCCTCCCCCTTGCTTGCCCAAACACGCAAAGGTAACTTTATAACCTTATAACCTCAAAACTCAAAACTAAAAACTCATAACCTCAAAACCCTATGCCAAATAATAGCAACATAGCCAAGTCAAAGCTAAAAGGCGCATTCACGCTGACAGGCACCGTCATTGTGGTGGTGCTGTTGTTGGTATACTTCTTGCCACGCGAAACCAAGTTCGGCTACGAGTATGAGCAAGGGCGCCCCTGGCGCTACAACTCACTGATAGCCACCTTCGACTTCCCCGTGTACAAAACCCCCGACGAGGTAAAAGCCGAACGCGACAGCGCGCTCTCACAGTTTCAGCCCTTCTACACCGAAGACGTACAGATAGCGCAACGCCAGATAGCCGCCTTCGAAACAGCATGGCGCGCAGGCCGTTTTGGCGATGTGCCGGCCCACTGCCTCAACCATGTCGACAAAATGCTGCGTGGTGTCTACGAGGCCGGCATAGTGCCATCGGCCGACCTGTCGCAAATGGCCAAGGAGCGCACCCCCGGTGTGCGGGTGGTTGAGGGAACCGAGGCCGTGACGCGCCCCATTACCGAACTCTACTCCACCCGTTCGGCCTACGAGTATATAGTGTATGCCGACACTATAAACTTTCCGCGCGAGCTATTAGCCCGTTGCAACATCAACGAATATCTGTCGCCCAACCTCAGCATCGACAGTGCCAAAACCTCTGCCGTGCGCGAAGACCTGCTTGCCGCCGTGTCGCCAGCATCGGGCATGGTACAGAGCGGACAGCGCATCATCGACCGTGGCGAGATAATATCGGCCGAGCAGTACAAAATACTGCAATCATTCGAACGCGAAACCGTGCGCCGCAACGACCCCTCAAAGGGCATGTGGCAGGTAGTGACAGGCCAAGTAATATTTGTGCTCTGCGTCATAGTAGCCTTTGTGTTCTACCTGCGCCTGTTCCGCCGCGAATATCTGCGTTCGCCGCACAGCATACTGCTGCTGTCGTCGCTCATTGCCATATTCCCCCTCATCACCTATGCCATGGTCGACCAAAAGTTCCTCAACGTCTACATGGTACCGTATGCCATGGTGCCCATATTTGTGCGCATATTCATGGACTCGCGCACAGCCTTCATGACCATGGTGTGCTCCGTCATACTCTCATCGTTAGCCCTCCACTCCAACTACGAGTTCGTGATTGTGCAATTCATGTCGGGCATGACCGCCATCTACGCCCTGCGCGACCTTACCGAGCGCTCGCAACTGCTGCGTGTGGCCCTTGCCGTGTTTGTCACGAGCAGCGCCATCATGTTAGGCTACGACCTGTCGCAAGGCATCGAGTTCTCACACCTCGACCGCTCAATGTACGTGTACAATGCCGTTAACGGCGTGCTGCTGCTCTTTGCCTATCCGCTGCTTTACATGATTGAAAAGCTGTTCGGCTTCACCTCGAGCGTCACACTCGTCGAGCTGTCCAACACCAACAACAGCGTGTTGCGCCGCATGTCCAAGGTGGCACAAGGCACCTTTGTACACTCGTTGCAAGTGGCCAATCTGGCAGCCGAGGTAGCCGACAAAATAGGTGCCAAACCCCAGCTCGTGCGTACCGGCGCCCTGTATCACGACATAGGCAAAATGCTCAACCCCGCCTTCTTTACCGAGAACCAGACAGGCGTCAACCCCCACGACGAGCTTACCGAGGAGCGTTCGGCACAAATCATCATCAGCCACGTGACCGAGGGCCTCAAGCTGGCCGACAAGTACCACCTGCCCAAGGTCATACGCGACTTCATAAGCACCCATCACGGCCGTTCACAAGTAAAGTACTTCTACATTCAGTGGAAGAACAAGCACCAGGGCGAGGAGCCCGACGCCAAGCTCTTTACCTATCCCGGCCCCAACCCCTTTACGCGTGAGCAAGCCATACTCATGATGTGCGATGCGGTAGAAGCCTCGTCGCGCTCGCTCAAAGAGTTTACAGAGGAAAGCATCAAGGAGTTGGTCAACCGCATCATCGACGGCCAGGTGCAGGCAGGCTATTTCCGCGAGTGCCCCATCACCTTCCGCGACATAGCCGATGCCAAGCGCGTGTTGGCCGAGAGCCTTAAAACCATCTACCACACCCGTATAGCCTACCCCGAGCTCAATGCCAAGCCCGCCGAGCCGGCACCACAGCCACGCCGCACCTATTTCTTCGGCCGCAGATAACATTCGGGGTCGCCGCATAACATACATTGTTGACAGGTTGACAAGCATACTTTGCTTGCCAGCCTGTCAACTTTTATATATAGCAGTCTGGTGAAACGCAAATATGCGAACGTACTCAACCGCCCAACGTTACCACGCAACTCAAACTCTAATGGGGGCGACGCGTCTCGCGTCGGGGTAGAGAAAAGAGGAAAATATGAATTCTACTTAATAATAGCTGCATCTTTTCCCGACGCGAGACGCGTCGCCCCCATTAGTGCTTGCGTTAGTGCTTGAGTTGTGTGCTTGCGTTTAGTGCTTGCGTTGGGAGGTAGCGTTAGTGCTTGAGTTATGTGCTTGGGTTTAATGCTTGCGTTTAGTGCTTGGGTTTAATGCTTGCATTTAGTGCTTGCGTCCATTTGCATTTTTACGTTCAACCATATATAATATCATAGTGCGCAAACAGCTTACTACGTGTAACCATGTGTTATACAACATATTCACAAATGTGTTATAAAAAGAGCAAGTTGCGTAACTTTGCAACCGAAAAACATATAATCACTTTACTATTACTGTTACTACATGAAAAGAAATCTACTAATCACAGCACTACTATGCAGCTCCGGCCTTTATGCTACAGCCCATAGCAGTGCCCCGATCCCTGCCCCCGCAGGCCAGACCGAGGCAGTTGCTGCCGACTACGAGTATACTGGCGAGATGAGCATCAACATGTCCACAGGGCATTTTACAGCGTTCAATGGCAATAAATTATACGCCTCAACCTGGCAAAGCACCAAAGGTTGGTCAAACGTGCCAGTTGTCCGCCTCATCTGTTCCAGCAACCAAAAGGCTCAAAACAACATGGATGTGGCTGGCAGCAATGCAACAACCATTGTGGCCCATCGTGGTAGTGTTGACAGCGAGTATGCCCTGGTTGTAGAGAAAGGCTACGTCATAACAGGCGTCAGTTTCGACTTTGCCATAGCCTCAGGCAGCAGTGCCGTTACGGTAACACCCATTGGCGGCACCGCCGTAAAAAGTACAGCCGAAGGGCAACACGTCGAGGTAAAAGGACTGAGTGCCGACACCGTAGTAGCCTTCAAACTCAGTGGCGAAAACAAAGCCATAGCTCTGACCAACCTCAAGGTGACTTATGGCAAGGTAAAGCCAGCCTTTGCCTCGGGCCAACTGGCCATCAACACCTCAACAGGTACACTTAACGCCAATAGTGGTTTCTGCTCAGCCTGGACAAGTACACAGAATTCGCCGCAAATCAAGCTCGATTGCGGGGTAAGAAACATCAGCGTGGCTAACTGCACCAACGGCATCATGCAGTGCTGGCGTGGCAACCAGTCAGACAGCAAATACACCCTCACCGCCCAAAGTGGCTGGGTAATAACCGGCTACAGTTTCGACTTCACCGCAGCTGATCCTGCAAAGCCCTGTGGCGTGACGGGCCCCGACGGCAAGAAACTCACCAGCAGCAGTGCTGTGCAGCACATCAAGGCCACGGGCCTTTATGACAAATCGGTGGTAGCCTTTGCCATGAACGATGCCAATCATGCCATCAATGTGTCAAACTTCGTAGTAACGTGGGAAACCGACACGACTGCCAACACCGAACTGCCAGGTTACACCGTGTTCGACAACAGTGGTGCGGTGCCTTACCGCATTCCCGCCATCGGCACCGCCGCCAATGGCGACCTCGTGGCAGTGGCCGACTACCGTTACAGCAAGGCCGACATAGGCAGCGGACGAGTAGACTTGCACCTGCGCATATCAAAGGACAATGGCCAGAGCTGGGGCGAGGTAATGATGCCCGAGAATTTTAAGGGCGATGGCCAAATGACCACATGGCGACATGACAAGGCCGCTTATGGCGACCCCTGCATAGTAGGCGACCGCGAAAGTTCGCGTATGATGATAGTGTCGTGCTCAGGTTTCCCCGGCTTCTTCAGCAAGGACGAAAAGCACCTTGGTTGGGCACGTTGGTATTCTGACGACAATGGCCAAACATGGACAGGACCAGAATACATCGATATGAAATACATTTACGAGCCATTGGCTGCGGCAGGTACCCCCGTCAACGGTTTCTTTGTAGGTTCGGGCAAGATACACCAGAGCCGCTATATTAAGAAAGATAAGTATTACCGTCTTTACTGCGTAGGTTCAACACAGGAGAATGGTGGTAACAAGAAGAACTGGGTGCTTTACTCCGACGACTTTGGCGAGAGCTGGGACTTCCTTGGTGGCCTCAAGCACGCCCCCATTGTCAACACAGCCGATGAGCCCAAGGCCGAGGAGCTGCCCGATGGTAGCGTATTGCTCTCAAGCCGCGATGTAAATGGCCGCTATTACAACATTTACACCTTCAGCGGCAACGATGGCATAAGCGGCAGCTGGGGCGAAAAGGCATTGTCAAGTTCTGCCAATAATGGCTTGATAGCCAACAATGGCTGCAACGGCGAGGTGCAGGTAGTGCCAGTAGTGCGCAAGGCCGATGGTGTGAAAACCTTCATAGCCCTGCAGTCGCTGCCCACCTCAGGGCGCAACTATGTGTCAATATTCTACAAGGATCTCACCGACAAGGAAACCTATGCCAGTCCTGCCAACTTTGCCAAGAATTGGGACGGCCGCTATGTTGTAAGCAACACCTCATCGGCTTACAGCACTTGGAGCTGGCAAAAGGATAACGCTTTAGCCTTCATCTACGAAGAAGGTGGCGGCAATGGCGGTTACGACATTGTGTACAAGCGCATCGACATACCCACGCTCACAGGTGGCAAGTACGACTTCGACGCAACCCGCACCTTCGAGCGCCAGCAAATAGACTGGACTTTGGCCAACCGCATAAAAAAGATGGGCGCCTTGATCGACTCTATCAAGCCAGCTGTCGAGGCTAACACCAAATACATTTTTGGCGATAAACTCATAACCGATGCCAGCCAGTTGGAGTGCAAGTTCCGCTATTCGGGTGGCACCGCAGGCCAGGGCGACAACCAGCCTATCAGCAATTTGATTGACGGCAATGCTGACACCTACTTCCACACCGATTACAGCAAGGGTAATCTGAAAAATGGCGTGCATTGGTTTGATGTGACAGCACCCGCCGAGGGCAAGTTTGCCAATACCATAGTAGTGAACGTTACACAGCGTAAAGGTGCCAATGCCGATTTTGTGAAAGAGTTTACCATCTCGGGCTTCAACAGCGAGGCAAAGAACGACTCTGTGTATATAGCAAAAGTCACAGTGCCCAATGCCGCTGCCGGCCAACAGTCAACCATGCAGTTCACCATTCCCGAGGGAGCAAGCTACAAGTATCTGCGTTTCAATGTCACAGCCACGAGCAACAACCGCGGCTATTGGCACTTGGCAGAGTTCATGCTGAGCAAGCCCGACAGCCTCGATGCCAACAGCCCCAATGTGTTGCACCCCGACGCCTACGCCACCATGAAGGACGCCATTGCTGCAGCCGAGGCCGCAAAGCAACAGGCTACCGACAATGACATTGCCGCGTTCGAGGAGGCTTATGACGCCTACCTCCGTGCATTGCAGGGCACTGCTACCGGCATTATAGCCACTCCCGCTGTCAAGCCAGGCAAGGCTACCATCTATTACGACTTGATGGGCCGCCGTGTGGCAAACCCCGTAAAGGGCGTGTTCATTACCAATACTGGCAAGCGCGTTATTAAGTAACGTGCACGCACCCAAACAACAGCAAGTAAGGGCTGGCACTTCTCACGCGAGGTGTCAGCCCTTATTCGTTACGAACTCTACTAATAATAGCTGCATTTTTCCCCGACGCGAGACGCGTCGCCCCCATTAGTGCTTGCGTTTCTTCAAGCGCCCAACGCAATCACCCAGCGCTACCACTCAACGCTACCTCTAATGGGGGCGACGCGTCTCGCGTCGGAAAAATATGCAGCTATTATTAGCAGTAGTTGCATTTGTATTTAACTCCTATCTCTAACCCGACGCGAGACGCGTCGCCCCCATTAGAGCTTGCGTTTGGTGGTAGCGTTGGGTGCTTGAGTACGTTCGCACGTTTGTGTTTTACCACCCATAATCTTATTTATGCAAAAGTGCCTGCACCTTGCACTTTTGCTCTTTTATAGCTTGATAATCAGAGAGTTATACAGTGTAGGTACACCTGCACAATGCCTGCACTCGCTTGCACATATCTTACACAGAACCTGCACTTGCCTACACTTGCCTGCACTTATCTTACACTATGCCTGCACTACCTTGCACTTGCCTGCACTGACTGCATAGTATCTACATTTGTCTGCACTCACACTCATGGATTTCCCCGGGCGCTGCCATGAATTACAACATAGGGAGGTAGAAAAAACTTTCGGAGCAACGGAAAATTCTACCACCCTATGCACCCACACCGCCCTGGCACAACCATAAATACTACATAACTTTGGTGTGCAAGCAAGCACTTGTGCAATCAAGCAAACATTTGTGCAGACAGGTGTGTATGCAAATGTAACTGCTACCTGCACACCCGAAAACCTTGAATATCAGTTCATAAACACCAAAAAGTGCAAGGTGCAGGCAAAATAGCCAAACAAATATTTATGGCAGAATATCTGCACTTTGTGCACTCAATAGCACACTTTCAGCTGCAAAAAACATCGCTGCATATTAAAAATTCCAAGGCATAAGAGTTGTACCACAAAGGCCTTTTGACGAAAAGCATTACGCTTTGGCATTTTACCACACAGCAATTGGCTGTGCACGTGCCACCCATAAAGTGTATTCCCGCAGGTAACACATTAGTACATAATGCGCATGGCAAAGCGCAAAAAGTGCTATTTATTAAAGTTATTAACAACATTTATCCCCCCCGATTGTATTTAAGGTTTAATAGCTACATTTGCAGCGGTAAGACCAACTGACCTGCAACAAATGTAAAGAACCATTCAGAAATAATTGTAATACTATAAAATAACCAAGCTAATGAAAAAGACAATTACTCTTTTAGGCATGCTGTTGGCATTCTTTGCCACTGCGGGGGCGCAGACAGCAGCCAAGTTCTATTCGTCCACAGCCACGCCTTATGCCGATTTGGAGTCAGGAAAATCGTATGCCATATTGGTGGCAGCCGATAAGAACTGTGTAGACGGAGATGCAGAATATACCACGGCAAAGTTCCTTTCTTGGGCTACGTTAAAAGATGGCAAGGCCACAACCGATCCTTACACATCAACCAATGACCTGCGTGGCAAGGTAGAGCAGAATGGCTATACATGGGTAGTTACTGTAAATAGCGATAACAATACAATCACTCTGAAAACGGGTGACAACAAATACGTGCCAGCGCCATCAAATAATGGTGATGGCGGTGTTTTGTCTGCAACTGCTGGCGAACTGACACGTGTGGACAAAGGCGACTGGTGCCTACTTACTAATGGCACTTATGGCAACCAAACTTGCTATCTGACATTGGGTGGTAATACTAAGCGTGATGGCAATCGTAACCATCTTGAATACTGGCACTATGACGCAAATCCCACTAATGGTGAAATAGCCAAGTTCAAGTTCTTTGAACTTATAGAGGGTGATGTAACCGTCACCTACAATTACACAATCAACGGCACAAAGGTTGGTACGTACAGCGTTACAGCAATTCAGGGCAATGCTTATCCTACCCCAGGCAATTTGCCCGACTTTGTAACTGCCACAGCTCCCGAGGGCACAGTGACAGAGGCTACGACAAAGAATGTTGAGGTTAACATAAGCAACTACCCCTTCAAATTCTCTTTGAACGAGAGCGAAACACCCGAATGGGGCTACCTTACGGGTAATATATCTACTGCAGACCGCAAAATACTAACCAACGGCGCCACATCTATTGCGCGCTTAGCAGCCAATGCCGCTTATCAAAACAGCACGCTCAATGGCGTAGCAGATGACCTCTGGCGCATGGTGGGTAATCCTTTCGATGGTTTCAAAGTCATGAACAAGTCTGGCAAATGCCTTGTTAAGGCCGCCAGCGGCAATGGTGCTACATATTCCGATGCTTCGGCTACCGAGAGCAACAACCTGTGGAAGGTGTATGGTGGTGACATTATCGAAGATGCTGGCAATATCAACGATGCCAATAAGACGGAACTCATGGCCAAGACCTTTGTGTTGCGCCACAGCACCGTAGGCGAAGGTGATAATTATCTGAACCCTGCAGGAATCAGCATCGTAGACGGCACAAGCATCGGCACTTGGAGAAAGAGATCCAACGGTGCTTGTTTCCTCTTCCTCGAACCTGAATTTACAGTAAACCTCAACACCAACGACAATCTTGTAGCCTCTTTCGCTACTTTGGCCCTACCCTTCGACTTCAAGGTGGCAAGCAGCAACACCAACGATGCCAAGTTGTACAGCGGTGCTTACAATGCAGCCACGGGTACACTCGACATGACAGCTGTTGAGGGCGTTGTTCCCGCCAGTGCAGGTGTCGTAGTCAAGAGCGACAGCAAAGCCACAAGCATTGTGCTCACAGCCAATGCCAAGTCTGCAGCAACTGCTTTGACAGGTAACCAGCTCGTGGGTACCACTGAGGAAATAGCATTCTCTGAATTAACCGACAAACTCGTGTTCGGTGTGACAGCTCAAAATCATGTAGGCTTCTATGCCGCAGGTGGCTCAGCCGCTCTGCCCGCCAACCGTGCTTACCTGCCCACTTCGGTATTAGGTGGTGAAAATGCTGTAGCCATGAACTTTGGTGGCAATGTAACCGGCATCAACGCCGTTGTTAAGGCAGACAAGGCCAACGCAGCAATCTACGACCTCACTGGCCGTCGCGTAACACGCACAGTAAAGGGAGGCCTCTACATTCAGAATGGCAGCAAGTTTGTTGCCCGTTGAGCCGGTGCTCGAAATTAGCTGATAAGGATTGGCTATATTGCAGACCTGCTTAATAATATACTAACCACAAGTAAAGACATTCAAGATATGAAAAAGACATATATGCAGCCCCAGTCTGTTGCAGTACACCTCTATGCCGAGGAGGCCATGCTCAACCTCAGCGGTGGTGCCCAAATTGAAGTAAACAAAGGCGAAAGTACCGATGTGCGCTGGAGCCAGAAGCAAAACGACATGTGGGGCAACCCCCAAGGCGACATGTGGGGCAACATGGACAAGGACTGATAGCCCTGTGACCGGTGTGACGCTAACACCCAACGCTACCTCTAATGGGGGCGACGCGTCCCGCGTCGGAATTTAAGGCAAAGGCTCACAGACAGGCGTGTAATTACGCTGTCTGTGAGCCTCTTTTAGTGTATAAACATTGCATTTTTCCGACGCGGGACGCGTCGCCCCCATTAGAGGTAGCGTTGGGTGGTAGCACAGAACCTCCGAAGGCGTAGACACCCCAAACGGACGGACAGCCCGTTTTTTGTACCCGCAAAACTTGTAAACACAAATAAAAACCTTTAATTTTGCACGCATAAAGGTGTGTCCTCCCCATTTATGAGGATATGCAGCAAAACAAGGGAAAAGGGGCATGCCCCGCACCCCGTGTGGCACCGGATAAATTTAATAATCTAAATATCAACTTAATTCAAATCATTTTATGTGGTTAACTAACTCATCCATCGGACGGAAGGTAATCATGTCAGTAACTGGCATTGCGCTTATTCTGTTCCTCACATTTCATGGTTGCATGAACTTGGTAGCCCTCTTCTCAAAAGAAGGTTACAACTGGGTATGCGAGATGTTGGGTGCCAACTGGTATGCCGTAGTGGCTACCGCCGGCCTTGCAGTACTCGTAGCCCTCCACTTTATTTATGCCATCATTCTTACCCTGCAGAACCGCAAGGCCCGTGGTAACAACCGCTATGCCGTTACCTCAAAGCCCGAAAAGGTAGAGTGGGCATCGCAGAACATGCTCGTGCTCGGCATCATCGTGGTGCTCGGCATGCTGCTCCACCTCTTCAACTTCTGGTACAACATGATGTTTGCCGAACTCTTCAACGCTGGTATGCCTTATGTTAACGGCGTAGAAGATGCTGCCGATGGTTATGGCATGATAGCCTACACCTTCAGCAATCCTGTGTTCACTGTGCTCTACATCATCTGGTTTGTAGCCATCTGGTTCCACTTGACACACGGTTTCTGGAGCGCTATGCAGACTCTCGGTTGGAATGGCAAGATTTGGTTCAACCGCTGGCGTTGCATCGGTAACATCTACGTTACTGTGCTCATGCTCATCTTCCTTGCAGTAGCTCTCAAGTTCGCCTTCTGCGGTGGTGCTTGCTGCGCAGCATAATGTATTCTTTTAAAGTGGAAGAGCGGGAAGGTAAGAAGCGAAAAGAATAGGTATGACTATTGCTGCTTGCTTAACTCTTTCAACTCCTAAACTTTTAACTTTATAAAATAGAATATCCTATCATGGCTAATATAGATTCTAAAATACCTCAAGGTCCTGTTGCTGAAAAATGGACCAACTATAAGGCTCACCAGAAATTGGTGAACCCCGCCAACAAGCGTAAGCTCGACATCATTGTAGTAGGTACAGGTCTGGCCGGTGCTTCGGCAGCAGCCTCACTTGGCGAGATGGGCTTCAAGGTGCTCAACTTCTGCATTCAGGACTCTCCCCGTCGTGCTCACTCTATCGCCGCACAGGGTGGTATCAATGCTGCCAAGAACTATCAGAACGATGGTGACTCTGTTTACCGCCTCTTCTATGATACTGTAAAGGGTGGTGACTACCGTGCCCGCGAAGCCAACGTATACCGTTTGGCTGAGGTGAGCGCCAACATCATCGACCAGTGCGTGGCACAGGGTGTACCCTTTGCACGCGAATATGGTGGTTTGCTTGCCAACCGTTCATTCGGTGGTGTGCAGGTAAGCCGTACTTTCTATGCCAAGGGTCAGACTGGCCAGCAGCTCTTGCTCGGTGCCTACTCAGCCCTCATGGCTCAGGTACACGCCGGCACTGTAAAGCTTTACTGCCGCTACGAAATGCAGGACGTTGTGATTATCGACGGCCGTGCACGCGGTATCATTGCCCGTAACCTCATCAACGGCAAGCTCGAGCGCTTTGCCGCCCACGCAGTAGTATTGGCCACTGGTGGTTATGGCAACACTTACTTCCTTTCAACCAACGCCATGGGTTGTAACTGCTCGGCTGCCATTGCAGCTTACCGCAAGGGTGCTTACTTTGCCAACCCTGCTTACGTGCAGATTCACCCCACTTGTATCCCCGTTCATGGCGACAAGCAGTCAAAGCTCACCCTTATGTCTGAGTCACTGCGTAACGATGGCCGTATCTGGGTGCCCAAGAAGAAGGAAGATGCCATCAAGTTGCAGAAGGGCGAAATCAAGCCTACCGACATCGACGAGGCCGATCGCGACTACTATCTTGAACGCCGTTACCCCGCTTTCGGTAACCTCGTTCCCCGCGACGTAGCTTCGCGTGCTGCCAAAGAGCGTTGCGACGCCGGCTTTGGTGTGAACAACACTGGCCTTGCCGTATACCTCGACTTTACTGAGGCTATCGGCCGTCTGGGCATCGACGTGGTGCTCCAGCGTTATGGCAACCTCTTCGACATGTACGAAGAAATTACCGACGTTAAGCCCGGCCAGGTAGTGCGCAAGGGCGACGACGGCATCGAATATACCAACCCGATGATGATTTACCCCGCCATTCACTACACAATGGGTGGTCTTTGGGTTGACTACGAACTCTCTACCAACATTCCTGGTTTGTTCGCCATTGGTGAGTGTAACTTCTCTGACCACGGTGCCAACCGCTTGGGTGCTTCTGCCCTTATGCAGGGTTTGGCCGATGGTTACTTTGTGTTGCCTTACACCATTCAGAACTACCTCAGCGACCAAATCACTGTGCCCCGCTTCAGCACCGACCTGCCCGAATTTGTGGCTACCGAAAAGGCTGTGCAGGATCACATCAACCACTTGCTCAACATCAATGGTAAGAAGTCGGTTGACAGCATTCACAAGGAGCTTGGCCACATCATGTGGGAGTATGTTGGTATGGCCCGTTCAAAGGAGGGCCTCGTAACAGCTCTTGCCAAGTTGAAGGAAATCCGCAAGGAGTTCGAAACCAACCTCTTCGTTCCCCACATCGAGGGTGTTAACGTTGAGCTCGACAAGGCTATCCGCTTGAACGACTTCATCACCATGGGTCAGCTCATCGCCATCGACGCACTCCACCGCGAGGAGAGCTGCGGCGGTCACTTCCGCGTAGAGCATCAGACTGAAGAGGGCGAAGCCAAGCGTGACGACAAGAACTGCTTCTACGTATCATGCTGGGAATACCAGGGTGAGGACAAGGATCCCGTTAAGTACGAAGAGCCCTTGAAGTACGAAGCAATCGAAGTAAAAACCCGTAACTACAAGAATTAATAAGCCATGGCTAAGAACATATCATTCACAATCAAGTATTGGAAGCAGAATGGCCCCAAGGATGCGGGTCACTTTGACACGCGCGAGATGCACGACATCCCCGATGACACATCATTCCTTGAAATGCTCGACATTCTCAACGAAGAGCTCGTTGAGGAGGGTAAGGAGCCTTTCGTATTCGACCACGACTGCCGCGAGGGTATCTGCGGTATGTGCTCGCTCTACATCAATGGTACACCCCACGGTAAGACTGAGGCTGGTGCCACCACTTGCCAGCTTTACATGCGTCGTTTCAACGATGGCGACGTTATCACCGTTGAGCCTTGGCGTTCAGCAGCTTTCCCTGTAATAAAGGACTGCATGGTTGACCGTTCGGCCTTTGACAAGATTCAGGCTGCTGGTGGTTACATCAGCGTGCGCACTGGTGCACCTCAGGATGCCAATGCCATTCTCATTCCTAAGCAGGACGCCGACGAGGCTATGGACTGCGCCACTTGCATCGGTTGCGGTGCTTGTGTAGCAGCTTGTAAGAATGGCTCTGCCATGCTCTTCGTAAGCTCTAAGGTTAGCCAGTTTGCACTTCTGCCCCAGGGTCGTCCCGAGGCAGCCAAGCGTGCCAAGGCTATGGTGGCCAAGATGGACGAACTTGGTTTTGGTAACTGTACCAACACCCGTGCTTGCGAGGCTGTATGCCCCAAGAACGAGTCTATCGCTAACATTGCCCGTTTGAACCGCGAGTTCATCAAGGCTAAGTTGGCCGACTAATTAAAGTGCATATATAGGTTGCGTTGCGTTTTCTGAATTTGCCTTTTTCGCGACTTGGCCGAATATATACTCCAATCCCCGTTATGCCCCCTCTCGTGGCGTAGCGGGGATTTTTGGGCTTTGTGCTTCGCCGGTTGGTAATGTGCTGATGTGCTTGCCATGCTCGCAAACGCTACCTCTAATGGGGGCGACGCGTCTCGCGTCGGGAAAATATGCGGCTTTTGATTTCGCCAATGCAACGTCTGGCTGAAGGGGTAAACGACATTGGGAGTAATGAACCTTGTTTTGTGCTTTCAAGGGCTGTCCGCCCTTGTGCCGCTTACCGCGGTAGACATAAGAACATAAGCTACATAAGTAACATAAGGCTGACGCCGTGGTTTTTTACATAAGTTGAGGCAGGGCTGGTCGCCCTGCCTGTAAGATACATAAGGGCTGACGCCCTGCTCGCAGACTCAAGCCTTCTAATAGGGGTGCGAGGAACGAGAGTGCTGAAAAATAGCCCGACGCGGGACGCGTCGCCCCCATTAGTGCTTGCGTTTAGTGCTCGCGTTTGGTGCTTGCGTTTAGTGCTCACAGACTCAAGCACCCAACGCTACCACCAAACGCTACCTCTAATGGGGGCGACGCGTCCCGCGTCGGAAAAATATGCAGTTTTTGGCTTTGCCCTTGTGCCGCTTACCGCGGTAGACATAAGTACATAAGCTACATAAGTAACATAAGGCTGACGCCGTGGTTTTTCACATAAGCTGAGGCAGGGCGACCAGCCCTGCCTGTAAGATACATAAGGGCTGACGCCCTGCTCGCAGAACGCTACCTCTAATGGGGGCGCGAGGGACGAGGGTGCTGAAAAATAGCCCGACGCGGGACGCGTCGCCCCCATTAGTGCTTGCGTTTGTTGCTCGCGTTTGTTGCTTGCGTTTGTTGCTCGCGTTTAGTGCTTGCGTTTGGTGCTTGCGTTAAGTGTTCGCGTTTAGTGCTTGCGCCGTGCTTGCGCCATGCTTGTTAATGTGCCAACATGCAGATATATAAATGAGCTGACGCCGTAGCGTTACTATTTGTAACACTACGGCGTCAGCCCATTAACGCATTAGCAAATTGCCAGTGCTTATTGCTTGTTATAATTGTCAAGACCCTTTTTAAGGAACGTCACAAACTTGTCAATGTTCTCGTCGTACGAGTAAGAGCTGTTGAGCGGACGGCCATTGTTGTCGAGCAACACGTAGAAAGGCTGCGCGTTGGCACCGAACTTGCTGCGCTGCAAGTAGCTCCACTTGTCGCCCACGGTGCGAAGCGTGGTAGCCTGTCCGTTCTCCTGCACCTCGATGGGTTCGGGCAGCGGAGCCTTCTCGTCCACATAAAGCGAAATAAGCACATAATCCTTGGTGAGCAAGTCGCGCACCTTGGCATCGTGCCATACAGCCAACTCCATTTTGCGGCAGTTCACACAACCGTGGCCCGTAAAGTCGAGCATCACCGGTTTGCCCGTTTGGCGTGCGTAGGCCATGCCCGCCTCGTAGTCGGTAAATTTAGCCTCAATCTTTACAGGGTCGAGGTTAAAGTCCTGAGTAGACATAGGCGGTGCAAAGGCACTCACGGCCTTGACAGGCGCGCCCCACAACCCCGGCACCATGTACACGGCAAAGGCCAGTGATATGAGCGCCAGGAAGAAGCGCGGAACCGAAGTGTGGCGCTCGTCCTCATCGTCGTGCGGGAACTTGATGGCGCCCAGCAGGTAGATGCCTAACAGGGCGAATATCACAATCCACAGTGCGAGGAAAGTTTCGCGGTCGAGCAAGTGCCAGCCGTAAGCCAAGTCGGCCACCGAGAAGAACTTCAGGGCAAAAGCCAGTTCGAGGAAACCAAGCACCACCTTCACGTTGTTGAGCCAGCCGCCGCTCTTGGGCGCGCTCTTGAGCCATGTGGGGAACAGGGCAAACAGTGTGAACGGCAGAGCCAGAGCCACAGCAAAACCCAACATGCCGATGGTGGGAGCCAGGGCCGAACCACCCGAGGTGCTCACCTCGACCAACAAGAAGCCTATGATGGGACCTGTGCATGAGAAACTCACCAGCGACAGCGTAAAGGCCATGAGGAAGATGCTGAGCAGACCGGTAGTCTTTTCGGCCTTGTTGTCGACAGCATCGCCCCACTTGCTGGGCAGCGTAATCTCAAATCCGCCAAAGAAACTGGCCGCGAACACAACCAGCATGAGGAAGAACAGAATGTTGAACACCGCGTTGGTGGAGAGGTCGTTGAGCGCATTGGCACCGAATATGGTGGTGATGATAAGGCCCAGGGCCACGTATATCACCACAATGCTGACGCCGTAGGTAATGGCATCGCGCACACCCTTGCGGCGGTCGCCCGAGCGCTTAAGGAAGAAACTCACTGTCATAGGTATGATGGGCCATACGCAAGGGGTGAACAAGGCCACGAGGCCGCCTACAAAGCCCAGGAAGAATATGTAGTACCATGCCTTGCCCGTCATGTCGCCCGTGTCCGAACCAAAGTTTTTGAGTTCCTTTATAACCGGAGTCCACAGAGCCTGAGTCTGTGCGCTGTCGAGCGGCTGCACCTGTGCCATAGCGGCAGCGCTGTCGGTGGCAGTGGCAGCCGTGCTGTCGGTGGCAGTAGTTAGTGCGTTGCCTTGTGCGGCAGCGGCGGCAGCCTCCTCGGCCTTGCTCTCGGCAGTGGGAGCGGGGCCGTCGGTGCCAGCCACCTTGGCGTTGACGCTGGTGGGCGGCAGACAGTTCTCGTCGTTGCAGGCACCATATTTAAGGTAGCCTTTCAGCTCATAGTCCTTGTCGAGCAGTTCCACGCGTTGTGTAAAGGTGGCGTGCCCCTCGAAGAAGGTTACAGGCATCTCGAATATGGGGTCCTGCATGGTTTTGGCTCCCGGTCCGGCCTTAAGGCTTCCCTTGAGCTTGGCACCCTTAATTTTGTCCACGCCAAACTCGGCCCTGGTAGGTCCACCCTCGCCAATGTTGGTAGAGTAGATGTGCCAGCCCGGCTGTGCGGTACCAGTAAAAATGATGTCGATGGTGGTGGAATTCACGCGCTTGTACTTGACGCTGAAGTTCACCTGAGCCTGCACGGCCGTCACGGCGGTGAGCAGGAGCAGAAGAGTGAGAGTGAAAAACTTCTTCATTATGTGTGAATTGGTTGATTATGCGTTGGTTACAGTCTGCAAAAGTACAACTTTATCCTTTGATGGCCAAACTTGGTGTTATGGCGTCTGTGCCACAACTTGGCCTTTTGCGAAAAAAGCAGTACTTTTGTGGCATAATAACGAAACTATCAACCCGTTGGCATAATTGGTTAAGGGTTGACGGGTTAACAGGTTGACGGGTTGACGAGCCGGCAAAGGCCAGTCACGCCTCGGTCTGATGGGCCGACAAAGCCCGTGCATGTCCGTCAGTTCGACCACCCGATTCTGCCAACGCGCAATTATCATCACAACTATGTCTGAAAGAAAAGTACGTGTGCGTTTTGCACCAAGCCCCACGGGCCCACTTCATATTGGCGGTGTGCGCACAGCCCTTTACAACTATTTGTTTGCACGCCAGCACGGCGGCGACATGGTGTTCCGCATTGAGGACACCGACTCCAACCGCTTTGTGCCGGGAGCCGAGGACTATATTATAGAGTCGTTCAAGTGGCTCGGCATCAAGTTTGACGAAGGTGTGAGCTTTGGCGGCGACCATGGCCCCTACCGCCAGAGCGAGCGTCGCGACATTTACCGCAAGTATGTAAAGCAACTGCTCGATGCCGGCAAGGCCTACATAGCCTTTGACACCCCCGAGGAGCTGACCGCCAAGCGCGAGGCCGTGCAGAACTTTCAGTACGATGCCCATACCCGCATGCAGATGCGCAACTCGCTGGTGCTCGGCGCCGAGGAAACACAGCGCCTGATTGACGCCGGCGAGCAGTATGTGGTACGCTTCAAGGTAGAGCCAGGTGAGGAGGTGCACGTAAAGGACATCATTCGTGGCGATGTGCGCATAATGAGCGACATTCTCGACGACAAGGTGCTCTACAAGAGTGCCGACGACCTGCCCACCTACCACTTGGCCAATATTGTGGACGACCACTTGATGGAAATTTCGCACGTGATACGTGGCGAGGAGTGGTTGCCCTCGGCTCCGCTGCACGTGTTGCTCTACCGTGCCTTTGGTTGGGAGGACACCATGCCCCAGTTTGCCCACCTGCCCCTGTTGCTCAAGCCCGACGGCAAGGGCAAGCTCAGCAAGCGTGACGGCGACCGCCTGGGCTTTCCGGTGTTTCCGCTCGAGTGGCACGACCCCAAAACGGGCGATGTGTCGTCGGGTTACCGCGAAAGCGGCTATCTGCCCGAGGCTGTAATCAATTTCCTCGCTCTGTTGGGCTGGAACCCCGGCACCGACCAGGAAATACTCTCCATGCAGGAACTCATCGACCAGTTCGACCTGTCAAAATGCTCGAAGAGCGGTGCCAAGTTCGACTATATTAAGGGACAGTGGTTCAACCGCGAGTACATACTCAAAACCGACGACGCGGTGCTCGCCCCTGCCTTTGACCAGATACTCAAGGCCAATGGCATCGACGCCCCCATTGAACGTGTGCAGGCTGTGGTGGGCATGATGAAGATGAAGAAGATTAACTTTATCAAGGAACTTTGGCCCCTTTGCGACTTCTTTTTTATAGCCCCCACCTATTCGGCCGACGACAAGTTTACCCGCAAGAACTGGAAGGAAGGCGCTGCTGCCGACATGGATGCGCTTTACCATCTGCTTGAGGGCCTTGACGACTTCAGCATCGAAAGCCAGAAGGCTGTGGTAGATGCCTGGGCTGCCGAAACAGGCAAAAAGCCTTGGAACCCCTGGCGCGTGTGCCTTGTGGGCACTGGTAAGGGTCCCGACATGTATGAGCTTGCCGCTTTCCTTGGCAAGGAGGAGACCCTGCGCCGCATGAAGGCTGCCATTGAGGCGCTGCACTAAGCAGGTTGGTTGAAGCAGGTGGGCGCGTGAGGCTTGTCTGCTTGTAGGCTCCAGTTAACTATCTTTTGTCGGTCCGTTGACGCTTGGTGGTGTCAACGGACAGCAAAACTCTTTTTACTACAAGATGTATTCACTCGCAATATACTTGATGATGCTCGGCTGCAACATAGCCGCACTCTTTAACAAAAAGGTGCGTACCATGATGCGCGGGCACCGCGACACTTGGCGCATATTGCGCCGCCAGATAGGCACCAGCCGCTATGTGTGGTTTCATGCCGCCTCGCTGGGCGAGTTTGAACAGGGCCGCCCGCTCATGGAGCGCTTGCGGCGCGAGCACCCCGAACGCAAAATATTGCTCACCTTTTTCTCGCCCTCGGGCTATGAGGTGCGCAAGAACTATGATGGGGCCGATGTGATATGTTACTTGCCCTTCGACACCCCGTTCAACGCCATAAAGTTTGTAAAAATGGCGCGTCCCGAGGCAGCATACTTTATAAAATATGAGTTCTGGCGCAACTACATCGACATATTGCACCGCAACCATGTGCCGGTTTATTCGGTGTCGAGCATTTTCAGGCCCGGCCAGATATTCTTTCGTTGGTACGGCCGCAACTATGCACGTGTGCTGCATCGCATGACGCACCTTTACGTGCAGGACGAGGCTTCGAAACAACTGCTTGCCGGCATAGGCGTAAACCAAGTGACGGTGGTGGGCGACACCCGTTTTGACCGCGTAATAGACATACGCAATGCGGCCAAGCCGCTGCCCCTTGTCGAGCGCTTTGCCGGTTGTTGGCGGGTGCTCGTGGCCGGCAGTTCGTGGCAGCCCGACGAGGACATCATCATCAGTTATTTCAACACCCATCCCAACCTGCGTCTGGTGCTGGCTCCCCACGTGGTGAGCGAGGACCACTTGCGACAGATTGAGAGCAAACTGCAGCGGCCGTGTGTACGCTACTCTACAGCCACGCCTAAGAGTGTGGCCGAGGCCGACTGCTTGATAATAGACTGCTATGGCTTGTTGTCGAGCATCTACCGTTATGCCACCGTGGCCTATGTGGGCGGTGGTTTTGGCGTGGGCATACACAATGTGCCCGAAGCAGCGGTGTATGGTGTGCCAGTAATAATAGGCCCTAACAACAAGAAGTTCCGCGAGGCGCAGGCTTTGCTGGCCAATGGTGGTTGCCGCGAAATACATTCTGCGGCTGACTTTGCGGCCATTATGGACCGTTTCCTTTCGGACAAGGACGAACTCTCACGCGCTGGCCAGGCAGCAGACAATTATATCAAACAAAACGCCGGGGCCACAGCTGTCATTGCAAAGGACACGCTGGGACGGTGAGAGAGGAAGGTTATGGGGGGTATAAGGTTATGGGGTTTTGAGGTTATAAGGTTTTGAGGTTATAAGGTTATGAGGTTATAAAGTAACCTTTGTGAGTTAGGCAAGCAAGGGTAATCTTTTAACCCTCTAACCCAATAACCCTCTAACTTCCAAACTCCTTGCCTAACACACAAAGGTTACTTTATAACCTCATAACCTCCTAACCTCATAACCCTCTAACCTCATAACCTTATCCCCTCATACCCCCCCTAACCCCCTAACCTCTACTCCCTTGAAAGTACTGCTTATCAACACCTCAGACCACGCAGGCGGGGCTGCCATAGCCTCCATGCGGCTGCTCAAAGCATTGCGCCAGAACGGCGTAGATGCCACCTTGTTGTGCATGAACCGCACACTGCCAGCAGAGCGCACAGAGGTGGTAAGCCTTAAACGCACCCTGTGGCGCAAACTCAAGTTCGTGCTCGAAAGGTTAGAGATATTCGTAAAGAACGGCTTTAGCCGCCAAGGGCTGTTTGCAGTAGACACGGCACGCTTTGGCAACGACATTACACGGCTCAAGGCATTTGCCGAGGCCGATGTCATACATCTGCATTGGACAAACCAGGCCATGCTCTCACTGCGCAATATGCAGAAGATATTGCGCAGTGGCAAGCGCGTGGTCATCACCATGCACGACATGTGGACCTTTACCGGTGTGTGTCACAATGCGGCCGACTGCCAGCGCTGGCTCAGCGGTTGCGGCAAATGTCCGCAGTTGTGCCGTCCCTCGGCGGGCGACCTGTCGGCCAGTACCTACCGCCGCAAGGCTGCCACTTACGCCAAGGGCCACTTTACCGCAATAGGGTGCAGCCAGTGGTTGGCCGGCTTGGCCGCACAAGCGCCACTGCTCAAGGGGCAGCGCGTGGGCTGCATACCCAATCCCATCGACACACGCTACTATGCACCAGCCGGCACAGAGGGCATGCCCACCCGCAACGAGGTGCGCGAGGCACTCGGATTGCCCGCCGACAAGCGTTTGCTGCTGTTTACCGCCTTTAAGGTGACCGACCCCAACAAGGGCATAGACTATCTGACCGAAGCCATATCGCTGCTCATGCAGGAGCACCCCGACCAGGCCGACAAGGTGGCCATTGTGCTGGCGGGCCATGGAGCCGAAAGTTTGCAATCGGCCTTTGCTGTGCCAGCGTATGCCATGGGCTATGTACAGAGCGAGGAGCGTATGCGGCAGCTCTACCAAGCCTGCGACTTGTTGGTTATGCCCACCCTCATGGACAACCTGCCCAACACCATAGCCGAGGCCATGGCCTGCGGCGTGCCTTGTGTGGCATTCAATGTGGGCGGTGTGCCGCAGATGGTCGACACGGGGGTGAACGGCTATTTGGCCGCCTACTGCAACAGCCTCGACTTTGCACACGGCATAGCTGCAACACTCAATTCGCAAAGCTATGCCGCCATGTGCCGCAATGCCCGCGCCAAGGCCCTGAAGGCTTACGACGAAAAGGCTGTGGCCAAGGCTTATGCGGCAGTATACGCAATGGAGTAGGGCGACAGCAACCTGCTTAATAGAATAATAATGTACTTATCATAAAAATGGAAGAGAACAGTGTGCCTCCTTCCGCGGCACAGACGACAGAAGAAGGCCTTAAAATTACCGTAGCCACCGTTACATGGAATGCCGGTGCGCTTATTGAACGAACCATCGAAAGTGTGGAGCAGCAAACCTATGCCCATGTGGAGCACCTCATTATTGACGGCAACTCGCACGACAATACCCTTGAGCTTGTGCACCACTATCAGGAGCGCAACAGCCATGCTGCCGTGCGTCACGAAATAGTGTGCATCAGCGAACCCGACGAGGGGCTCTACGATGCCATGAACAAGGCCATCGACATGGCCACGGGGCGCTACATACTATTTCTTAATGCGGGCGACACCTTTCATGCTGCCAACACGCTCGAACTCGTGGCACAGGCGGCTGTCAAGGCACCCAAACTGCCCGCTGTGGTGTATGGCGACACCAACTTGGTAGATGCCGACGGCAACTTTCTGCGACGCCGGCGCCTGACACCCCCCGAACACCTCAACTGGCGCTCGTTCAAAAATGGTATGCTGGTGTGCCACCAGGCTTTCTTTGCACGTACCGACCTGGCACGGCGTATGCACTACAACCGCAAGTACCGCTTCTCGGCCGACTTTGACTGGTGCATTCGCATCATGCGTGAGGCTTCGCACAAGGCACTGCCGCTTGTCAATGCACACACCATCATCGCCGACTATCTGAACGAGGGCATGACCACACGCAACCACAAGGCATCGCTGCGCGAGCGTTTCCACATCATGTCGCACCATTATGGTCTGTTGTCCACCCTGGGCTACCATGCCTGGTTTGTGCTGCGCAGCATCATTAAGTAACTTATGGCCGATAACAACCAATACTACCAGTGGGCCACCAGCCGCTGCGCGCAAAAGGAATATTGCCGCAGCGAGATAGCCAAAAAGCTTCTGGCCAAAGGGGCTACACCCGACGAGGTGGACGAGACCTTGGGCCGCCTTGAGGCCGAAAGTTACATTGACGAGGCACGTTATGCGCGCGCCTTTGTAAACGATAAATTCCGCTTCGACCATTGGGGGCGCATCAAAATACGCTATGCGCTGCGGCAAAAGGGTGTATCAGACTTCGACACCGACGATGCCCTGGCCCTGATAGACGACGATGACTACCGTCAGGCATTGGCCGACTTCATTGCCTCGCGGCGCCGCACCACCAAGGGCGACACGCCTTATGCCGTGAACCAAAAGATTGCCCGCGCGGCCATTACACGCGGCTTTGAACCCCAAATGGTGTTCGACGCACTTTCGGTGGAGTAGGGGGCAACCGCTCGGCTCACACATATATATACACAACTTGTAATGCTTTATCTCTCACTCGGAACAAATCTTGGCAATCGTCACGAAAACATAAACCGTGCCTGTGCGCTCATTGGCGAGCGCATAGGCACGGTTGTGCGTAAGGCCACACCTATCGAAACGGCACCCGTGGGCTTTGAATCAGACAACTTGTTTGTCAATACGGCTGTGGCAGTAGACACCACGATGACGCCCGCCGAAGTGCTGCGCGCTACTCAGCAAATTGAGCGCGACATGGGGCGCACCGTCAAGAGCAAGGACGGGGTGTATCACGACCGCATTATCGACATCGATTTGTTGGCCTGCGACAACCGCGTGGTGTGTACGCCGTCGCTGCAACTGCCGCACCCCGAAATGACCGACCGCCTGTTTGTGCTCGAACCTTTGGCCGAGATAGCTCCCGAATGGTGCCACCCCCTTTATGGCAAAACCATACGCCAACTGCTCGACGTGCGCCGCCGCTGCCACATTGTGCCGCTCAAGGCAGATGACTGCAGCACACCGCTGCTCGACAGTGTTAACACCCTGCTTGCCCAACTCTCGTCCAACTTTGTGCCATTGACGCTCGCCCAACTCACAACATTGGCCCACGAGCCCCGCACACACATCTACTTGCTTTACACGCCGCAGGGCACTTTGGCCGGTACGGCTACACTCTGCCTGTGTCACCAGCTCACGGGGAACAAAGCATGGGTAGAGGACGTGGTGGTTGACGCTGCCCAGCGTGGCAAGGGGTATGCACGCATGTTGCTCGACCACCTCATGTTTCAAGCCCGCCGCCACGGTGCCGCCACGGCAAACCTCACCTCGCGTCCGCAGCGGGTGGCAGCCAACCGCTTGTATCAGAGCCTGGGCTTTGAACTGCGTGAAACGAATGTATATAAGATGGGGCTGGCCGATGAGGCTGCCGCCCTGAAAAGTTGAAAAGTTGACAAGTTTACAAGTAAGTTTACCAAGCTTGTTACCAGTCTTACTTTAACATAATAAGTAGCGTATGCATACTTACTTGTCAACCCGTTAACCAGATACGTATATACCAGACTATATGAAATATGCAATCATAGGCACCGGTGCCATAGGTGGCTACTATGGCGGCTTGTTGGCCAAAGCCGGTCACGACGTACACTTTTTGCTGCATTCCGACTACGACCATGTGAGCCAGCACGGCCTGCAGGTCGACTCGTGCGATGGCAGTTACCACCTTTGCCACATCAATGCCTACAACAGTACGGCGCAAATGCCAGTGTGCGATGTGGTGATAGTAGCCATCAAGAGCATAGCCAACCACCTGCTGCCGCAAATGCTCGCCCCAATTTGTCACCCCGACACATTGGTGCTGCTCATACAAAACGGCATCGGGCTGGAGGCCGACTTGTGCAAGGCCATGCCACGTGCGCAACTGTTGGGAGGCGTAGCATACATCTGCACGCTCAAAAACGCTCCCGGCCACATTACGCACACCTTCAACGGATTGCTGCAGGTGGGCAACTACAACTGCCACAACCACGAGGCACTCGCCCACATGATGGCCGACTTTGCAGCTTCGGGCATCAAAGCCAAGGAAATGCCCTACGACGAGATGCGCTGGAAAAAAGCTGTGTGGAACATGCCCTTTAATGGCATGACCGCTGCTGTGGGTGCCGCTTCGGCCGGCAGCCTGATAGCCAACGAGAGCATGGCACCCATCATTCGCCAAATGATGCTCGAGGTGATAGGCGCCGCCAGAGCTTGCGGTGTGAAAGGCATTGACGAGAGTTATGCCGACAAAATGATGGACATGACACACCGCATGCCACAATTTGCATCGAGCATGAAGTTTGACCGCGACCACCACCGCCCCATGGAGCTGTACTACCTTTACCGCCGTCCGCTGGCCGAGGCACGCAGCCGCGGTGCCGACATGCCGCTCATAGCCATGCTTGCCGCCGAACTCGAATATATTGATGCACAGAGTCGTTAGCTCTCATAATATGTTGTATAACACAAAAACGTGAAAAAGACCAAGGAACTTTTCCACGCTTTTGTTATTAAGCCATACCTTTGTATGGTAAAAGTCGTTGACTATTATATAACTCAAGTTTCTGATTTAGCAAGGGCGGGCTGAAAGCCCAATGGAGCACATAGCCCAGGGCAAGCGA
>ENA-OVGE01000262-OVGE01000262.1-human-gut-metagenome-genome-assembly--contig:-NODE-262-length-51862-cov-26.627502_pt1 | contig 51862 bp, 47 predicted proteins | sample MGYA00237769_ERZ505417 | MGnify/ENA primary metagenome ERZ505417 (study PRJEB26158, sample SAMN06016403) | human gut metagenome | biome: human gut; feature: ankylosing spondylitis patient; material... | reverse complement strand
ATCAATTTATTGGATGTTGTTTTCATTCTATACATATACTGCGTAAATCTGGTAAATTCAAGATTTTGAGCTTTATTGCAAGTCGAATTTCTATATAGATAAAATCAATAAAGAGGAAGCTCTTTCCTAAGTTTCACACATTCAGGTTAAAAGACGAACGTGAACGCGCCATTTACAAGAGCTTCATATAGATCGGGAAAGATGTGAAAGCCATGTTTAAGGAAATATCAAAATGAATTGAACGCAATTTTTTCTATATAATAAGCAAATTATCTATAGATTTTTTATACCTTTGTAAATTGAATATCAAAAAATTGTAACAAGAATGGCTGAGAATAAGGACATAAACCGCATAAAAGTCGTTTTGGCTGAGAAAAAGCGAACCAATAAATGGCTGGCAGAACAGCTCCACAAAGACCCTGCAACGGTTTCCAAGTGGTGTACAAATAGTGCACAGCCCGGGCTTGAAACATTAGTTGAAATAGCAAAAGTACTTGATGTAGAACTATCTGACTTATTGAATGCCATTAAGAAGTAAGAACAGCAAGTCGTATGGACATCATGTGTATAAAAGCATATAAAGAAGAAACATCAAGGCATCATCTGTATTTCACACAGAGCGAAATACAGGGTATTACTTGTCTTGATGTAGGGAACGAGCTGTCAAAAGCAATCGAAAATGACATGGGAAAGAAGCAATTACCGATGATAGCAGAAGAAAAGCTCAATAAATTGGTAGAACACTTCACGGTAAACCTTGCCGATATAGGCGATATCGTAGCTCTAACCAATATTGGAATTCTATTTGAGCCGGCATTGCAAATCAATATCCATGATAAATTAGACTATTACTCCCGAAGCAGGAATGTTGTTGTATCGATGAGAGGAAGCCTGATTATAGATGACAGGTTTTATCTTTCCGGATGCAAAAACAAAAGATATTCAATAGATTTAAAGGACATCACATATAAAGAGTTACAAGATGAAATATAAAGACCTCATACAATTTGATCCGATAGATGAGATTATCAAGTTCTCCAAACTTGACAGCGAAGATTATCGTGCGAAGATAGTAGGAAACTTTGTGTGCTCCAGGACATACGAAGAATACATCATCCCGCAGATTTGTGCCACCCTTGACCTAAGTTCCACAAAGGAAACCAAGGGTATCCAGATTGTTGGTAACTACGGTACAGGTAAGTCGCACTTAATGTCACTCTTTACCATCATTGCCGAGGATGCATCCAATCTGTCCCTTCTCAAAAGCGAGAGAGCCAAGGAGAGATTGAAGACGATTGCCGGCAAATATAAGGTCTTTCGCTTTGAACTAGGCAATAACCAAGAGTTGTGGGATATTGTAACATATAAAATTGACGGAGCTCTTGAGCAATGGGGTGTCGACTATCGCATATCTGACGATGATCGTTGTGGTGCCAGTTATTCGGAAAAATTGGAGCAGATGATGGCTGCTTTTGAAGAGGTCTATCCAGATAAAGGTTTCATGCTTGTCATTGATGAGATGCTCTCTTACTTGAAAGGACGTAGTACCCCCGACAAGCTCAATCGCGATTTGGCCGTATTACAAGCATTGGGACAAATGAGTGACCGTACTCATTTTCGAATGGTGTTCGGTGTACAGGAACTCATCTATCAGTCTGCCGAATTTCAGTTTGCCAAGGATATGCTCAGCCATGTGAACGAGCGTTATGTCGACCTTACCATTCAAAAAGAAGATGTACAGTTCATCGTACAACAACGCCTCCTGCAAAAGAATGAGCATCAAAAAGAAGCCATACGCCAACATCTTTCTAAGTTTGCGGCTATGTTTCCTCATATGAGCAATAACATAGACTCATATGTCAGCCTCTTCCCCGTGCATCCCAACTATTTCGATAATTTTGCGCTGATTCGTATCGGCAAGAGCCAGCGGGAAGTGCTTAAAACACTGTCCAATAAATTCCAAAGGATGATGGATGATGAAGTCCCGTCTGATGAACCGGGTCTTATCTGCTATGACAGTTATTGGCAGGATATGCTTTCCAACGTCGATTTGAAAGCAGACCCAGATGTAAGAAAAGTGAGTGAAGTCACAGCTCTTGTTGACCAAAAGATAGATGAAAACTTCATCAAAGGCTTGGCTCCAAAGAAGACATTGGCACACCGTATCGTGGCTGCCGCAGCAATCAAAATGCTTCAAGCCGAATTGAGCCATACAAATGGTGTAACTGCCGATGCCTTGGCCACTGATCTATGCCCCATAGACCCGACTTGCGACGATTACGACATGCTGGTTGATCTGGTTATCACGCGTGTACTCAACAGCATTGTTTCTGCCACTGTCGGCCAGTATTTCGAGAAAGGAGACAACAATCAATATCATCTGCGCATTGAGGGCGGTGTAAACTACGAACAAAAAATTCGTGATTATGCTACCCAGATGAGCGATAGCCAAAAAGACGAATACTTTTTCCAGTTCCTTGCCGAGGTTTTGCCTGTAGAGGGCGAAACCTACCGTCGTAATTTCAGAATTTGGAAACATCATATAGAATGGCTTTCGCATCATTGCTGGCGAAGTGGTTACATCTTCATGGGGCATCCTAATGAACGCAGCACCACACAGCCACAGCAACATTTCTACATTTACTTCATGCCCATCTTCAACCCACAGACAGACGAACGCCCGGTTGTGGGAGATAGCGTCTATTTCCTGATGGACGGACTGTCGGAAGATTTTTGCAACCAAATTGCGCTCTATGGCGCAGCTTCCGCTTTAATGGGTATTGCAAGTAGTGACGAAAAGCCCCGTTACAAGCAGATTCTGGATAAGATATTCAGGAAATCAAGAGATTTGTTCAACGAACAGTTCTTGCATAACACTGTCGTGGAGTATATGGGAAAACAAAATCCTATGGTATCTATGCAGGGAGCGGATGCTGATTCGAAGATTGACGCTTTCAGCCAAGTAACATCCCACTTACTGGAGGCGCAGTTCGAGAATGAGAACCCGCATTATCCAAAATTTACAGCTCTTGCCCAGCCTCTGACTCCTGATAACCGGGATAACTACCTGCGGTCTGCCCGCTCAAAAATTGCCGATCCCACCAAACTAAACCGCAACGGAGAGGCCATTCTTATGGGACTTGGACTGTGGGAGAACGGACAACTTTCCATCAAAAGTTCCCCGTACGCGCAAAGCTTGAAACAACAGTTAGAAGCCAAAGGAGGACAAGTGCTCAACCGTGACGAGATACTGGAACTGTTCTTCGCAGATACACACGAATACATCACACGCGACTTTCATATTGAAGCCGAGCTTGAATTGCTTGTCATCGGCACCATGGTCGCATTGGGCGAGATAGAACTTGTCTTGAATGGCGGAAACCGTATCAACGCATCGAAAATTGCTGATTTTGCCAACCTACAGCCACAAGATGCTTATACATTTGCCAATATATGTCCTCCGAAAGGGGTGAACATTCCACTGGTCAGAGAGTTGATGATGGGACTGCTGGGTATGGACCGCACAGGTGACATGGACAGGCCTAACACGGATGTATTTGCCCAACTCTCGGCCAAGGCACAAGATGTGGAAGCGCAAGTGGCAAAACTTCAACATAGCATCATGAACGGCTACCGTATTGCAGGCTCCATCGAAGTTATATCTCGGGAAGAAGCTCGAAATCTCGATAATGAACTGGTACGGTTGAAGGGTATCTGCAACCGCGTGCCAAGATACAACACGAAAGCCAAGATGGCTAATTTTGACTTGCCTATCGATGTCGTCCGCACAGCCATGACAGAGACGATGGCTAAATTGCACGACATGCAGGCTTTGCTGGCTGAGATGAGAAAGTTCGGAGCCGTAGCTTCCTATTTGAATACTGCATTAAGCAATGTGCCCGATGCCACGCCATTGTGCGACGAAATTGAGGCTGCCATCAGCCGCTTCCAAAAATTAGCTTCCATGACGGTCGCAGAATGCAAAACATTCCAGAACGACTTGGAGCAGGTGCGGAAAGACTATATTGACTTCTATATGCAGTCTTACCTGTCAGCGCATGTAAGTGAAATTGAATTCGGGCGTGTGGAACGGCTGAATTTGGATGAACGGAAGCAAGTGTGTGAAGATGTGCATGACGCTACATTTATCAACCCGTCGCGTTTTGACGAATGGAAAAAACGATTAGCTCAATTAAAGATTGTAGATTCACGAGTTTCTCGCGAATATCTTTTGGAAACACCGGTTGCACCTGACGGTTTTAATCCAATAAACGCGAAACGTGATTTACCGAAGATCGACGAACTGACGGATGAACTCGCAGAGATTTACAATGACTACGAAAGTCAATTCAAAGAAACGCTTGAAGACCCCATGATACGCAAGAATCTTGATGTGCTCACTGCTGACGAGCGTAGCCTGCTTCAGCAATTTGCCGATGGCACTATAGAGTTGAAGCGTCCATACGTCCGTCCGTTAGTAGGTATTATTCAAAAGCTGCAGAAGAGTTTTACACGAATAGAGATTAGTCACAACGACATGTTGCGCATTTTCTCTCGTCCTATGACCAAAGAACAAGCCATCGCCGCATTCACAGAATATATCAATGAGCAGAGTCGTGGACACAAGATGGAAGATGTGCGTATTATCATAAAGTAAAGTTAAAATAATATGAGAAAGAATGATACAGACCAATCGCCTAAGCTGTTTACTGACGATGAGATAGTTCCGATACAACTCACACCCGAACCGGTTACCTGCTTGGGTATGACATTCAGCAGCGATGAAGAACGGCGCGAGTATTTCCGTGCCGAACTTCGCCGCAAACTGCCGGAACTGCGGCAAATAGAAGGTTTCCCCATAGGCGAGGACGATGATATTATCGCCCTCTCCGATCCTCCTTATTATACAGCCTGCCCTAACCCTTGGCTTAACGATTTTATTGCCGAATGGGAACAAGAAAAAACACAGCTTGAAGCAGAGGGAAAGCGCACTAAGGACTTTAGTGTATGGGAACCTTATGCAAGTGATGTGAGTGAAGGCAAGAATAATCCGATTTACAATGCTCATTCTTATCACACAAAAGTGCCGCACCCGGCAATTATGCGATATATCCTACATTACACACAACCAGGTGATATTGTGTTTGATGGATTCTGCGGGACAGGCATGACGGGGGTAGCGGCACAATTGTGCGGCTCTAAAGGAGAGGTAAACAAACTAATAGATAAAGATGCCAAAGTCGGTACTCGCCACGCTATATGTTCAGATTTATCTCCTATTGCATCGTTGATAGCTGCATCTTATAATCTTGATTTTCGCCCGCAGGAATTTAGGTATAAAGCTGAGAAAATTTTAAACCAAGTAAAAAAAGAACTTGGTTGGATGTATGAAACAAAAGTTAATGGAAACACAGCCGTTATAAACTATACAGTATGGAGCGACGTGTATTCTTGTTCTAATTGTGAACATGAGTTCACACTGTGGGATCAGACCGTGAATCTTGGTAATGAAACTATTATAGATGAATTTTGCTGTCCTTTCTGTGGCAACAAGTGCAGCAAAAAGAATATGAAGAAAGTACATGAAACTTTATATGATACATTATTAAGAAGTTCAATTTCCATAACAAAAAAAGTTCCTGTATTAATCAATTATACAATAAATGGGAAAAGAGGAGAACGTCCAATAACATCGGAGGATATTGATGTCATAAGACGGATAAATCAATTTGATTGTTCTTCATATCGAACATCAAAAATTCCAAAAGGAGATGAAGTAAGTCGTAATGAAAAGGATGGCATCACACATATACATCACTTTTATACGAAAAGAAATTTCATATATCTATCCCGTATATTAGAGCTTGTCAGAGGGGATATAGCATTACAAGCATGGTTTACATCTGTTCTTTTAAATGTTTCTAAAATGTATAAATTTAGAATTGATAGAAAAGGCAGTATGCTGTATGGAACTTTCTTTATTCCGTCTTTTAATGTAGAGTTTAATCCACATAATGCGTTATTGGGGAAAATACGAGATTTTACCAATGCTTACTTTGAGAATCGTTCAAATGCGACCATTTCCTTAAATTCAGCAACGAGCATACCACAGTTAAAGGATAATTCTATTGATTACATCTTTACTGATCCTCCCTTTGGATCGAATATCATGTATTCGGAACTTAGTTCTATATGGGAAGGTTGGCTTAATTTAAAAACAAATAATGAGACAGAAGCTGTAATAAGCAAGGAACAAAGAAAATCCTTGTCAGAATATCATAACATCATATACAAATCGCTCAAAGAATATTATAGAGTTTTGAAGCCAGGGAAATGGATGACAGTAGAGTTTAGCAACACAAGTGCATCAGTTTGGAACTCTATTCAAGCAGCATTACAATCAGTAGGTTTTGTAATTGTAAATGTCGCAGCACTTGATAAGAGGCAGGGGTCATTCAAAGCAGTAACAACCACCACGGCAGTAAAACAAGATTTGGTTATCACCTGTTTTAAGCCTTCAGACAAGATGCGATCAAGGTTAGAAGAGAAAGGTGCGACTCAACAAAGTGTACAAGACTTCATAGAAGAATTATTGATACACCTTCCTGTCCATGTAGAGAAGGACAACAGCACCACAGCCATTGTGGAACGAAGTGCCAAGATCTTGTACGACAGATTAATAAGTTACTATGTGCAGCATGGCTACACTATCCCGATGGATGCCAAAGAATTTCAGCAGATGCTTCATGATTCGTTTATTGAGCGCGACGGGATGTTCTTCACCGCATCGCAGGCTGTGGAATATGAGGAAAAACGTGCCCACACGACCGAGTTTGTGCCGATGGCCTTATTCATCAGCAGCGAAGCCGAGGGTATAGAATGGCTGAAACGCCATTTGAGCAAGAAACCTCAGACTTACCAAGAACTTCAGCCCGAATGGATGAAAGACATGGCTGCCCCAAAGAAAGGTGACATCATTCCCGAGTTGCGAGACATACTCGAAGAGAACTTCATCGAAGAAAGCGATGGCACATGGCGCAATCCGGATGCTGAGAAAGCTGCCGACCTAGAGGTTTTGCGCAACCGCCGTATGATGAAGGAATTTACGGCATACGTGGAGCAGGCTACCAAGCCAAAAGCCAAGCGTATGAAAGACTGCCGACTGGCCGTATTGCAGTTCGGCTTCAAGGAATGTTACCGGCAAAAACGCTTTGCCGACATCGTAGCCGTGGGCGACCATATACCCGAAAGCCTTCTGACGGAAGACGAAGTCCTCTTGCAATATTACGACATAGCACTAACCCGCATATAAATCTGTAAATAAAAAGGTGATGAAAAGATATACCATTGAGGAGTTGAAACATCAACGTGAATCGGAAGATCACGTTGAGTTCAAAAAGGCAGAGCAAGGAAATTTTTCATATAACGGCTGCAATAAGACTATGCCCAAAGAACGCCGCAAATGCATTCTTGGCTATGTGGTTGCGCTTTGTAATGAGGGTGGAGGCAGACTTGTGTTGGGTATGCATGATACCTATCCACATAAAGTGGTAGGAACCACTCAATCTATCAATGCCATTGGCCAACTCGAAAGTGATATTTATAGAGACTTGAAGATCCGGCCCTTGATATATGAACTATATGATGAAGATGGAACGAGAGTGTTGGTAATTGAAGTGCCAGCGCATCCCATTGGCAAGGTTTTTAAGTTTGAGGATGTCGCTTTGATGCGAGTGGGAGAAGAATTACAGCCGATGGATGACAAGACCTTGATATCTATTATTCAAGAACAAGACCCTGATTTCTCTCAACAGTTCTGCAAGGAAGCAACACTTGATGATTTGGATCAGGAAGCTATTGCTATAATGAAGACTAAGTATGCAAAGAAGCAGAGAAATCCTGAATTTGCCTCTCTCTCCGATCGGCAGGCTCTTAATGATTTGAACTTAATATCGGGAGATCGCATTACAAATGCTGCAATCTTATTGGTAGGTAAGGAAGAAGTACTAAACAGACTTTTCCCACAGGCTAAAGTAATGTTGGAGTATCGAAACACAGAAAGTCAAATTGAATTTAACAAGAGGAACGTTTATGGCCAGCCGTTCTTCAAGCTCATCGATGAGCTATGGAATGATATAAAAAAAGAGAACAAATACTTTCCAGTGAGAGACGGAGCATATATTTATGACATTCCATATTTCAATGAAAGTGTAATACGTGAGCTTATTAACAATGCTTTTGCCCACCGAGATTATAGGAAAAACAGCGAGATAGTTGTTAAACTCTATCCCGAAAGAATAGATGTGGTAAATGCGGGTGGTTTCCCTAATGGAGTATCGCTTGAAAACTTATTGACAGTACCAAGTACACCACGTAACCGGCTACTGGCAGATGTATTGTCAAAAGCCGGTATAGTAGAACGTTCCGGACAAGGGATTGATAAAATATTTTTCTATACTCTCGCTGAAGGGAAACCCAAACCCGATTATTCAAAGAGCGATGACTTTGATGTGACTGCAATATTGTCGGCTATGGTGAAAGATGCTGGTTTTGCCGTTTTCATACAAAATATCCAAAATACTCTTCCAGATAATGAAAAATTGACTGTATTCGATATTATAGAACTTTGTAAGATAAGAGATGGGGAACATAAAAATATAGACAAGTCAGTGGCAAAACGCCTTGAAATAAAAGGATGTATAGAGAAACATGGCAAGACCAATGCCCAATTTTTCACTCTATCTCGCTCTTATTATGAAGTTTCCGGTAAAGTTGCCGACTATTCCATGATGGTGGATTGGAATGCCGAACAAGTACTTGCTGTGTTGTCTCCATATTTAATCAAATATGGCAAAGCAAAAAAAAGAGACATACTCAAAATTGTAGGTGACCATATAACTGATAAACAGCTTCGTACTTTCCTAAACCAACTCAAGGAAGCGAACTTGCTAAAAACAGAAGGAGAAAAGGGACAAACTGTATACATGCTTGGGGATAGTTTTCTTGAACGGCATAACATAATCTCAAAAGCAATAAATATAGGGCTCCAGAGCATGAAAGAGAAAGGAGAAATATAGAGGAGAAAGGAAAGGGCAGATAAAAGGGCAGATAAATAGCTAAATAAGAAAGTAATTTGTTCTCATACTGCTTATTATCAGCAGGTTAAAAGAACAAACAAAAGGGCAGATAAAAATGAAATATAAGGGACGAAGCATTGAAATAATAGGAAGCAAAAAGCTTTTCGGCAAAGAAACGCTTTGGATTAGGTTCATGGCGGATAACTCCTTTGCCCAAGTTTTGCGTGAGGATCTTGATGAAGAAGACTCACAAGATAACGGCATGGCAAAAATCCGCCGGACAGCTATTGCAGCGCGTATCAAGGATGAGCTTGCTCAAAAACGTCTGCTTGCCCCTTATGAGAGCAGCCTCATTCCATTGCCTCACCAAATTTTAGTCTTGGAAAAGGTTATGAATGGTGTTCAAACCCGTTTCCTGCTCGCAGATGAAGTAGGTATGGGAAAAACCATTGAGGCCGGGCTTATTTTAAAGGAAAAGAAACTTAGAGGAGAGATAAAGCGAGTGCTTCTTGTCGTCCCCAAATCCGCCATGATACAATGGCAGACGGAGTTGATGGAACATTTCAACGAAAAGTTTTACATTTATGACAATGACTTCATCTCAGGAATGGCCCGGACTTTCTCCAAAATTGATGCTGAGGAGGAACTGAACTTTTGGCGTCAGCACAACCAGATTATTGTATCCTTAGATGCCTTGAAACCATTGGCAACACGGCAAGGCTGGAGTGCGGAACGTATAGATGAGTATAATAAATACAGGCTGGAGATGGTTCTCAATGCCGATTTTGATATGATAATAATCGATGAGGCACATCGAGTAGGCGGAGGGAATCAAAGCGTTGCCAGGTTTCAAATGGCAGAGACTCTTTGTAACGCCGTTCCAAATGTACTTTTGCTGTCGGCCACTCCTCATAGAGGAAAAAGCGACCATTTCCGTCGCGTGTTGCAACTTATAGATGCGAATGCTTTTCAAATAGAGGGAGATGAAATGCCTTCTATACCGGAAATCGAACCTTACGTAATGAGGTCTGAAAAACGTTTTGCCGTTGACTATGATGGAAACAAACTTTTTCCCCACCGAGAAACTATCCGATTGGATGTGCCGATAGACCCTGTGCTTCACCCCCTTCAGAAAGAGTTATATGAACAAATTACTGACTATGTCAGATACCAATTTGGGCGAGCCAAAGGAAGAAAGCACAACTCTACCGGACTTGTAATGATAATGTTTCAAAAACTTGCATCAAGCAGTTCTGCTGCCATATTGGGTGCTTTAGAGACCCGGCTATGGAGACTGCAAAATGGAGAAGATGCAGATGATTTGAGCGAGTTCGTGGATGTGGAAGAAGACTTTGATGAAATCAATCTTGAAGATTATTCCGTTCTAAACAACAGCCATAACCTGCAAAATGAAGAAGAAGCCCTTACCGCCCTTATTTCCAAAGCGAAGGAATGTCTAAGGAACGAGCGTGATGCAAAGGCGACAGCCTTGGTCAAGAAAATATATGAATTGAAAGAACGGGATTCAGATGAGAACTTTAAGGTTCTTGTGTTTACAGAATTCCGTAAAACACAAGAATGTCTGATTCAAGTATTGGAACAGGAGGGCTTACATACAGTCTCTATCAATGGTTCTATGGAACTTCTTGAACGCCAAAAAGCACTGACTCGATTTAGGAACGAAGCAGAAGTAATGATTGCGACTGATGCGGCAGGAGAATCTTTGAATATGCAATTCTGTCATATAGTCTTTAACTATGACATTCCATGGAATCCTATGAGCATTGAGCAGCGAATAGGACGTGTGGACCGTATCGGGCAAAAGCATACAGTAACAGCATATAATATGCTTACCGATAACACAGTCGACAGTAGGGTTTACCAAATTATCGTAGATAAGCTGGATGCAATCATGAATGAATTGGGCATTGACAAAACAGGGGATGTGCTTGATTCGACCATTGATATGAAACACGTAAATCATTTATATTTACAGTCTTTGCTTGATCCAAAACGGTTTGAGTTTGCCGGTGATAAATGGCTGTATGAAATTCGTCGGAAGCTGAAAGACTATAAATCTACAGAGAGTGCATTACCCGCCTTTGGAAAGGACGAGATTAACGTTAAACAAGCCGGAGAAGTGAAATACAGTCCTTTACCTGTTTGGCTTGAAGAACTTGTCGACTTGTATGCAATCAGCGAACATGGTAAGGTAGAGAAACTTCTGTCTGGAGTAAGTTTATATAATATAGACAAGCAACAAATACGAGCAGTATTTGACCCAACGATCAAAGGCGACAATCCAGATGTTGAATATATAACCCTACAACATCCTTTGGTAAAGCAGATTCTTGATGAAGTTGACGCAGACAGTCCAATGTCGAACGTACCGGTCATAAAATCAAAAGAAGGTAATGAAAGCATTGGATATCTTACTATCTGGAAAGTGTCAGCCATAAATGACAGTGAGACAAGGTCTGTCTATACTGCACAATTTATTACGGAAAAAGGCCGTGTGTTTGCCCCTTATGGCAACGACTTATGGAATAGGCTTGTACAAGAAAAGGATACATTCACATATCAGGGACAAGCTGAATGTGGACAGATCGTGCTTGAAAATGAACAACTTGAAAACAACCTTCATGCCATCTTCCATCGCATGGAAATTTCTATTCAAGAGTATTTGCACAAGAAAGCGGAACAACGACTGAAAGTATTGGATTACGCAGAAAAAAGAATAGATCGGATTGGAATTGCCAACATCAGGACGGCAAAACATAAAAAGTTGGAGAATGAAAGGAATCAACTGATTCATACTTATAATAAGGGTATGAGCGTCGTTCCAAGTGTGAAACATATTATGACTGTGAAAATAGATGGATGAGTTCGGCCATAAAATAATAAGCAACTTGACTGTAGAAGGAAGGCGTCTAAGCCGGGTTAGAAGCACTGATAGATTCTTACTCCGTCCTGATACGCAGCAACATCTGCTAAAATTAGGACTATTGTTACTTCCTATCGAGACTTCAATAGAATGGAGAGTACGCTATGAATTGGAAGACAAACATTCAGGACAGAAAGTGTGTTATATAACAACATCAGACTTATGCCCCCTTCCCGACATAGAGCATGAGATTATCGACTGTGGCTCTTTCTCAGTGACGGATTTGCTTCCTTTCTATGACCCCAAAGTGTTAATGAGTGAAGGTGTTTCCTATAACTATCTGGATTATCTATTCAATCAAAAATATACCTACAAATTAGGCGAGAAAGAAACGTTGACTGTACTTCACGATGCTGATGCATATCTAAAGAACAATCTACAGGTGCTCATTGGTCAGTTAAGAGATATTAAGCTGGATTGGAATGACCCAAATACGATAATAAACATCAGCAGAGTGTTGGTGAATATCATCAGAAATGGGAAATATGACGATGTGGAGGATGTTTTGAACGGCATCAATCTGGACTTTCAAAATTATTTATCTTCAAGGTACTTCACTTTAGCTACGTCTTCGTATATGAAGAAACCTAAAATGGTAAACCGTGTTTTGCCTTATCTGAATCATATACATAACAGAACTGAAAAAATCGCTTTGATTGTCATTGACGGAATGACGTATTGGCAATATCTCGTGTTGGAGAAGGAATTGAGGGAAAAAGGAATTGGAACGACAGATGACATGATAATGGCATGGCTTCCGTCTATTACAAAATTGTCAAGGCAAGCTTTATTCAGAGGGAATACGCCAATGAAGCAATATGTCCAAAGCCCTGCGGAGGAAAGCAAACTTTGGACAGAATACTGGGAAAAGAGAGGATTCCCATTATATGACATAAAATATACGCATGGGAGCCTGATGGCAGATGATTACACATGTCATCGGCAAGCATTTGTAGATGTAGATTTAGACCATAAAATGCACAGTTCAAGCGACAACAAAGATTTATACGACCTGACCTTGAATTGGAGCAAAGATGCGGCAAATGACATACGGACATTGCATGAGCATGGCTATCAAATTTACATTACTACAGACCATGGTAATGTATTTGCACATGGCTGGAGACAACTCAGTAGCGAAGAAAAGACCTTTTTATATGAAAAAGAAAGTCGAGGCAGCAGACACCTCATATACGATAGTGAGAAACCTTTGCTGCATTTCCTTGAATGCAACAGAGATATAAAAGAAATGCTCGTGACCCGTGATGAATGGACTGTATGGTATGCTCCCTACTGCTTCAAGTCGAGTGATGAAATAACACATGGTGGTGCCCATTTCTTGGAATTGGCCATACCATTTGTAAGGATTGACAAAGAATAATATGGAAAAGAAAGTTAGCATAAACCAACGTATCAGTATAAATATCATAGAAATGGCTATGAAAGCAGCCTTATCTGGTTCTTTCTCTCCTGAATATGCCTATAATCTGGCATCCGGGGAGTTTAGCGGAGAGAATCGGATTCGTAAGGCACGTGGATTGATTGGCAAGTTGACAGTACGCAATCCTATATTCCCATTTATACAGCTACAGAAAGAGAATTTTCTTGAAGCTATCAGTTATCGGGGAGATAGGGCTTTAGTTTATGCAGCCATTATCAACTCTGTTTTTGGATTTGGCTATGATACAACAGTGTTACTTGGGAAATTCTTCCATGTTCAAGATGAAGTCGCGACACAGCTTATCACAAAGAAATTATCTGTGATTTATGCTAGTAACAGGACATTACCCAATGCTATGAACAGTATTTTGCCAATGTATATTGAGGCTGGTTTTATCTGCCGTCCGAAGATTGGAACCTATACCAAGCCCAAACTTGATATAAAAACCCGATTTGCAAGGGAACTGTATCTGAAATCATTCTTCATCAACAATCCTATGCTGAATGAGAAGGAATATGATTGCACAGATAATCCGTATTTTGAATTTTGTGTAGAACCGTAATATGAATTATGTGGTCAGATATTGAAACAAACAATTATTTATCAGGTATGTATGCATAAATTGAACTACCATGCTTAAAACGAAAGATATAGAAGAACTTGCAATCAGTGCTGTAAAAAGTTATTTCAATACATGCGCTTTGGTTTCACCACATATTTCAGACAATGACAAGACTCCTGATTGGGATGGAACGCTGGATTTATATGAAAAAGAAAAGGATGTTAGAAAGAATTTCTTTGGAAGTATCGGTATACAAGTAAAAGGAAAGCTTGTCAAAGATTTTAAAGGAAAAACATCATATCCTGTCGAAACGGTTTTCTTGTCTAATGCCTTGAATAAAGGATTTATATTCTTTGTCGTCGAAGTAAAGGAAAATGGAGAAACCAAGATATTCTATAAGACAATGGCCCCCATTGAAATACGAGGTGAAATGTCTAAAATCAAAAATAGGCAGCAAACGCGAACTATATCTTTTGAACCATTGAGTATGGATAAGGATTGGGTGTATATAATGCTCAAATCCTTTTATACAGATTGCATCAAACAGACCAGTTTTGCCAACAAGAAAGTTTTCAACGTAGATGATATTTCAAATGCTAAAGACATTCAATTCGGATTCTCGTATTATGGGAAAAAGGATTCAATTGCATACGACCTTCTCCATGGTATTGACTCTTTCATGTATGTAAAAACAAAGGAAGGTGCGGAAATTCCCTTAGGAGATGGTCGGATGAAAATCATGATAAAACCTTTAAGAAAGACTATACAATTTCCTGTGTCTATTGACGGAAATATCATATGCAATTCCTATTCATCCGAAATGGATTCGGAATCAATGCTTTACATCATAGACGATTTGCTGAGCATAAGTGTAAATTACAGAACTTCAAATAAAGGCGAAATAAAAATTATAGCAGATTCGACACATACGCAAATAAAAGCTTATGAGATATTTTACAAGATCGTCAAAGCAGGGGTTATAAAATTTGGCAATTCAGAAGTTAAAGTGAACACAGAAAGGAAAGCCGTTCTTTTATCCAAATTAGAAAACCACATTGCAGATTTAAATGTACATCTGTCAGTATTAAAAAAACTCAATATCGAGACAAAAATAGACTACAAGAATATTACAGACAAGGATAATCACTCTTTCCGCCAACTCTATAAAGCATTGATTGAAAATTTACCTATTAAATTAACGAACCCACATGACATATTCAACCTGAAGATTGCTAATCTAAATATTTTAATGGTATGTAAAAAGGTAGAGAATGGGAAATACTATCTATATGACGCCTTTGAAAGTTCTCTTTTAAGTGTAAAGCAAATGAGTGACACCCCACCCTTTGAAGCACCTATTTTTTCTGCCATCATGAAAGAGGGTTATGAGATATATGACAATATCCCGTATAAACGAATGATTGATGAGTATGAGGCATACGCATTAAAAGACTCTCGGATATACGCTCAGGCTAATTTAGATTTGCTTGAGATACTGAAAGCAGCAGATGAATTGAAGAAAAAAGGCAACGCAGATAAAAGCAATCGAACTCTTAATACAGCGGAATCATTAGCCAAATGGCTGTTAGATAACGATACAAATGATGAGTTTAAAAATATTCATCGATTAAATTGCCTGCAAATAGCAAAAAGAAGACATTGCCTTACAGCCACAGAACGGCTCACTTTAACAGAAATGACCATTAAAAGTGATACTCTCATGATAAAGGCCGGGGCTTATCTGCTTTTGGGCAATGACGAATTTTTTGAATATACTTTAAGCCAGATGTCGGAAGAGGACCAAAATGTATTCAGGACATTCCCGATTTACATATTTGCAAATAAAAACAATATATATACAAAGGAATAGGCTTATGGTAGGTATTCCGGAGCATAGTCGACCATATGTTTGTCGAATCACATACCTTTGCCTTAAAAACAACAGACAAAGGATATGGCAGGAAGAATAATTGATATGGAGGATACCAGCCATGGTAATTAGGTAGTGTAAATTGAACTGTGTCAAGTTCAATTTACACTACCTAAACGACAGTCCCTATCTAATGCTTTTTCAACTTTGCATAGAGTTTCCGATAATAAGTTTTCCCGTCCTTTCTGCACTTTGGAAGCATATATCACTGTATATATCAAAATATCTTTGCCTTATCGTAGACAAAAGTACTATAAATTATCAAGAATGCACTCACAGCTTTCAACAGCTTTCAAGTTGTTTCGTTTCAATTATGGACATAAATATAATTTTGAATCTAGTTAATTCCTCTCCCTGTAATTAAAGCCAGATTCTTGTAATCAGAATCAACAAACCAGTTATCCTCCAATTTATTAAGATTAAAGAGATTATCAATAATAGATCTTTTATCAATAACAAAAATCGGTCTATTTAGATCACGGAAATAATTCAATTCATATTTACACCATATTGATTTAAGTGAATTTTCAGACTGTACAAAAATTAAAGCCTTTGATTGTTTCATTCTTTTTTCTATAACTCTAAGCGTAGCAGCACATAGTAAGTGACGCTTTAAATAATCAACATCATTTATCCAATCACAAAAGACATTCTTGCCTTGTTGATTTTCAGCACATATGAGTTTCTGAACCTCTTTGCTATCTTTGCTGCTATGCGAAATAAAATAATCATATGATTTCAATTTTTGCTCATTTGAGTTTTCGATTCTATATTCAAGTTCATCAGGATTCTGTGGTATATCATATTTTTCATTAGGATATACTTTTTTTAAATAGTATTTCCGTTTTTTATTTTTTGCATGAATCCGCATAAACTGTTGTTTCCTTAAACGTGGATTGAAATTAAAAGATTGCAGATGAAAAAATGCTTCTTCCCTTAATTGCCTATTAAGTTCCGTGTCATTTAGCTTAAAGAAGAACTGTATGATTTTTTCGCAATAATATTTTTTCAGTTCCAAAAGGATATACACCTTATCCTTTTGGGTCGTATTCTTTCGCTCATACAACCCCATTAACTGATCTATAAATGAAGGAGTCACTTGTTGTGTTTTGGATAGAGCAACCTCAATTTTCCTATTTATGCGTTCTATTTTGGATTTTCTTATTTCCCATAATTTTGCTTGTGAATCTATGCAATTTTGTTCTGAATATGTATTCCAATGCGTAAGTTTATAACTATCTGAAAAAATTTTTTTGAAAGTCACAACTCTCCGTATCAATAAATCTGGTTTTGGCATATTAAAACGAGATTTACCAAAATGCCTTTTTAAATACTTGTCTTTAGTGTGATAATATATATACTTTGACTCCACTGATTTCCATTCATGAGGATAATAACACTTTAATAATACAATTACATCATTTGAGGTATACTTGCGTGGCAATAAAGGACATATGGACTTAATCTCATTATTCCACATTGATAAAATGTCTCTCAACTCATGTTCAAAAATATGCTTTGTAACACCTGGCATTTCCTTGCAAGTTAAATAAAACCAACAACAAGAAGTATAGTCAGAGCTAACGGTAAATAAAACCATAACTCCGTTTTTGAAAACACACAATTGCAATAGCAGTTTTTGTCGCTTGGGAAATCTTTTGAAGTTGCTTTCAGCGAAAAATCTATATCATTTTCATCCATATCTCGAATAGTATCGTATAAAGAACGATATAACCTTTCTTGAAGTAAATAGTAAGAGTCCAATCCCCAAAACACAAATACTGGAATATATGCTATGAGAAAATATATTTTATCTGCTTCTTTACTCGAAATTGCAAAAATTCCAGCTACTAAAGTAACAGTCCATCCTTTCAATAGAAAAGAATTATTTGCCATTCTACTTATGATATTTTGAATCATTTCTAAATGTTTTAATTTGTTGTCCATATTTCAAACCTCCTTGTGTATATTATAATCAAAAATATTTTCTTGTCGTTTAATTGCCAAATCTATATAATAGTCAGGAGAAATAATGAAATCACCCCATTTTACAGCTTCGATATATGATGTTCTTCCGTAGAAATGATAATTACTACATTGAGGACACAACCTCTTATCTGGGTATTTAATGTTAAATTTATTATCTCTAATAATCTTAAATAGCCTATCTGTATGGTGTATTGTTGAACCACATATGGCTTGCGATAAATAATAATCGTAACTTTCATTAGAGTCAGGTAACACTATTGCCAAAATAGCATTTGTATGACTAGTTCTATCAGACCTAGTTGTTTCTCTTAGAGAAAATGATACTTCCCACGGAATCCATTGTGATCGTTCACTTCTGTTCTGTTCTTTCATATTTGGAGAGATCATAACTATTGTCACGGAACTATCATAAATTCTATCTTTCAATTTCTCCCAGATTGCATCATCTGATAACCAACTCAAATCTTCTCCATCAGACTCTCCTTTATATATATGCGTTGTTAAATCAAAATATGTTTCAAGTTTATCAACGTAATCTCTAACGGTAGTCTTTCTACACCAAAGATTATCTGAAAGAGGAGCCACACTATCATCAGCATATTTATATGATATAAATATCTTTCTTCCCATAGCACTTATTGTTTTACTTTAAATTTCAACATGTAAGTTATTAATGCAAATTTGACAAAATTCCAAAATGAAATCAAAAAAAAGAATTATTATCTTATTTAGAATTTTCAAATCCTTCCGTAGCATTTGCCACTAACGCTTTTCCTATCTCCAATTGCAAAAATTTAGGCAATTGAAGCAATTTTGCCATAAGTTGGCTGTAAGTGAACTCAACCTTGGTATCCAGTATTGGTTCCTCTACAATGCTCGTGTCAATTCTTTCTACAATCTCAGAGCCTTCAATAAAATCGGAATAGTCCGGATTCTCAGGCCAATTTTCTATCGTACCGTCACTGTTAATCCTTAAACGGATATAGTCACCGCAATCATCTGAATCCGGAATCAAGCCGTTTGGCACATAACCGGCAATCTTGCATATCGCTTTCTTGTCTTTATCAAGCAAGAAATATGTTCCGCTATCACATACTTTGGCCTGCAGGTAAAGATTTCCATATTCAGATTTCCAATTCAGTAATTTATGTGTTTTCAAGTCGACTATTCCTGACCACATACCTTTAGCAACCAACGGATATTTGTTCTCATATAGTTCCCCCATCCATGCATCCGTATAGCTGCACATTTCCTCGTTATATGGGAAATATATCATAAGATAGTGTGCAATCTCACTCAATTCCTGCTCCCTAATGTCAATCAAAATCTGTTTTGTCATAATCTGTAAAATCAGTTGTTACTATTCAAACTTCACCATATCCGCCAACTGAACAAAATAATCGCTTGACCAGATGTCGAGCTCCTTGGGATTCCTGACAAATGGAAGGACATCGCTCTTCACCTGATTGATGTTCGTTGACGCCAATCTGTCTTTCAACTGAGCCATGAATGCCTCCCTCCCGATTTCTTCGTTGTTGAACTGGCGGACACGCTCTGCGAGATGAGCAAAATCAAGAGGCACATTGTGACGGACATACCATTCGAAATCATACCAGTCACGACCTTTCACCCTGTTTTTCCAGCCTCTGTACACCAATGCGTGCATCTTCCCGGCAAACAAATCCGGCAAAGTGAAACAGCGTGTCATGAAGGAGTGAGGCTGTAGAAGCAGCTTTTGCTCAGTCCTGAAATTCAACGGTGGTTGGGTATCAACTTCAATTTTGATTTTTATGGATTTATCGGTCTGGAAAGACACGTCATATACATCCGTATTGTCTTTTAGGAAAGCGGATTCCACCTTTCCAAAGCCCTTTTTATCTTTCTTTTTAATCTCCACCTCTCGACCGACAATGGCAAATTCATCTATTATCGGCTGGAAGTATTTCGTGAAATCGAACTTGTCATCGGGAGTCAGGAGGGAAAAATCCATATCCTCGCTGAAGCGTTGGAGACCATGAAAAATTCTGAGGCAGGTACCGCCATAGAAAGCGGCAACATCGAAGAAACCGCCATTGTAGAGTCCGGCAAGTATCACCTGCTGGTTTACTTCAAATATGGCATTACGCCTTTCTTGTTCCGTTGTCGCACCATATGCAGAGAGCATATTGTCATAAATCTCATTCTTCATTTCTTCAGCAATTTAAGTAAAGTACGAATTGAATCGGCCTTTTTGCCGACCTTGATGTATTCCTCGAATATCCCGGCATCCATCTGCATAAAATCTTCCCTTTCCATCCGGATATCTTCCTCCAGATAAATCTCGGCATCTTTCAGATAGCGCAAATTCACTTTGGGAGAATTGGCAATCAAATCACACAGTGCCTTTTCCGGTGTAGCCATCACGAATGCATAGTCGTCTTTCTTTATGTTTGTCAGCCCTACAGAAAATGCGGCCTTTGAGATATGTGTATATTCAAACCTTCCAAACGGTGTGTCAAAGTTCTTGGCATACTTCAAAGTCATGGACTGTTTGGTGTAAACCTCTTCCGGTATCAGCCCATAATAGCGCAGAGCCGATGACATGGAAACATACGAGGGGGCATACAGATGATTGGCTATCAATTCTGTCGAAAGGGTTTTCCCTGTTATTTCAGGACTGCATACATAAAGTCCCTTCTTGAGACGTATTATCTGTTTGTCACGCTCAAGCAACCTGAGTTTCTGGCTTCCACCCCTGATATGAGGAAACAGGGACTCCAATACGGAAACTGTAACAGGGATATTTCCTAATTGTTGCAATGGATTGTTCATGGCACAAAGATAGCTATTATTTTAATATCAAAGTATATTAAATATGTTTTTCTATGCAAAATATTACTATTTATGCAGCCATGATTTTTAGTGGCGCGAGATGTGGGCAGAATCTTGCAGATATGGGTTCCGCATATACCTTCCTTGAAGTATAGATCCATCGCTTTCCCATGATAAAGCTCCCGTTTGAGTGAATGTTTGATTCGCATTTGTTTTTTTGATTTTGCGAGTCAACTTTTTTCAGGGAATGACACATACTATTTTTGCAGTGCTTATATTTTCTTGTGATTTATATCGATAAGTTTTGCCTATCAAAGACAGAAGAAAAACGTTCCTGATCGCTTTTCGCAATTCCCAATTTTGTGGCTAATGCTCTCCATTCCTTGACGGCATTCAGTACTTCACCAATGATTTGCTGAGCAATATGCTTCTGTAGCATATATTCTTCACTAGAATTCAGCAATTCATTCAAATCCGATTTATTGGTATAGCTGTTGGTTAACAGACTCTGATACTCATTCAGCGTTGGATTCATATCGTAAGCCGGAGCCAAAGTCCATCCCTTGGATGTCAGAAGGAAACCATGATTACGAAAATGGTCATCCGTATTACCAATGCAGATATTGAATGCAACTCTGCGATACAGTTCTTGCAGATTATCCTCCACGTTGGTACAATTCTGAAGTATGAAATCGACAATATCGAGATAGCCATGGCCGCTATTGGCATTATCACCATCATTTAAGCCCAAAAGAGTCATAGCTGAAGCAAAGTGTATGCGCTTACCGTCTCCCTTTCTGTCAAATCGTCGGGAAAGCATTGTATGGTATTTGTCGTTTGTGAAGATTACTCTTGTCTCTGCTGCGTGTATGCCGGCCTTCTTTGCCAATAGGTGTGAGAAATGTTCCCAAAGCCCAGTATCATAATCATCTTTGCGGGACGGAAACTTTGCTATATGCAGGATCTTGTTCTCGTCAATTACGCTTGCCTTTGGACGCGCCCCGCCAAGGGATGAACCCGGTTGTACAAGCTGCTCGATCCAGCGTCTTTCAGGCAGGTGGTTCTCCTCTTCACTTTTTTCGATCTCAGAACTGGCAGCAATCAGTTCTCGGATATCGGTTATTGGCGGAATCCTCAGAATTTCACTTGCATTGATATATTCTCCATCCAAGGAGTCCTTAAAACGGAGACCGCCCATGCGGGAGTAGTCTTCGATCCCGACAAGATAATCAAAGGATGAAAGACGGCGGACAGGACGCTTCTCCTCTTTTGCCAGAATCTGTTCCCGACGATTTATCAATGTACGTCCCCATCTGTCCGGGAGGGCATCAGAAAAACATCCGAAAATATCTTTGCCAGGAGCTGTATATTGCTGCCCTGGATAGTTGTTCAAGTCATCACTCAGAAACAAGTTGCCATAGTCCCTTAGCCAGTCATCACTATAGCAAAATCCATAACTGTCTGAGCCACGAAGTGATTCATAGCTCAGTTCTCCGATCAGCCTTGGTTCTTTAAGCCAATCAAAGTCAGCAAAGACATATAGTCGTTTCATGGCTTATTCTTTTTTAGATGCTCTCTCTCGCTTTTTCAAACTCAAATCCTGTAAAGCCTTTCCAATCGCGTCTTCTTTGGCAAGCAGAAGTATATCATCATCCAGTTGAAGCGCATAGAGAACTCTGAGATAAATGCCGATAGCCACTGTAGGTGCTCCCTTTTCAATCCGGCCAACCGTAAGCGGTGAGCAGGTTGCGCGTTCGGCAACCTGAGCTATGCTGAGATTCCTGCGCAGCCTAGCCAGTTTGATCTGCTCACCCACTATCTGCATCTTCTGCTCCAGTTTTCTTGGCAACTTGGTGCCCATTGTATTCTTCGCCATATTCAATATATCATATAATATGCAAATATACTACTTTTTATCTATTTAATGATGTATTATAGGTGAAAAATCGCAAGAATAGAAGATATGGTATTTAAGCGGTTCTACACTTTTCCATCAAAATTGAGGCTTAAAATCTACACTTTTCCATGAAATCAGCACCTTTACTTTATCCCCGTATTCATATATACGCCAATTAAAGTAAAGTCAGAACTAAGGGAAGAAAAGAGATGGCTCCGCCAAACAGACCAGCCGATTTGCCGAAGTCTACCAATGATACAGCCTGTTTTTTCTTTTGGCTGCAAAATCTTCGTGACTGCATCTTGTTTTTAGTTGACATCAGTTGGTGAAAATTATACTTATTTTCGTACCTTCGCAACGGATAGAAAACAGGTGGACTTCGGACGGGAAAATGGAGTTTTCCCATTGGTTCTGATTCAAGTGAAAAGTGCGGCAAAACGGACGGTTTTTGGCCTGAAAAACAAGCGAGAAAAGGCTTTTCTACCGTTTAAAACGCAACTCTTTCACATTCAGATTGTTCGGTATGCTGCATAGGCAAGTAATATATACTTACAAACGATTAACATCAATCATCATTGATTAGTAAGGCGTTCATTTTGAGCGCCTTTTATTTTTGCTCATTCAGCGATAATCATCGTTAAAAGGCTTTTTTCAGCTCATTTTTGTACCGTATTTGTAACTCGGACGCAAAACCTATAAAAACCTCAAGCAAGGTAGTAGAGAAACTTTACGCCATTTTACGTGGTTTTACGGGATTTGACAGAAATAATGGAGAAATAAAGACGAAATGAAATGAGCAGTAATTTGAAAATTAGAAGAATTTGTGCTTGGTGCGGTAAAGAGTTTATCGCCCAAAAGACAACTACAGCGTGTTGTTCTAAACAATGCGCCAACGCACTCTATAAAAAGAGAAAGCGTGAGGAGGCGATTAAGATAAACAATCAAAGCATTGAAAAGAAGATTGAAGAAAAGCCTATTACCATAATAAAAGATAAACCTTTTCTTACAATCACTGAGACAGCTATTTATCTTGGAGTAACTCGACCAACCATTTATGGTTACATTAAAAGAGGTGAATTGAAGGTCATTCGATTAGGTTTCAAATACTTTTTGAAGAAAGAGGATATTGATAAGTTGTTCAATACTCCTACAGAGTTCCACACTCCGATAAAAGAAAAAGCTCCCATCACCGACTTCTACACCACCGCCGAAGTCAAGGAGAAATACCATGTCAATGAATCATGGATATTCGTTATCGCCAAGAAACACGACATTCCACGTACCTTCAATCGTGGTAAAACCTATTGGAGCAAGAAACATATAGATGCTTACTTTGCCAAGAAGGCACCCGACCCAGACATCACCGAATGGTACAGCACGCAAAAGATACAAGAAAAGTTCGGCATGACCCTGTCCGCCATTTACACCTTTGCCCACAAAAATGCTATTCCCAAAAAGAAAGAGGGCATTATGGTGTATTACTCGAAAAAGCACGTGGACATTGCTAAAGGGATTGCCAAGCCGGAAGAAACGATGTATTATACCGTGGCAGAAGCAATGGAGAAGTTCAACCTCACACGCGACCAACTATACCACTACGTGAAGTGGCACCATATATCCAAGATAAAGAAGGGCAAATACACCTTCATCAGCAGGACTGAATTGGACAAACTGCTAGCCCCTCCAAAGATTGAATGACGATTTTCCGGTTATCGTCCGGTGATGTTGTTCGCCATTATATCACCCGATTTCTTTGTGCCCAAAACAAATGTAAAACTCTAAATATCATCAGTTATGAATCACACCTGTACAAAAGTGACTGTTCGCCAAAGAGCGATTCGCAATGACCGTATTTCTTTGTATCTGGATTATTATCCGGCAGTACGCAACCCCGAAACGATGCAGATGAGCCGCAGGGAATACCTTGGCATCTATCTCTATGCCCATCCCAAAAACGAAATGGAACGGGCATTCAACAATGAGATGCTAAACAAGGCGGAAGCCATTCGATGTATTCGTGTGCAATCCCTCATCAACGAAGAGTTTGGCTTCTTGGACAAAACCAAGCAAAAAGCTGACTTTCTTGCCTATTTCAAAAAGATGTGTCGCACCAAAGATGAGAAGTGGACTTTCGTGTATCAACATTTCTATAACTTCGTCAAGGGCAAATGTACCTTCGGTGAAGTGAACGTGGATTTGTGCAAGCGTTTCCGCGAATACCTGTTGAACGCCAAGCAACTCAAACACTCCGACCGTCCCATTTCGCTCAATTCAGCTTCTGGCTACTACTCCACATTCCGAGGATTGCTGAAAATTGCTTATCGTGACAAATGGATTCGTGAGAACATCAACGATTTCTTGGATAAGATTGAGCCGGAGGATGTGAAAAAGGAATATCTGACACTGGATGAAGTCAAGCTGCTTGCAGCCACTCCCTGCGACATCCCCGTACTCAAAGCGGCTTCTCTTTTCGCCTGCCTGACTGGTTTGCGCATCAGTGACATTCTGAAACTGCAATGGGAAGATTTCGAAATTGCACCCGACCAAGGCTATTGCCTGCGCATCCGTACACAAAAGACACAGACGGAAGCGACACTCCCTATCAGCAACGAAGCATACGAATTGTGTGGAACACCCGGCACGGGAAAAGTATTCAAGGGATTACAACGAAGCATGACGCAACATCCATTAAAGAAATGGATTAAGAAAGCCGGAATCAATAAGCACATCAGTTTTCATTGCTTCCGCCACTCCTATGCCGTAATCCAAATTTCTTTAGGCACAGATATCTACACCGTTTCCAAGATGCTCACGCATAAAAATGTGTCCACGACCCAAATCTACGCGGATTTGATAAATACAAAGAAGCGCGAAACAGCCAATAAAATATCACTCAAATAAAAATACGTATGAAACGAGGAATCATATATAACAACGGACATACCATCGTAATTCCAGATAACGAGATATGGATGACTGCATGGGAGATTGCAGACCTGTTTTATGTAACACCAAACTCTATCAATCACGCCGTTAAACGAGTATTGAAAGAAGGAGTTCTTATAGAGTCTCAGGTATGCCGATATACCTGTTTGGAAAACGGGAATTATGCAGATGTATATAATATGGAGATGGTCATTGCCCTATCCTTTCATTTGAACACGGGTCATTCCATATTGTTCCGGAGATGGCTGACGCAGAAAACATCCACTTCAAACCGTTCTAAAATACCGATACTCATTCTCCTATCCGGAAAGAAACAACACTTTTGCTGATATGATAACCCTGTAAAGCCCGATTTGGTCCAGCCATTTCGGGCTTTTTTTATGCTCTTCTCAAGAAAATCATTACCTACTATGTATATACTATATAATTGCTTTGATAGCTATTCCACACTTTTGTGCATGGATTAGCCAAGTAATCATTCTTGTGGCAACTTGTGTCTTAGTTAATAACGCCAAACGCTGCCACAACAGAGTGAATCGATTGGGACTCGTTCATACCGATATACTTTTGCAAGCAAACAATTAAAATTGATAAATATGAAGACAAAGAAATTGGAAAAACAAACGCTGACATGGTTAGTATTCAGCGCAAATGTAATTGTTGGTGCAATGGCACGACAAATGGTGCTCCATCATGGACTTGATGCTTTTAATGGCTATGTGGCATTTTGGATTTGCATTCTAATGCTTACCGTCATTTATGTCAACCTGCAAGAGTTATTCAAGAAAACTCTTTCCCCATTCTTTGAAACTCTCTTTATGAAGTTCCCGGACTATGGGAAGAAATGCAAGATTAAAACCGAGGATAGCAAAGAAACGACAGAAGAAAAGCCTTTGAACAAAGAAACGGACACAAATCCTCCACTCGGCATGGATTACGCACAAATCCGGCTATCGGCTATGAAAGCCAAAGAACAAGCCGAGCAAGAAAAGCTCGCTACAGTCCTAACATACACACGCGAATCTTTCGCACCTTATATGAAGGAAGAGGACTTGAACATTCTGTGCGAATACATTTGTCTGTTCCATGCGGACAAGGATATTCCAAAGGTTGTACGTACCGTCAAAGTGGACTCAGCCATCCGAACCATTGACCTGATGCACTTTGGATGGAATATCGGCTATCAGTTCTCAAAGAGTGGAATCCAAATAGCGACTTTCATCAAACGCGTATTTGCAGAAGCGTTGAAAGAGAGCGAAATCTCCACATTGAAAAGCAAATTAAGATTGGACGGGAAGTGTACTATCAAGATCGACACCACCTTGAAGCAATCTGCCTAATTCAAAAACCACTAAATCCAGACGTAATATGATACAGAATGAGAAAACAATCACCTTTGATAAGCTACCCGAAGCGGTAGGTTATCTGACCGAACAGGTCATTGAATTGAAAAAGATGGTGTCGGAATTGAAACCGTCACCGTCCGAAAAGCGTGTGCTAATTGAAATCGAAGATGCCTGCCGCATCATCCACAAGGCAAAAGCCACGATTTATACATTGGTACGGAAAGGCATATTGCCAGCTTACAAGAAAGGTAAGAAACTCTACTTCTACGAGGATGAACTCCTGACATGGGTTGAAAACGGACGAAAGAAAACTTCGGAACAGAATTATGACGAGGTCTTGGCAAATATGCAAAGTGGAATGCGCCGCAAACCTAAGCACCGCACAAACTTCTAATCTTTTTGACGATGGAAAAGAAAACGATTGACCCGATGTTGATGGTGGACAAAGCCATTGATATGAGCATGAAGCTGGCAGGTACCAAGTTCCCCGTCAGTATCTTTCCGAACTGCATCCAGCGTATCATACGAGAGGTACATGAATGCCACAGCTATCCTACGGACTATATTGCCGCCTCTATTCTTACAGCCATCGCCGTAGGAATCGGGAATACGCATCTTGTTCAAATCAAACAAGGTTGGCATGAAAGTCCTATCCTTTACATGGCATTGATAGGTAGACCGGGTGCGAATAAAAGTCACCCACTCAGCTTCGCCATGAAGCCATTCCTTGATTTCGATTACCAACAGAATCAAGAATATGAAAAAGCGTATGCCGAATATGAACGGCAGATGAGCATGAGCCGGAAAGAACGGACGGAAAACGGATATGAGCAATTTCCAATGGAACCTGTCCGCAGACGTTTCCTTGTATCGGACGTTACGCCCGAAGGACTAAGTCTTATCCACGCACAGAACAAGCGTGGACTCTGCCTGTGGGCAGACGAGTTGTCCGCATGGTTCAAGAACTTTAACCGATACAACAACGGTTCGGAAGAACAGTTCTGGCTTTCGGTTTTCAGTGCAAAGACAACCATCTCCGACCGTAAGAGCGCAAAGAGTTCCATCTTTATCAAGCGTCCATACATATCGGTCATTGGTACGATTCAGAAGAAGATTCTAGGTGAACTGGCAAAGGGAGAGCGTTCAAACAACGGATTCATTGACCGTATTCTTTTCGTGATGCCCAATCTCCAACAGAAAGCCCGCTGGAATGATAAGGAACTGCCTGCCGATATTGAACAGGAATGGCACGCCATCATTGACAAGTTTATCTGCTTGGAATGCAATTACAACGACAAGGGAGAAGTTGAACCGTATATCCTGCACTTTGATGAAGAGGCAAAGAAACGGCTATATGAATGGCAGCATCGTTTCTCAGAATTATGCGACCGTGAAGGGAATGACACGATTGTCAGTATTTATTGCAAGCTGGAAATATACATCATCCGTTTCTGTCTGATTATTCAACTGGCACGGTGGACTTGTGGTGAATGCGGTAAAGAATACATCGACTTGCTGACCGTGGAACGTGCCATACGGCTAACGGAGTATTTCAAGGAGTCCGCTTTGAGCGTACAACACATCATCAGCGAGGTGGCATTGAATAGCCAGCAGCAAACCATTGTCAGCCAGCTCCCCTGTACGTTTACCACGGCGCAGGCAACGCAAATTGCCGAGCAGAACGGCATGAAGGAGCGTACTTTACAGCGTTTCCTGAATGACAATATCGGAATTCTGTTCCGCAAAGAGAAGCATGGAGAATACTCAAAGATTAACCCGTGACGTTTTTGTCGCTTTTGACACTTTCAATCTTGAAAACGACAATAGTGACAATAAGGCCACATATAAAAATAGAAAACAATGACGACACATAGATTCATATTGGAACCATACAAAGGCATTACCACCCGATACACGTGTCCATCTTGCCAGCGCAAGAGATGTTTCTCACGATATATTGATACGGAGAAACGAATCTCTTTTCCTAACCACGTAGGACGGTGCGACCATGAACAAAAATGCGGTTATCATTTCACGCCACGGAATTATTTTGAAGAAACGCCTAACGCGAAACAGCAGTTGTTTGAAAAAAGTCCTTTGTCAGTCCGGCTGCATGAGATAAAGACTATTCCGATTTCTTTCATTGACGAAGGAATAGTCAAGCGGTCTTTGAAACGTTATGAAACGAACAGACTGTATCAGTTTCTGACCTCCCAATTTGGAGAATCATCCGCCATGAGTCTTATGAAAAAGTATCATGTCGGTTCTTCCAAACACTGGGAAGGAGCAACTGTATTTTGGCAAATTGACCACAACAACCAAGTTCGTACAGGTAAGATAATGCTTTACAATCCGAATACAGGGAAGAGAGTAAAAGAACCACACAATCACATCACTTGGGCGCACTCCCTACTCCATAAATCCGGTTTCAACATGAAGCAATGTTTCTTCGGCGAGCACTTGTTGGCAGCAGACAAAATCCGTCCGGTCGCACTGGTCGAAAGTGAGAAGACTGCTCTTATCGCCTCTTATTATCTGCCGCAATATTTGTGGCTTGCCTCAGGTGGAAAGAACGGATGTTTCAATGAAAGTAGCCTTTCGGCACTGGCGAAAAGAAGTGTTATTCTTTTCCCTGACTTGGGAGCGACCGACTATTGGCAAAGCAAAATCGGAATGATACGCAACTATGGAATCGAGGTACAACTTTTCGACTATCTCGAAAATAACGCTCCCGAAAGCGAACGGAAGGAAGGGTATGACATCGCCGATTACCTGCTACAAATCCAGCCAGACGAGGCTGTTCTCCAAGCGATGAACAGGAAGAATCCGCACCTGAAAACATTGATTGAAATGCTTGGTCTGGAATTGGTAAACGTACAACGGAACAGCTCCTGAATAATGTTTCGGGCATACCAAAAGGGAGGTTTTCAATACTGACCGTAAGGACTGAAAACCGGAACTTTTTAAGGTAAGCAAGTTTATGTCGGTGTATTACATTTCCCGACAACTTGCCCACCCTGAAGTCCGGTGGGATAGCTCCCGATGGTCACAACTGTAACAATTAAAAAGCAACGAAAATGAACAAGAGAAATACGATTACATTACGCCTAACCGATGACCAGTTGGCGTGGTTAGGAGCATTAAGCAGACGCAGTAAACGGAGTAAAAGCGAGGTTATCCGTTCTCTCATTGAACAAGGGTCTGTACGAGAACGTATCACCCGTGACCACTTGCACATCATCCGTCAATTGATTGGCGAAAGCACGAACCTGAACCAGTTGGCTAAGCAGGCCAACACTTACGGATTTTTTGCAGTAGCTAACCAATGCATGGAGATTTCGAACCATATTTCAAAACTCATCAAACAACTGAAAGATGATAGGTAAACTGACAAAAGGAACTTCTTTCGGCGGATGCGTGCGCTATGTGCTGAAAGAAGAAAAAGCAAGGCTTCTGGAAGCTGTTGGAGTGGAGGGTACACCAGAACAGATAGCAGAGCAGTTCGAATTACAATCCTTGCTGAATGACAAGGTAAAAAACATTGTCGGACACACTTCGCTCAGCTTCTCTCCGGAAGACAGTCTGCGGTTAAGGAACGATGATGCGCTCATGCTGAAAATCGCCCGTGAGTATATGGAACGGATGGGTATCCGAAACACGCAATACATCATAGCCCGTCACACTGACCGCAGGCACGCGCATTGCCACATCGTCTTCAACCGTGTGGACAATGACGGCAAAACCATCAGTGACAAAAACGACCGCTATCGTAATGAAAAGGTCTGCAAGATGCTGACGGCAAAATACCGTCTGCACTTTGCCCAAGGTAAAGACCTTATGAACGAAGAACGGTTGCGCCCGTATGACAGAGCGAAGCACCGAATCTACAAGGCATTGAAAGCGGAAGTACCAAATGCCCAAAGTTGGAACGAACTGAAAGACGCACTTGCCGAATATGGCATCGACATGAAGTTCAAAGTCAGCCGCACCACACGGGACATTCAGGGAGTGAAGTTCGGATATGGGAAGTACACCTTTTCCGGTTCAAAAATCAGTCGGGAGTTCAGCTATCTGGCCATTGACCGCCAGCTGGAAAGAAACGCTTACGCTCCGTCCTATTCATATGGGGAAACAGTCAAGGACAATGCCGTACCAGCATCTCCTTTACAAGAACAGACATCTGATTTTGAAGAGGCACATTCTTCGGGATTGGGATTGTTCATGCCGACGCCGACATCCAACACATCAGACGAGGCTGCATTTGAAGCGGAACTGAAACGGAGAAAGAAAGCCAAACGCAAGCGCGGCTTCCGATTATAACAAACCATTTTATTAACATTTTAAATTTCAACATTATGATTGACAAGAATTTTGTGAAAGACATTGATCTTTACATCTGCGAGAAGTTCGGGTATCGTAACAGCGTGTATGTGAATCCTACCTGTAATGGTTGCTGCATTGACATCCACGAAAAGGACGTGAAGCTGTATTTCCGCCTGTGGGAATATAGCAAAGGTGTCAACGGTTTTCCTGACCGTTGTATCATCTTAGTGAACCATGCCTTCGAGAAAAACTACCAAGAGAATTTATTGGACTTGGTAAGTTTCTTCAAGGAGTACGCCCCACTCTACGGTTTCTACTACCTCGGCATCGAGAATGACATGCGAGGCGATTATCGCCTGTTAGGATTGAAACCTACTACCAATTATCGGTTTGATAACGATTGCTATGCGGCACCGTTGGAAGCTATCCATGCTTGATTGAACGACATTTGAATGAATTTGAGCGAAGAGGGAGAGTTTTCTTCCTCTTTTCTCTTTTTATAGCATGATATTTTATACCTTTGTAAACAAAACTAAGATAGAAGGTATGGACAAACCCATGAACCGAATAAAAGAAGTGCTTGAAGAACGGGGCATCAAACAGACATGGCTGGCGGAGAAACTTGGAAAAAGTTTCTGTATTGTCAACTCATACGTTTGCAACAGGCGACAACCCAGTTTGGAAGTGCTGTTTCAGATAGCGGAGATTTTGAATGTGGGTGTGAAGGATTTGATAAACGATAAAATAAAATAAAGATATGGCTAAGACTAATACAGCCGACATTGGCTTTGAAAAAGAAATATGGAAAGCAGCAGATTTGTTAAGAGGCAATCTGGATGCATCGGAATATAAATCAGTCGTATTAGGATTGATTTTTCTTAAATATATCTCCGACCGTTTCGAGGCAAAATACAATGCATTGGTTGCTGAGGGTGACGGCTTCGAAGAGGACAAGGACGAATATACATCGGAAAACATCTTTTTTGTCCCCCAAGAAGCCCGCTGGTCTGTTGTGGCAGAAGCTGCTCATACACCAGAAGTAGGTACGGTAATTGACAATGCCATGCGTTTGATTGAGAAAGAGAATGTGCGATTGAAAGGTATTCTTCCCAAAAACTTCGCCCGTTCTGAACTAGACAAACGGCGTTTGGGCGATGTCGTGGATTTGTTCACCAATATCCAAATGAAGGAACATGGCGACACCAAAGACATATTGGGACGAACCTACGAATACTGCCTTTCCAAATTTGCCGAGGCGGAAGGAAAACTGGCTGGCGAGTTTTATACACCTGCTTGTATTGTACGTACATTGGTCGAGGTGCTTCAGCCATACAGCGGCCGTGTTTATGACCCTTGTTGCGGTTCAGGAGGTATGTTTGTACAGTCTGCCAAATTCATTGAAAGGCATCAGGGAAACATCAACAACATTTCCGTGTTTGGACAAGACAGTAACCCGACCACATGGAAAATGGCTCAAATGAATCTTGCCATTCGTGGCATAGAAGCTGATTTGGGGAAATTTGCCGCAGATACGTTCTTCAATGATTTGCATCCGACATTGAAAGCGGATTTTATTCTTGCCAATCCTCCCTTCAATCTCAGCGACTGGGGAGCGGATAAATTGCAGGACGATGTACGCTGGAAGTATGGGATTCCACCCGCAGGAAATGCCAACTTTGCTTGGCTTCAGCACATGATTCACCACTTGTCACCCCGTGGGCGAATCGGCATGGTGCTTGCTAATGGTTCACTCTCTTCACAGACGGGAGGTGAAGGCACAATCCGTGAAAATATCATCAAGGCGGATTTGGTCGAAGGAATTGTGGCTATGCCCTCTCAGTTGTTCTATACTACAGGTATACCCGTATCACTGTGGTTCTTGAACAGGGCGAAGAAACAAACGGGGAAAATCCTGTTTGTCGATGCTCGTAATATGGGAACAATGGTTACACGGAAACTTCGGGAACTGTCAGAGGACGATATAATGAAAATAGCCAAGACATTCGAAGATTTCGAAGCTGGAGCACTGGAAAACGAAAAAGGATATTGTGCCGTAGCCACACTTGAAGATGTAGCAAAGCAAGACTATATACTTACTCCGGGACGTTATGTAGGAATTGCAGAAGTAGAGGATGACGGCGAACCGTTTCAAGAAAAAATGGAACGGCTTACTTCAGAACTTTCCGATATGTTTATCCAGTCACATCAACTGGAAGATGAAATCAGAAAACAATTGAAAAGTATCGGTTATGAACTCAAATGATTTACAGAAAGAACTCTGGGACGAAATCTATGTGGAGGCATTAAAACAATTTGCTCAAAGTTTGGCTCCCAATTATGCAACAGCGCGTTTGTGGATAGAACAAATTGATCAAGCTAAGCATGAAGCAAAATTCCTCTGCAAAATTGTTGAATGTATACAACAACAGCAAAAACAGAATCAGATATCTTTTTATGACTATCTGAACAAAATGAATTATTAAATCGCCACATTCTTCAATTAGGAGATACAATCAAATAAGCGAAGAATATGAAAGAAAAACTAATTCAAGAAATCAGTAGTGCAATGACAGAGATTTTAAGTGTAGAACAAATAGCCCAACTTAATGGTGTGCTGCTGCAAGTGGTCAGCAAATATACCATTACGCAAGACGAAGAAAAGGTACAACATGAAGAAACTGCCACCAATGACCGTCTGCTTGAAATCTTTCTGTCTGCCAAACAAGTGGAAGGATGCACTACACCTACCATTAAGTATTATGGTTCTACCATCCGGCAACTCTTCAAAACCATGCCAAAGAAAGTCATCAATTATACCACTGAGGATATCCGGGCTTACTTAGCGGTTTTCCAACGTAAGCATAAGTCCAGTAAGGTGACCATTGACAACATACGCCGTATATTCTCTTCTTTCTTCGGATGGCTTGAGGAAGAGGATTACATTATCAAAAGCCCGGTACGCAGAATCCATAAAGTCAAGACTGGCACACAGGTGAAGGAGGTACTTACGGATGAGAATCTTGAACATTTGCGGGATAACTGCAAACAGATTCGTGATTTGGCAATTATCGACTTGCTGGCTTCTACTGGAATGCGTGTGGGTGAACTGGTAAAACTAAACCGGGAGGATATCAACTTCAATGAGCGTGAATGTATCGTATTTGGCAAGGGAAACAAAGAAAGGATTGTTTATTTCAATGCCCGTGCCAAAATTCATCTCCAGCAATATCTTGCTACACGTAAAGACCGCAACAAGGCTCTCTTTGTTTCATTGGCTAAACCACATAACCGCCTTGAAATATCGGGAGTGGAAACCCGTTTACGGAAAATCGGACGTGAGGCAAAGATTGTCCGTGTGCATCCTCATAAATTCAGAAGAACTCTTGCAACGATGGCAATCGATAAGGGAATGCCCGTTGAACAGGTACAACGCTTGCTTGGGCATGTCAAGATTGACACGACCATGCATTATGCTATGGTCAATCAAACAAATGTGAAACTTTCTCACCGCAAATTCATTAGTTGAAATGAGAACAGGATATTATACATATAAACCTCATAACCTTTCTGTACGAAAAAATAAACGCAGAAATGGCAATTTAGAGCAGCAGGCGCAGGCGTTGTTCAAGGCTTGGTTCGTGGATTTCGAGCCGTTCAAAAGTGGAAAATTCGTGGATTCAGAACTTGGAAGGATACCGGAAGGATGGAATATTGTGGAGGCAAATCATTTTATGACAATCTCCAAGGATTCTATTAATCCTACAAAAAATCCGATGTGCCTATATACACATTATAGCATTCCTGCTTTTGATGAAGCATTAACTCCAGAAATCCAATTTGGACATAAAATAAAAAGCAATAAATTCTTGGTTCGCAGTGGAATGACTTTATTTTCAAAACTGAATCCAAGAATTAAACGCATTTGGTTCATAAATGAAGCGTCCGATAATTCTATATGCTCAACAGAATTTATTCCATATGAATCATTAGGGCAAAACTGTTATTTTTTGTATTGCTACTTAAACAGCAGCATGTTTTATAGCCAAGCCATGAGTTTAGTAAATGGAGCAACGGGAAGTCATCAACGTTTTAGTCCAAATGAAACATTAAAGTTTTTGTTTGCATACAAAAAAGAAATTGTTGAAGAATTTAATGTGTTAGTAGCTCCGACACTGAAAGAAATGAGTGAGCTATCTCTTGAAACTCACAAAATTGCAAAATTGCGTGATACACTCCTCCCCAGGCTAATGTCTGGCGAATTGAACATTAACACTATAACAGAATGAAATAGAATGAGTGATTTCGACAAATATATAAGGCAAGGTGAACCTGATAGTAAAGAAAAGGCTCAAGCGTGGCAAACCGCAATCGGTTTGCAAGACGTTGATGGTCTTAAACCATCGGAATATTTGTTGCAGACGGCAGGCAGACACATCGAAGGTGATATTACCATTGACGAAGTAAAGCACTTGATTGACAAATATTATCAGTCAAAAGCGAATAGAAAGGACGTAGAGAATGAACGAACCGAAGAGGCCGATAAAGTATCTGCAAGAATTACTGAAATACTATCCGAAAAATCCTTCTCGTTCACGCCGGATTATCTGATACTCATCCATAGGCGGTTATTTGAAGGTTTGTACAAATTTGCAGGAAGATTGCGCGATTATGACATAACTAAAAAAGAATGGGTACTTGACGGAGATACTGTTTTGTACTCCAATTACGAGTTAATCCGTCAAACGCTTGAATACGATTTCGGACAAGAAAAGAGTGTAGATTATCCGTCACTTGATGCTAACCAAGCATTGAAGCATATCTGTAAGTTTGTTTCAGATATTTGGCAAATCCATCCTTTCGGAGAAGGGAACACACGTACCACAGCCGTGTTCACCATGAAATACCTTCATACATTTGGATTCATATTTGACAACAGCGTGTTTCAAGAACACTCATGGTATTTCAGGAATGCATTGGTCAGAGCCAATTACAACAACTATGCAAAAGGAATCTCCGCTACAACATCATTCTTGGAAATGTTTTTCAGAAACTTGTTGTTTGGCGAGAAAAACGAGTTGCATAACCGGACACTGCATATCGCAGCCCTTCAAAGTGCCAACACCAATGATTCAAAGAGCCAAAATGACACTTTGAATTGCACTTTGGATGAGATTGCCCTGCTGAAATTCCTCAAAGACAATCCCGAAGCTACTCAAACTGAGATTGCAGCACATATCGGCAAATCTCTCCGAACCGTCAAGCGAATAACCCCTTCTTTGATAGAGCGCGGCTTGCTGGAACGGGAAAACGGAAAAAGAAACGGGAAATGGGTCGTTAAAAATATAAATTTGAACCGCTAAATTCTCATTTATGGAGCTAAAGAAAATACACATATCAGATATTGGCAAAGTTGTTACTGGAAAAACTCCCAGAACATCTATTGTTGAAAACTATGGCGGTAATATTCCTTTTCTTACCCCGTCAGATGACTTATCTTATAAGTCCGTTCCTAAAACAAGTAAAACTCTTACCGAACAAGGATTGAACGAAGTAAAAAATTGCTTACTACCTCCACACTCTGTGTGCGTAAGTTGTATTGGATCTGATTTGGGTAAGGTTGTAATGACATTAGAGCCAACTATTACCAATCAGCAGTTTAACTCTATTATCCCCAATCGGCAATTTAATGCTGATTTTGTGTACTATCTCATGACATTGGTCGGTAAGGAATTGAATTATCTTAGTAAAACTTCCACTGCCGTACCTATTATAAATAAAAGTTCATTCTCAAACTATGAGGTTGAAGTCCCAGATTTGAAAAAGCAGGAAAAGATAGCTTCAATTCTTTCTTCCCTTGACGACAAAATCGAGCTGAACCGCCGGATAAATGGCAATTTAAACATAGCCGCATAAAAATAGCAGTATGAAATGGATTCGTGAACATATTAGTAAAATGCCAAGTTTCAATTACTTGAATGCTCATCTTTCGACCATTGAATGTACGATTGAAACCAATCCAGACTTATGCATTGAAGTCTGCAAAAGCATGATAGAAAGTCTTTGCAAGACAATTCTTACTAATCAAGCTGTCGCATACAATACTGATTGGCAGTTTCAAACTTTGGTGAAACTAACATTGGAAAATATGTTCACAGACGAATTACACAAAACGGACAAAATAGAATTGATCAGACGGATTGCCTCTGTTGTCCAAAAACTTGGTGAAATGAGAAATAGTTCAGGTTTTGCTTCACATGGGCAAGATAAACAACATACCCCCTTTGACAAGACTACAGCCTTATTGACATACAAAACGACAGATGTAATAGGAGGTTTTATTCTGCACGTTTATACCAATTCCAACAGACCCAATTCACGCATCCATTACGAAGATTGCCAGCCATTCAACGAATTGTTTGATGAAGAAAATCCTTTGGAGTTAGGCGGTGTGATTCTCTCTGCTTCTGAAGCCCTATATAAGCAAGATTACGAAGCGTATAAAGAAGTCTACTATTCTTACTTAAGCAACTTAAAAAATTAGCGATATGTCATTCACAGAAGGAAGTTATGAAAACGCATTGATTACCCTGTACGAAAACATGGGGTATCAGCATCTATATGGTCCGGACATAGAACGCGATTATAATGTGCCGTTCTACGAAGAACAGGTGTTGAATAGTTTGACCACAATAAATCCAAGCAAGCCACAAACTGCCATCCACGAGGCTATTGCCAAGCTGAAAGACATAGATACCGGGAGCCTGACTCAAAAGAACGAGCTTTTCATGGACTATCTTCAACATGGTATAGAAGTTTCTTATTTTGACGGAAAAGAACAACGCAACGAAATAGTTTATTTGATTGATTATGAACACATTCATCGAAACGATTTTCAGATAACTAACCAGTGGACATTTGTGGAAAATTCTGAAAAGCGAGCCGATATGATTGTTTTCATCAATGGGTTGCCGCTTGTTGTCATTGAACTCAAATCACCCTCACGTGAAGAAACAGATGCATCAGAGGCATATCTTCAATTGCGAAACTATATGAAGGAAATTCCATCCTTATTTATATACAACGTATTCTGCGTGATGAGCGATATGGCTTGCTCCAAAGCCGGAACAATCACCAGCAAGGAAGACCGATACATGGAATGGAAAACCAAAGACGGTGATTATGAAAGTACGGATTTTGCCGATTATGACACCTTTTTTGAAGGGATATTTGCCAAAGGCCGCTTGATAGACATCATCAAGAACTTTGTCTGCTTCTCAAAAGATGAATCTGGAGCTGCCAAGATTTTAGCTGCCTATCATCAATACTTTGCCGTAAAGAAAGCTGTAGAACGTACAAAGAAAGCTATTGGAAATGATGGAAAAATCGGTGTGTTCTGGCATACGCAAGGCAGCGGGAAATCACTGTCAATGGTATTCTATGCCCATTTGCTGCAAGAAGAACTTTCACAGCCGACCATTGTTGTGATTACTGACCGCAATGACTTGGACGACCAACTCTATACTCAATTCTCCAAATGCCAAGACTTCTTACGCCAAGTTCCCATACAGGCAAAAAGCCGGGAAGATTTGAAATCTCTACTGTCCGGACGGGAAGCAAACGGCATAATCTTCACTACCATGCAGAAGTTTGAGGAATCGGATGAGCCTCTTTCTTTGCAGAAAAATATCGTAGTCATGACTGATGAAGCCCACCGTGGACAATACGGATTTGAAGAGAAAATCAGAATGACTAAAAATGAAAAGGGAGAAGACATAGCCAAACGAGTCATAGGCACTGCAAGAATCATCCATGATTGCTTGCCTAATGCCTCTTATATCGGTTTTACGGGAACACCAATCTCCACCAAAGACCGTGATACAGTAGAAGTGTTTGGCAATTATATTGATGTTTACGACATGACACAAGCTGTGGCTGATGGAGCTACCTGCCCGGTATATTATGAATCGCGCGTAGTCAACCTGAATCTGGATGAAGCCACCCTCAAAGCCATTGATGACGAGTATGAACTTCTCGCTGAGGAAGGAGCGACGGAAGAACAGATAGAAAAGAGCAAAAAAGAGATGTCGCATTTGGAAGAAATTTTGGGTGCTCCTGCCACAATAGATTCCCTTTGCCGAGATATTCTGAAACATTATGAAGAAAACCGCCAACATGAACTGACTGGGAAAGCCATGATTGTGGCATATTCACGTACCATTGCCATGAGTATATATCACAAGATATTGGAACTCCGTCCCGATTGGGGAGAAAAAGTAAAGGTGGTAATGACTGGAAGCAACAAAGATCCAGAGGAATGGCACGACATCATTGGCAACAAACAGTACAAGAAAGAGCTTGCCAAACGCTTCAAGGACGATAACGACCCGATGAAGATAGCCATTGTAGTAGATATGTGGCTGACAGGTTTCGATGTTCCTTCTTTGGCAACCATGTATGTGTATAAACCTATGAACGGACATAACCTGATGCAAGCCATTGCCCGTGTAAACCGGGTATTCAACGAAAAGGCTGGCGGATTATTGGTTGATTATATAGGAATAGCCAAGGCTCTGAAAGAAGCCATGCACGACTATACCCGGCGCGACCGCAAGAATTTCGGGAATCCCGATATTAAAGAAACGGCTTTGCTTAAATTCAGAGAGAAACTGGAAGTATGCCGCGACCTGTTTCATGGCTATGACTACAGTCATTTTCAGACCGCATCGGATGCTGAATGTGCCCAAATTATTAAAGGTGGCGTGAACTTTATCATGTCGCCCGACAAACAAGAGAAGCAACAGACATTCCTAAAGGAAGCCATGTTGTTGCACAATTCCATCACATTATGCCGTAGCCTGCTAGATGAACAACAACGCTACGAAGCAGCCTTCTTTGAGACCGTCCGTACCCTGCTCTCACGAATGACAGGCAAGGGAAAAGTATCAAAGAAAGAAATCAATGCAAGAATTAGCGAATTGCTAAAACAGAGCGTAAAAAGTGACGGGGTAATCAACTTGTTCTCAGATGTAAAAGCAGAGTTTTCTTTATTCGATGCCGCATTCTTAGAAGAAGTGTCAAAAATGAAGGAGAAAAACATAGCGGTTGAACTCCTGAAGAGATTGTTGGCAGAACGTGTGTCGTTGTACCAAAAAACTAACATTGTGCAGGCTGAAAAGTTTTCTGACCTATTGAACCGTTCCTTGTCCTCCTATCTGAAAGGCTTACTTACCAACGAAGAGGTCATACAGGAACTCTTGAATTTGGCAAAAGAAATCTCGTCTTCCGAATCTGCAGGGAACGACTTAGGTCTTACACGAGAAGAAAAATCATTCTATGATGCCTTGACGAAGCCGCAAGCCGTACAAGATGTTTATACCAATGAACAATTGGTTGCCATGACCAAAGAACTTACGGAAGCTCTTCGGAAAAATCGCACAATAGACTGGCAGAAAAAGGAATCGGCACGGGCTGGTATGCGTAAAATGATAAAACGGCTATTAAAGAAATACCATTATCCTCCCGAAGAAGCTGCCAACGCATTGGAAACGGTTATCCGTCAATGTGAACAATGGTCGGACAATGAAAATACTGCAAATGAACCGAATTTGTATAGCTTGCAGGAAAATTCATACTCAATGGCGGCAGAACCCAATGTAGAATATAATAAACACAATAAATAGGATGAACGAACAGAAATTGACAAAATATCTCGCTTCTTATAAAGAATGGCTGATAAAGAATCCATCAGTAGCCAATGAGGCGAAACAAGAACAGATGGAGGCACAGAAAAAAGCTCATGCTTTCACCAAAGAGCGGCTTCTTTCCCTGTCGGAAGATGACTTGTTCGAATATCTTTCACCCCTATGGGCCATGGCTATGTGGGGTAATAAGCATTATCAGATTGATAATATCATAGAAGCCAATGGGATTGAATTGCTCCGCAAACAATTTGCCAATTTAATTTATGGAGAAGCCGACATTGAAAAGCGATGGGATGATTTCCGTTCAAAGATTAAAGGTATTGGTCCGGCTATTATGAGCGAGCTCTTATGCAAAACTTATCCCTCGCAATATCTACTTTGGAATAAAAAGACATACACCGGATTTAAAACTTTGAACATTGACAATCTCCCACGTTATGAGGCAAGATTGGACGGGAAAATGTATGTACAGCTATCCGGCATCGGACGGGAATTGCTCGCGAAGTCCCAGAAATACGGATATAATGAAATCTGCGATTTATTGGCACTAAACTCTTTTATCTGGAATGAGTTACAAGACGATTTTACAGACTGCACCATTCCCGACAAAGAAGAACTTATTGCTACGACCAAAAAAGATGCGACCTTCATCCACAATGACATCCGGGACAAAGTGGCTGAAATCGGTCATTGCTTAGGTTTCCGGGCTGAAGTTGAGAAGAAAGTTGCCGCAGGCGCGGTGGTTGATGCAATATGGGAAGTCACCATTGGGAACATGGGACGCGTGATTTATGTGTTTGAAGTCCAAACTTCCGGTTCTATTGACAGCTTGATACTGAACTTAATGAAAGCCAAAAACAACAAAGCGGTTCAAGGCATTGTTGCCGTCACAGACCAAAAACAGATTGAACGAATTAAAAAAGAGATAGAATCACTCCCCATAAAAGATGAAGTGAAATTTTGGGATTACACAGAGGTACTAAGGATACATGAAGCCTTGCAGTTCGTAAATGAATCCATTAATCGGCTTGGACTTGTTCCAAATGGGTTGTGATAAAAGAGGCTACATTTATGAATGACTCCAAAGGCAAATAAATGATATGGAGACCTGCTATCGTCTGAGCTTCGAAGCTCATTTTCGTCCGGTAACCATTTATCCGTGGGTGGACGGCAACGGTCGCACCACAAGGCCTCTGATGAACATCATACAACGACAGCTGGGTCTTATCCCTTCCATTGTAACGAAAGAAGCCAAAGGTGAATATATCCAAGCTTTGATTGATAGCTAGGAGCAGGAAGACAGCACGATTATTCAAGATGTCATGCTTACTCAACATATCACAAACCTTGAAAGCAGAGTTTTACAGTATCAGCAAAGCATAAATGATACTGTAAACAATGAAAGTGATACGGTAAATGATACTGCAACGCGACTTATTACCCTGATTAAGGCACATCCGGAATATACCTACGATGAATATGCCAAAGCATTGAACATTGGTCGGGCTACAGTGGCACGTCACATCAAAAAATTAAATGGAACGATAATCAAGCGTATCGGATCGGACAAAGACGGGCATTGGGAATTTATAAAAGAACAATGATGACAAAGAAAATACTTTTCCTACATGGTTTCTTCGCTTCGGGCAGTTGCATACCTGCCCAAGCATTGCGACAGGCATTTACGGGCAAGGCAGAAGTCCTTACGCCTGACCTACCCTTGCATCCGAAGGAAGCACTGACATTCATTGAGGAAATCTGCAAATAAGAAAATCCCTGCGTATTGGTGGGCAATAGCAACGGTGCATTCTTGGCACAGATAGTAGCATCACGACTTGAAATACCCGCCCTATTGGGCAATCCTTATCTGGAAATGACTCGCTTTCTCATTGAACGCATCGGAGAGCACGAATACAAATCGCCACGGACAGACGGTCACCAGCAACTCGTAATTGACCAACTGCTGATAGACGAGTTTGCCGAGGTGCAAGCCCACCAGTGGGATAATTGCAGACCAGAACTTGCCGACCGCATCTAGGGATTGTTCGGGAAGAATGACCACTTGGCTCACTTTGAACCACTGTTCCTGCAACACTATACGCACGCCTATCATTTTCCCGGTGGGCATACACCTATGGCAAAGGAAGTGCGGGAGTATTATGCGCCGCTGGCGGAAAAACTCATGTTATATTAACCTGTATGCACTAACATTTTCATAATGATTATCCGCATTCTGCCAAATGCTTGGAGTTATCCGGAATTACCGAAAGTTATCACTCGCTGCACTCGTCCATGGGGTTAGCGGACATTACCCACTAAAGCCGTTGTCCGCTAACTCCGGGCGACCGCAAAGATGCCCAATTCCTGTTAACTCCCTATAACTACTTGGAAGATTGCGGATATTCATTTTTTCATGAGAACTAGTATTCGTTATTCTGTTTAACCTTATGAAATGGGCAGAGATCCATAGTAAGACGTTTCAACTGTTCTTCACTGAGTTCCATAGCTTTCAGTAGTTCCAATAATTCCTCCTGACGCGGTTGCCCCAAGGTCATGCGATATAACGACAACACTTTTATCAGGTGCTCGTATTTGTACCTGTCACGGCTGAAAGGATAAAGCGGCACTATGCGTTCTATATAAGCCAGCTTGCCTCGTTGCTCATCAGTAAGCTCACCGATTGGCAAGCACCAATATGGCACAAGGTCAGAGTGATTGCCTTTAAGAGTAGCTTTTGCTATATTGAAGAGCTCGTCCCAAGTGTGGTAAGCGTCAGTGCCATACAAGCGGGCAACGTTGCGCCTGATAGCCAAGCACTCGAAACGGTTTATGCGCCCTTCGCGCTGCTCAAGGTCAACAGGGTTTGAAGGCAGGTTCCAATGCACAATCCGGCTTGAATAGCAATGGAAATCGAGCCCTTCCTGCCCCACCGAAGTAGTTGACAATATGAACGGACGGAATGGGGAATTGAACGCTTCGCGGAGGTTCTTCGTGCGGATAACCGACTTGTCCGTCACAGCCTTATCTATGAAAGGTATGGCGAAATGGCAGTGCATATTGGCCTTTTCGCCTTGCCCGGCCAAAGATTCGCTTGTGTCAATGCGAAGCGATGTTGTAGGAAGGATGGCGTCCACGATTGCAGAGCCGATCTTATTAGTGTCGAGAGTATGGGCGTATTCATCGAGCACCGCTTGCAGATTGCCTTGCGCGCAGTAGTCGAGCACAGACTCGTAATAGTCATCGTCATTGCGCTTGTTGTAAACTAAGTCCACCACGGCAGCGCATTCAGGCTTATTGAACAGCCTCACCATTGCCGCAGCCACTTGGCGGGCATCTTCGTTGTCACGAGACTGGCGGTAAGCGCACACGGCAGGCGAGGCAATGGCTATATCCGTCAATACCTCGTTGGCATTGTCCGGCACATAAAGCTCGCCTTCTTGCATCTCGCTTGGCTCGTGTCCGTCAAGCAGTTCCATTATGGCAAGTATGCATCTTGCGCTCTGCCTGCCACGTCTCGGCAGTGCCGACAGCCTGTCATTTTGCGCAATGGCCGTTCTCACCTTGGCGGCAACGGAGCGTTTGATTTCCCGCAAACGCTGCCCGAAACATTCGCGAGGGTCGTAAAACGAAGCCAACGCATGGCAAGGATAGTCCAACGGGCCATTCTTCCGCAGTCGGTTTGTTCCATATCTTCGTTTGCGGCCGTTACCCTCTTCTTCGCCCTCCTGATAAGAAAAATATCGTATTTGCTGTCCGTCATTGCGCAGCTTGCCGTTCTTTACCTGCCCGATTGTATAGAGTTCGGCGTAATATGACATCATGACCGAAACCATTCTTGGCACCATCTCCCACGCCGAGAACAGCAGGATTTTTGAGAAATCGCGTGCGCTTTCTGTCTCAAACAAACCTCCGGCCTTGTAATAAGGATTGGAGGCTGGCACCCACAGCAGCAAATGGTTTTTATTCTCGTGATTTTTTTCGCCGAATACGAAGTCGTGCAAGAATTTCAGTTTGCCGTTGGCCGGGTCAATCTGCTTGTAAAGGTTAATGGCACTACGTGAAAGCAGAAGCGAAGAAACCTTGCCAACGCCCACCGGCAGTGAGCCGCCCATGGCATCGGCTATGTGCCTTTTCAGCTCATAGCGATCCATGAACGACAGGAGGTAAGGTGAGGACTTCACATATTCTATTGGCACGTTGCCAATCTTTTTGCCTGGCTTTGCTTCAGAAAGAACACGTATCAGATTCTGGCATTCGGCATACGACGTAATGTCCTTGACCGTAATCGGAATGTCTTTGACGTTAGAGTCGTCTATAATCCCTGTGTTGAACCTTTCGCTGCGGCACATCACTCTGTAAAGTTCGTCCTGCGCCTCGTCTTTTGCCTCCATGAGCGGAGCGATGTCTTTCACCTCGCTGCACTTCAACGTGTCAGACCAGTGCTGCCATATCCGGGCGAACCTATCTGCGTCTTCCTTAGTAACAAAGAGAAAATTCATTATCTTCATGAAGTCTTCGCGATGCTCGTCTCTGCCCTCTGCGTTGAGTTCTTCGAGCGTTGTGTAAGGTTTGTAAGGCGTTGCCGAAAGCAAGAGGATTTTGGTATTTGTGTGCGTCGAGTCGAAGAAACGCCTTGTCAGCATAGACTGCTCGTCTTCACCCTGTTCGAGCAAACTGCTGAATCGTTGAAACTCATCCATGATGACAAGGTCGGGGTCGAGCTTATCCACGCTAATCTCAGCAAACAGCCTGCGGAAGGTGTTGATGATCACGGCCTTGTCACGCCAGCTGCATTCGGTGCGGGCAAGGGCTGCAAGCCTTGCCATCTCATTGCCGGTGCATTTCTTACGCAGCTCGCCGGTTGTATTTGCCACATAGTCCGGGCCGCACTTTGTCTGGATTATGTTGTCGTATGTTGCCGCAAGCCACTCCCAGTTTTTCACTCCGCAACTCAGGAAACGGCCCAATTTATCGCTCAGGCCCATGAACTCCGGCATACGCTTCAGCAAATCAAACATCAACGCCCTTTCGTTTGCCGTACCCTGCGTACTGTAAAACCTGAACGACGTTGACGGCGTTAGCGGAATGATGGTTTCAGGCATTCCTTGCGCCCGGTCGATTATTTCTTTGCTTTTCTGTTCAATGTAAAGATGCTGCATGGAAAGTCGGCTTTCGCTTATGCTCATAGGATTTTCCACTTTTAGCTTCTTCAGGTTTTGGCCGGCGATGTTGGCGTTCGAGCAAATATAGACAACACGGAAAAAGTTGTCGCCCATTTCCTTGTGCCATGCCCTCACAAGATCTATCACGCGCCGCGCCACGAAGGTCTTGCCAAGCCCAACCTCGTCTGCCAGCAGCACGCGGCGGTGCTCGTCCTTATATAATTGAAATATCCGCCGAGCTGTTGCTTCCTGAAAATCTTTGTATCTGCTCATAGTTTCTTGATTTGCTTTATGGCTTTCATGAATTGGCTGTACATCTCGTCGAAGTGTTCGGGCTTGGCATCTTCCCCTGCCCTGCGGACAACATTCTCTATTCCCGCTATGCAGTCAGGGTCAATGTACGACTTTCGCACCATATCCTCAAACAGTGATATGCTCACAGGCCGACCATTTTCCGCGTTGTCGCCCTTGCCTAAGCCGTTTGCCGCCGCTTGACTTTCCAGCATATATTGCTCGGGGGTGTCTGTCAGCATAAATGCAACATAGCCGATGAACTTTTCCGGACTGTTGACTATCGAACGGAAAATGGCATCATTGCGTTCCCTCTCGGGAAATCCCGATGTTGTTATCTTCACCACACGCCTCAGTCCGCCTGACTTTATCACGTAAAACTCAGTAAGCTGTTCTATCCGCAAGCCCTCAAACGTCACGCCGTCAGTCAATTCCCGGCTGAGCATATCGCAGTAAAGCGGGTTTATCTCTATCTGATATTCGGGCAGACGTTTCTTGCAATGCACGCTCAGGCTGTAACAACCGTCCTGACCGGCAGAGACCGATGCCCTTGCTATTGCATCAATCGCCTTGCACAGATATAGTTCGTCTTCGTTGTCTGTGCCGTTCCTCTCCGTTTCCGCCACCGAAGCCACTTGCTCGAACATACAATCTTTGCTGTCGTTGATGAGCTCTTGGCGAAAGCTGTCATAAGAGGCACGCCTTTTCGTGAATGTCAACCGCAACAGGAACTCCACGTTGCGTGCAAATCCGTTTTGTGTGGCATTGGTAGAACCGATGTAAAGATCATTGTAAGTCTCGCCATTGAAAAAGCTCCTGATGAAATAAACCTTCTCGTGTAAGTCCACAGCCACGTCTTTCTCGGCCTTGTCTGTCAGCACTTCCTTCACGGTGTACGCCTCGCCCTTAAACATATTTATTATGTCGTTGGTCAGCGACGAGTGCCTTGTTATCAAAGTCTTGCGAGCTTTCGGGCTTTGGCCGACAAATCTTCTCATTGTCTGTTCATCTATGAACGGGGAGATAATGACCATTTCCGCTGCGCCATTGAGCATGCACTGACGCAGGCAAGTATTTTCGCCGTCATAGCCATCAATGCCCATCGGGAAGAAATCATAGTCATCAAACGCATCGTCACCAATGTCGAAACTCTCTATCTTCGTTATGTCTTCGCACATCGCTTCTATGTTTCTCCTAATCACAGCCCCGCAATTCCGCTCAGACAGCCACCGCAGGAAGTCAACCAAAGGCTTGTGGTGCTTCTGACTATCGGCAGATGCCCGCTTCAAACCTACATCACCGGTCACGGAACAAACAACGTCCAAATCGTCAGAGCCCGTGAGGTTGCGCGACATCACTACCACCTTTATGCGCTTTGCCCCGGTGTCGGGGTTACTTTCCTTGATGACCCATACCTTAGGGTGGAAGTTCACAAAGCCGTTGCGCCACTGCCTGAGAGCCACTTGCACCACGTTCTGCTCAAGCAGCAAGTAAAGCCTGTTGGCCTTGCCGGGAACAAAAATATTCCCTGCGTTGCAGAACACGGCAAACTTTCCCCGCGCCTTGTCAATAGCTTCCAATATGAGGTGTGGCGAACGCATTGCTGTCTCGCTTAGTTCGCTCATCGTGCCAATCATGAAAGGAATGGAAAGCAGCGTCTTGAGGTCCAGGCTGTAAGTAGTGGCCACGGCATAGTCTGTCACGAAGCCATCGCTCTGAAGCACATCAGTATATGTCAAGTCTTTCCAAATATTGTCAGCCATTCTGCCCTCCTTTCCTCAGTTCGTCTGCGAATGTCCGCACCGTATCCCAGCGGTAAGTCAGTTTATAGTAGTGCACACGGTAACGCTTGTCATAAGTGCGTGATGGGTTGCAGAGCTTCCTGCGCGAGCCTTTCACCTGTTTCTCTCGCCTTATGATACATTGGTCAAGTGCGTTCCAATCCTCATCGTCCACACACTTGGCAACCTCGCGGCAGAAGTGCTTTCCGCTGTTGTCTGTGATTACTATGGGTGCAAGTATCTTTTCTATGTCGGTGCCGTTCTTCTTATAGCCGTTCACAGCCTCCTCAAAATCTTGCAGCATCTCGCCGTCCGTGTAATTGGAATAAATATAATTGTACCGCACGTGGGCCATATAGATGAAATCGGCAAACCGGCGGGCCAAGTCTTGCAGTTCCGCCAAACCCGGTGGCAGCTGCTCCGGATCAACGCCAGGGAAGGTATCGCGATATTTGAAGCCGGGGTCGTCGATGTGACTTACTATGTAATGCAGCAACGTTCCCTTGCATTTGCTTGAACCAAGGATATGCTCCATGATAAAACTCTTGTCCTTCGGTGTCAAGTCAAGCGAACATCTTTCGGTGAAATCATACTCTACCGCCGGAAACGAACAGAACTGGAATAGCCCGCTCTGTTCACCGGCATCGTCTGCAGTGTCTTCGTCATCGCTCTTCAGCTTGCGGGGAGCTTCGTGCATGGCTTTCGACGTGGAGTAAATCAACGCTTGCACCTGCGCGTCGCGCAATATGCCAAACGTCTGCAACCCCGAGTTGTAGATGTAGGCAGGGTCGTATTTCACATAATTGTTGCTCCGCTTGCCAACCATTTCACTACCTGTTATTCCCGTTGCACCGGGCGAACCAGCGCAGAGATTGGCAGTCATTATACGTTCAAGGCGCACTATCTCGGCCTTTACTTCCGCCATCCGATTATAGCGCCGCTCACAGGCTTTCTTATAGACCTGCGGCATCAACGAGAAATACTTCACGTGTTTTTGCAGAGTCGATGTTCCGGGAAACATCATGTCGGCAAAGGCATCGCGTATGCGGCCAATGCCAAGCTCGTCTATCGCGTTTTTCTCACTGAGCATCTTCAGCACTTGCAGCACCTTGTCCTGCTCGTCCTTGTCATTGTGTATATAACCTATCATCCTATCTTCTCAAAACAACTTCCTCACATCCATCGAAAGAAAATCTTCCGCACTGATGCCACCATCACCTACAATAAATGCCGCTTGCGGATTAAAAAGTTTGCGGAATTTATCCAATCCTTCTGTCCGTTTCTCCGCATTGCTTTTCACCTCAATGGCGACCACCGAACCTTTCTTGCGCAGGACGAAATCGACTTCATCATCCCGTTCACGCCAATAAAATACTTCAAAACGATGCACGAAGGCTTGGCTTACCAAATAGGCACCGATACCCGATTCAAAGATTCGTCCCCATGCCTTGCGATTGAGTATCGCCTGTTCAAAGGTCAACGGGCTATACACCATCTTCAACGCATTGTTATATACCTGCAACTTAGGAATACTGGCACGTCGCCTTGCCATATCCACGCTGAATTTCTGGAGTCCGCAAAGCAATCCGCTTTCGTCCAACAGATTGATATAGCCTGCCAATGTTACTGTGTTCCCTGCATCTTGAAGCGAGCCTAACATCTTGTTCAACGAAAGTAATTCGCCCGAATAGGCTGCTCCCAACTCAAAGGTCTGTCGGAGTAAGGCTGGTTTACTTATCGGCGTATCCATCAGAATGTCTTTGTTAATGGTCGCCTCAATGATAGCCGACTGGATGTATTGGCTAAAACGGTCTTCATCGCCAATCAAAGTAGCCGCGCCGGGATAACCTCCGTAAAATATATATTGGTCAAGCGAGAAACCGAAGCATTCCTTCATTTCCTGATAGCTCCAATGGCTCATGCGTATTTCCTCAAACCGTCCAGCAAGAGATTCAGACAAACCTTTTTCCAATAACACACGACTGCTCCCTAAAAACAAAACTTTAATATCGCGGTCATGAAACGTATCATCGTCCCACTCCTTTTTCACTACCTCACTCCAGTTGGCAATCTTCTGTATCTCATCAATTACAAGAATAACGCTTCCCCAGCCTTTGCTCTCCTTCAAGCTTCGCACAGCCGCCCAACAATCAGAAATCCAAGCACTGTTAGTAGCCGGAACATTGTCGGCAGAAAAGAACTGGTAAGGCATAGCCAAATCTTTCAGCACTTGTTTGACCACCGTTGATTTCCCTATCTGGCGGGCACCCATAACGACTTGAATGAACCTGCGAGGTTCTTTCAAGCGTTCTGTAATCAACTGATATTCTGCTCGTTTATACATACTATTACATTTTACTCAATGCGATGAAAACTTTTACTCACAGCAAAAGTAACAAATTTATTTGAGTAATAATCATAGATTTACAAGAAAAACATTATCTTTGTGGCAGTAATCAAGCGTTCTGTAACATATACGGTGAAATGCTTTGTCTATCAATGTTTTGTACATGGCAGAGGATATTTCACAAAAAGACTGAAAAAAGGCGGTACAAGACCATGAGCGAAAGCCATTGAATGTAAACACCTTACACTTTCTTTTCGACTTCGTTCAATTGTCAGAATACAACTTGTACCTTTTAAAATGAATAGCCGCTGATATTCAATGATGTATGCCTGATGCATCGGGAAATGATATACCGCAATTAACTGCAACGAATTAGAACCAACTATAATGAAGCCGCTGATTCTCAGTGGCTTTTTATTTGTCCAAAATCCGGCTATGTGTAGTCGGAGATAGTTGTCCGCCATATTTTTCTACCGTATTTCTACCGCGGAACATTTTCGGGATTTGCCCCAATGTCACGATGACGCAGTAGTTGACGTGTGTTGACAATGGTTTACGTGTGTTGACACAAAAGAGGAGAAATAAAGAGATTTGAACTCAAAATATATTAGAAAAATATGGAAGTAAGAAAGATTTGCCAATGGTGTGGAAAACCATTTATCGCTAAGAAAACAACAACTTGCTATTGCAGTTATCAGTGCTCCAATCTCGGTTACAAAGAACGTATCCGGGAACGTAAACGCCAGATGAGAAAAATGCAGGAATTACTGCAACCTAAACAGGCTGCAGAAGGACAAGATTTCTTCTCATTTGTACAAGCTGCCAAGCTCATGGGGGTGACCCGCCAATATGTTTATAAATTGGTAAAGGAATCAAAACTAAGAGCATCCCGTATTAGCGGGAAGAAGTCATTTATCCGCCGCGCGGATATTGAGCTAATGTTAAAGACAAAACCTTATGAACGAATAGTTCCTAAAGACGATTTTGACATGAGTGAATACTATACCGCTGAAGAAATAGCGGAAAAGTATAAAGTCAATGCTAAATGGGTATGGACTTATACTCGGCAGCATAAGATTCCCAAAGTCAAAGTCCGCCAATTCAACTATTACAGCAAAAAGCATATCGATGCGGCATTTACCAAGTACAAGACGGATGACGCCTTGACCGAATGGTACACACCGGAAGAGATTGAGGAAAAATATGGAATGACACGTGTAGCCATCCGCTCGCATGTTTATCGCAACAACATCCCTTCAAAGAAAGAGCACGGCCAGATATTCTACTCCAAACTTCACTTCGACCTGTCAAAAC
>ENA-OVGE01000254-OVGE01000254.1-human-gut-metagenome-genome-assembly--contig:-NODE-254-length-52367-cov-26.092197_pt1 | contig 52367 bp, 48 predicted proteins | sample MGYA00237769_ERZ505417 | MGnify/ENA primary metagenome ERZ505417 (study PRJEB26158, sample SAMN06016403) | human gut metagenome | biome: human gut; feature: ankylosing spondylitis patient; material... | reverse complement strand
CGCGGTCTCAACCTTGGCAAGGTTGCGCTTTACCAACTAAGCTATGTCCGCATGTCTCCAGCAGATTCACTGCGTGAGCACGAGTATTTACTATAACCACATTCGTGTAATTTGCAAGTCAGCGTGTCGCGGTTTGGTTTATTCGTATTCACCGATGGCTGAAGCGCGTGTCACACCACCCGTTTTCGGTATACATTAAAAGCATGTGTGAGGAGAGCGCAATGCCCAAGACGATACTTATCGCCGCATTCGAAGGATGGAACGATGCAAGCCAAGCGGCCACGAACGTCGTCCGTCATTTGGTGTCCCGGTATGAGTCGCAGGAAGTGCGCCATATTGACAACGAAGGTTTCTACGACTATCAGGTGGCCCGGCCCATGATCTGCTCCGTGCAGGGGCGTAAGCGCATCATCTGGCCGCAAACGACTTTCTATGACATTGCCGTCTCCCCCATGCTGCACCTGCTTGCGCAGATCGCACCCGAACCCAATTACCGGTGGGAGGAATACTGCAGGCAGACGCTACGTGTCGCAGAAGACTATGACGTAAGTGATGTCATCACGCTTGGCTCCATGTTCGATGAATGCCCGCACACACGGCCATTGCCGCTTGACATCTCCAAAAGCGGCTGCGAATGCGAATCCGACAGGGAATACAACGGTCCGGTGGGCATCCCCAACATCCTTGACGCCTTCGCCGCCGAAGCGGGCTTTCCGACAACATCCATATGGGTATCCGTACCGCATTACTGTGCCAATACCGAATGCATGCAAGGCACTTTGGAGCTGCTGCGCGCCTTGTCTTTAATAATCGAGTATCCGCTTATTGAAGGAGATTTGACCAGAAAGGCCATGCAATGGCGTTCCGACGCCGATGGATTGGTGTCAGACATGCATGCCGGCGACTATTTGGCTCGTCTGGAACATGATTACGATTTGGACGCGAGAGCGAAGCGAATCGCCTCGAATGGCATGCCTGCCTGCGAGGAACTGCTTCGTGAGGCCGAATCACTTCTACGCAACGGCGTCTGAGCCGTTCCCCTCCAGGAGGAGGTCGCAGACGAAAAAAATCCCGGCCACCTTACGGATGGCCGGGATTCGCTTTATTTACGCCGAATCACGCTTACGCGGCGGCAACGACTTCCGTCGGGTGCAGCACGCCGCAGATCAGCAGCAGAGCCACGACAACGGCCAGCGCGATGCGGTAGATGGCGAACGCCTTGTACGAGAAGGTGGACACGAACTTCAGGAAGCCGATGATCACCACATAGCCGACCACGAACGCCACGATGGTGGCCGCGATGGTCGCACCCCAGCCCGGGAACATTCCCGCATTGCCTGCGGCCACATCCTTGACCGCGGAAACGGCTTCGAGGATGCCCGCGCCGAACACGGCCGGAATGGCCATCAGGAAGCTCACGCGCACTGCAGCCTCACGGGTATAACCCATCGCACGGCCGAAGGTGATGGTGCCGCCGGAACGGGAAACGCCAGGAATCAGCGCCAGCATCTGACCGATGCCGAAGATCAGCGCATCCTTCCAGGTCATCTCATCCATGGTCTTGACCTGCTTGGCGCGGGCGTCGACCACCCACAGCAGAATACCGAAGATAATCAGCACGGTAACGGTGATCCACAGATTACGCAGCGTGCTTTCGATGGCGTCCTTGAACAACAGACCGGCAATCAGAATCGGCAGCGTGCCGATGATGATGAACCAACCCATCTGCGTGTCGCGGTTATGCGCGCCCATACGGCTCTTGAAGTCCTTGCCCTCCTTGCCGAACAAGGAGCCGAACCACGCGCCGAGAATGCGGATGATGTCATGACGGAAATACAGAATCACGGCAAGCTCGGTGCCGATCTGGATGATGGCGGTGAACGCGGCACCCGGATCGGAGCCCAGCATCAAATCGCCGATGATACGGATATGGGCGCTGGAAGAGACCGGCAAGTATTCGGTCAACGCCTGCACCAGGCCAAGGAAAATCGCTTGGAAGAAATTCATGAACCCTCTTTATGTTCGTAGAAATATGGTTTCGTCTGCTTTTCCGTGACCAAGAGTAGCGAGAGGGGTCTAGTTTTCAAGGCATCCCGGCATAGTTGTCTCAAACCATGCACACAATGGAGCCAAAAGTACGCCGGCATGTCCGGCATGGGAGAAAGGCTCATCGGCATGGGCAAATACCGCAAAAGCAGGGCATTCAGCCCCGAAGGTTTCTTTGAATGCGAGGGACGCGGCCTCAAATGGCTCGGCGAGGCGCAATCGCAGGGCGGCCCACGCGTGGTCGACGTATACGACTGGGGCAAGGATTATCTCGACATTGAACGCGTGAACGCCTGCGGTCCGACCATCCAAGCCGCGCGCGATTTCGGTGTTGCGCTAGCTCATATGCATGATGCCGGTGCCGAACATTTTGGCTCCGCTCCAACTGGATACGACGGCACCTGCTATTTCGGGCCGTTGCAGGATCCCGTCCCGATGGATACCGGTGCCTGGGATGATGTGGCCACCTATCTGGCGGACGGCAGATTGCGTCCGATGGTACGACTCGGCATGAAACGTCGCGAACTGACCGACTATGACATGGAACTGACTGAAGCCGTTATCGACGCCTTGCCCGACATCCTAGGCAAGGCCGCCAACGACAAGCCCGCACGCGTGCATGGCGACCTGTGGAGCGGCAACGTCATGTGGACTGCTGATTCCGGTGACGTCGAAGCCGTGCTTATCGATCCTGCGGCTCACGGTGGGCACCGTGAGGAAGACCTTGCCATGCTCGACCTGTTCGGCATGTCATATCTTACGGACATCCTCGAAGGCTATCAGTCGGCGCATCCGCTTAAGGCCGGATGGCAGGACCGCATCACATTGTGGCAGCTCTACCCCATTGCAGGACATTGCGTGTTCTTCGGTGGAGGATATGTGAGCCGGTATCGCGCCATGTGCAGGTCGCTGCTCAAATAGGCGGGAATCACCCGTCACGCCAGATGTGAAAGAAGTCCGTATCCCAAGGTTATGAGTTGGGATACGGACTTCTTTTCATATGTCCCGTATTCGATTGGATTGCGAAAACTAGCGCAGCGCGTCCTTCAGCTTGGAGAAGAACCCCTTCTTCGCGCCGGACGACGGACGGGACTTCACGGCAACATGCTGGGCGTCCGTGTCGTGCATCTCGCCGAACCGCTCAATCAGCTCCCGCTCGTCATCGGACAGCTTCTTAGGAATCTCCACCACTACGTGCGCCACCAAATCGCCGCGCTCGTTCTTGTCGTCGAGATGCGTGACGCCGAGGTTCTTCAACGTCACGGTATCGTCCGGCTGGCTGCCGGCTGGGATATCCAGCGTCTGCCTGCCGTCGAAGGTGTCGATTTCGACTTCGTGCCCCAATACGGCCCAACTCATCGGCACCTTGATCCAACAATGCAAATCGTCGTCATCACGAGTGAACATGTCATCCGGCTTGATGCGGATATCCACATACAAATCGCCCGCGACGCCGCCATTTTCGCCGACCTCACCCTGATTGGCGAGACGCAGACGGGTGTTGTTCGCCACGCCGGCCGGCACCGCGACGCCGACATTGCGGGTGACGCGCACGCGGCCATGGCCGAGGCAGGACGGGCACGGCTTCTCGATGACCGTTCCATGGCCTTCGCAGCGTTCGCATGGCGCGGTGGTCATCATCTGGCCGAGCATGGTGCGTACCACGCGCTGCGCATATCCCTGACCGTGGCAGTCGGGACATTGTGTGGGCTGTGTGCCGTTCTGGCAGCCGGTGCCGCCGCATTCCTGGCACAGGCCGAACGTGTTGACCTTGACGTGCGTGGTGTCGCCGAACACCGCCGTCTTCAAATCGATGGTCGCGGAAACAAGCGCGTCACGCCCCGGCTGGGTGCGCGGAGTCGGTCCACCGCCGGTGCCACCGAATCCGCCACCGGTGAACATGCTGAAGATGTCCCCCATATCGCCGAATCCGCCACCGAATCCGCCGCCGTGCATGCCGCCCGCATTCGGATCGTTCGGATCGACGCCGGCATCGTACATCTGCCGTTTCTTAGGATCCGACAGCACATCGTACGCGTTGTTGACTTCCTTGAACTTGTCTTCGAATTCCGGACCTGCGATGTCGGGATGGTATTTGCGGCTCATCTTTCGATACGCCTTTTTGATCTCGTCGTCGCTTGCCGAACGGTCGACGCCCAGCACTTCGTAATAGTCCGTCACGATTATTCTTTCTCCCTGTTGGTTCTGCGTGTCATTGTGCCATAAGGCGGGGTCAGTCGGCCGGCTGACCTTCATCGTGGGCGAGGAACGCCGTCAGATATCTGGCGACCGCCCTCACGGCGGCCATGGTCGCCGCGTAGTCCATATGAGTCGGCCCGATCGATCCGACGAATGCGACCGGTTCGCCCGCCTGCCGCGTATCATCACCGCTTTGATTTTCCGTCTGTGATGATGCGGCCGCATGCGTCGCGCCGTCCGTGGCGGCCGCGGAGGTACGCCCGTAGCCACTGGTTACCACTGAGGCGTGCAGCAAACCGGGCGTGTGCGTTTCGGAACCGATCGCCACTCCGACGCCGTCGGATTGCGTGGTTTCGCTCAGCGAGCTCATCAACTTCATGAGCACCACCTGCTCCTCCAACGCGTCGAACAGCGGGGCCAGGTCGGCCACCGTGCGTTGATGCGCAAGCCGTGAAGTGCCCGCCATGTACAATTCGCTCGCGCGTTCGTCATCCGCCATGCCATCAAAGGCCTGCGCAAGCGTTTCCGCAAGCGTGCTGATCGCATGGTATTCCTTGCGCGCTCCCATCTGTCGTACGCAATCGGCCGTGCGGGTCAGCGAAACGCCGGAGCATTGCGTATTGATCTCGTTGGTCAGATGAGTGAGCGTCGTCACGTCCGGCAATTTCGTGACGTTGAGGATATGCTGCGCGACACGGCCGGTATCGGTGATCACTACGGCAAGCAGCGTATTAATGGACACTGGCACGATTTCGATATGCCGCAATGTCGACTTCGACAGTGACGGCGCGGCCACGACGGCGACCTGTCCGGTGATCTGCGCCAGCAGCCGGGCGGCCCGCTGCAGCGTGTCCTGCAGATTGACCGATCCGGACAGAAAGCTGTTGATGCCGCGGCGCTGGGCCTCCGATAGCGGAACGACCGTCGCCAAACGGTCGACGAAGTAACGGTACCCTTTTTCGGTCGGCACCCTGCCGGCCGAAGTGTGCGGCTGAATAAGATAGCCTTCATCTTCCAAGGCCGCCATGTCGTTGCGCACGGTGGCGGAGCTGACGCCGAGGTCATGATCCCGGGTCAGTGTGGTGGAACCCACCGGTTCCTGAGAACGGATGTAGTCCTCGACCACGGCACGCAACACCAGCATGCGTCTTGATTGCGCCATGCGCGCCTCCTTATGCATAGGTGTGTGCCGGTACGCCTTATGTTTGACGGCGCTGATGAGACGTACCCGGAAAACTTCTTTTAATGTTTTAGCACTCCGGCGCCCGGAGTGCTAATTGGTTCGTTTCTGGCATAACAAAAAAACGAGGAAGAACTGCTACGGGATTGCGGCGATTTTCCATCAATTGACGGGAAAGTTCCTCGGATTTGAGCATGTATGTTGGATCCATCAGATCCTCGATTGTGACGCCAAAAGTTCTGGCGAGAATATACACCTGACGAAACTTGAGTTTGCTGTTTCCCGTCAGCAGCTGTGATACGGCTCCCTTGGTTATACCCAATGGCCCAGTTAGGTCATTTTGAGAAATGTTCAGCAGGCTCAAATACCGCTGAGTGTTGTATCTGATGGCTCGTTCCACGATGTCCGCCTCGCCGTTAATTGAATCATCCTTGATTTCACTTGGCTCTATTGCGGTCATCGTTTTACCCTTTCTAAACAGATTTATTTAATGGATATGAGGTTAACACGCCGATTTGCGTTCGTCAAACGTAAACGCTACTCTTAAGTTTAGCAAAACGAAACGCGTTTAAAAACGTTAATATAGATAAGGAGGTAGTGATGTCAAACATGAAACGATGGCTGCAAGATCGAGGCATCTCGTACAGTTCTATCGCCTCAGATATGAACCAAACGAAATCCTCAATCTGCCAGAAAGTGAATCTGAAAGCTCAATGGCGGAAAACGGACGTCCTTTATTTGCATGACCATTACGGCCTTTCCGCGGATTTCGTTTTGGATTTGGTCCCATATGACGAATATATGAAGGTTTGACTTCGCGTAATTTCCCCAAAAAGCAATAACCAAGGTTTTTCAATCGTCTATCCGGCAAGACTGCCGGTTGAAAGCCTCCGATTCCAAAAGAAAAAGCCCGCATCGACGGCAATCGATACGGGCGGTGCAATAACCAAAAGATTCCGAATCGTCTATCCGGCAAGACTGCCGATTCGGAATCTCCGAGAAAAGAAAGTCATCACACAATGTCTGATTCTACCCAAACTACGATATCAACCACCCCTGCTCCTCTCTCAGAGTTTCCTGACAATACGTTCGACATCTCCATCATGGATCCCGAGAGAATGCAGGCCACGGCTGATCGCGTCTCGAAGATGGGACGCGAACAGCAGATCGCGTGGGCCAACACTGTGACCGGCGCCATCCGCGACCGTGTGCTCGTGATGGCCGGCAAGTGGTTCGAGTTCGATGAGGCCCGCCGCAGGGCCATCGAGATCTGCCAGGAGGCTTACGCGGGACAGGTCTGGAAGATCCTGAAGTTCTCCAGCTGGGACGAGTACTTCTCCACCAGCTTCTCCGACACCCGCCTCTACAATTCCCGCGAGGAACGCGACTCCCTCATCAGAACCCTCAAGGACAATCACTTCAGCTACCGCATGATCGCCCCGATGGTCAACATGACCGACCGTGGTGTCGCCAAGGTGTACAACTCTTCCGCCGTCTCGACCGGAGATCCCTCCATCGTTGAGCAGGTGCGAACTCAGTTCGCACCTGCTCAAAACGAGGATTCTCCCAAATCTTCCAAGGATGAGCAGGTGTCAACTGAGTTTACACCTGCTCACTCCGGCGAGTCCGTCGCATCGGAAGCGCAGGTTGCGGATGCTGTTTCCGATACGTCTTCCTATGCGCTGGCCGCTGATACCACTTCCTCCTCCCCCGCGGTCCAGCCGAAGACGAAGAGCCTTGACGGCAAGGATTATTCGCTCCCCCGCTCTCACGACGCGATGGTCGCGGACTGGATGTGGATGAAAAGCCTGAAGGACATGCAGGGACTGACCCAACGCGCCATCGAGGCGAGGACCGGCATACCACAGACGACTGTCGGCCGTATCCTGCGCGAGGGCGAGCCGAACGGCCACGAACTGGCCGGCCTCGCGTTGAAGGCACGCCGTCTGAGCATGGAACAGGCATTGAGCCGCGGCATGATCGCTGAACGTATGGGCCTGCGTCTCGACGCGGTCGAATGGCTCCTCGACAAGCAACGCGACCCGTCCGTGCGCGACGTGATCGACAAGTCCTGCCTACTCGACCAACAGTACGGCGGCAAATGCCGTCTGATCGACGGCGCGGAGATGCGCCAGATCGACATCGCCCGCCTGTGCGGCGTCTCGCAGAGCATGGTCTCGCAAACGTTGGAGTCCCTGCGCCGCAGCTACGGCCTGGAACAGAAAGACAGGAAGCGACTGGCAGACGAGGGCCAGCCGGACTACGAGCTGCCCGACAATCCGTCCCTCGCGGACGTGTCCGACCATAGGGCCGGCCAGATGGAAAGCGTCTACAAGCGCGAGGGCGAGACCGTGAACGGCTACATCCCCGAGGCCGGCCCCGCCCAATGGGCGCGCGGCGTGGACGAGGAGATCATGCGCTTCGACCCGACCATGCCGGAGACCGCGACCCCGTACTACACGGCGTACGCCCGTTGCGCCGCGGACCTGCTCTCCCGCCTCAACGGCCCGTCGAACATGGTCCTGTCCCACTCCGAGGTGCTGGACGTCGAGGCCGCCAGACGACTGCTCGAAACCCTTGAATCGTTCTCCTCGACGTTGGAGCGCGGACTGCCGAAACTACGCCGCTACGTCGAACAGGCCGACCTGTTCGCCGACCTCGAATACGACGATGACGACGACGAGGAGGAGATGTGACCATGACCGCCAACGACCGCCGCCGACTGCATGACTCCTTCACCGTGGCCGACCGCATGGGCCGTATCCAGCAGGTGTGCGCCGCCATCCATCTGGACCGCTCCTGCGCGAAATGGGCGTCGATGTGCGGAGTGACGCCGTTCCAATTGGAGCAGGAGGTCCAGCAGCGCCTGTGGGACCTGTGGAAGGACGAATGGGATCCCACCGACTATCCGTACGGCGGCGAGGACCGCGAGGATTCATGGACCGTGCCTAAGTTCGCCGCCAGGACCGCGAAGAACGTGCGGTTGGAACTCGCCCGCCAGAACCGCCGCTGCGGCATGACGTACGCGCCGCGCGACCCTGTCGACAAGGCCCAGAAGGCGTTGAGGGACATCGCCGCCAAGGTCAGGACGCAACGCGCCGAGGTCGGACGCCTGCGCGGTCTGCTCGCATCCGGAACGGCAGTCGAGAAGGAACTCGACCAGGCTTGCGAGCTCCTCGGCTCATATGAGGCCGAGATGCGCAGGGCTCAGGAAGTCAGAGACACGGCCGAGGCCAACGGACGCTTCCGCGTCGACCGCGTCGAGGTCAACGACCTCGACATCAACGCGGTGGACGCGTCCGGCACGCCGAACTGGCGCATGCTCGCGGCCCAGTCGCCCGACGATTTGGACGAAAGCATGGTCAAGACGCGCATCGCCCAGCAGATCGACCCGCTCGGCGACCCGGTCCGCGTGTGGGACATGGCGGCCGGCGCGGCCGACATGATCCTCAAGCAGGTGGAGCTGCGCGCGGGCATGTACGGGCGGGACAGGCTCCTGTTCGACGCCGACCAGGGCTTCCTCGACACGGCGGTCCGCGACCGTCTGCGCTCGTGCGTGTGGCGCATGTGCGTGGGCCAGTCCGAGGCCGCGGCGTCGGAACTGGTCGACCTGATCGAATCGCTCCAGGCCATGTCCCCGGCGAAAGCCCGCCGCCGGACCGCCGCGAAGGGAAGGTCCCATCGCGTGAACAACCGAAGGATAAGCCAATGAAACGTCTCAGGTCCAGTCTGCTCCGCCCGGTCTTCTGGATCGCCGTGTCGATCCTCACCCTCGGCTTCTACTGGTTCGGCGGCGAACTGCTCGCCGCCGCCGTCAGGCGGTTCGCCCGCCTTGTGCTGCCATTGCCCGTGGCGTGCCTGCTGTTCGCCATCGTGTTCTGCCTGCTGACGGGACTGTTCCTCTTCGCGGATTACCGCCGCTACTACGGGAGGGACGACCGATGACCGGCAGGACAAGGGGCCTGATGGCCTTCCACCGCGCCCGAACGCTGATCGACCAGCTGCCCGAGGACGGAAGCATGGATTTCTACGCGAGCCTGATGCTCGCACTGCCGGTCCCCCGCGTCGCCATGCTCCGCCGCCGCAGCATGGACCGCGCCGCCACGCGCCGATATGGGAACCGCTGACATAAGCGCATAAAAGGCCACGACGGCCGGAGGAAAGGAACGAAGATGACCAACGCAGGGAAAAAGACGCGTTCCGCGGACGCGCGGACGGGCAAGGAGGCGAACCGATGAGCGTCAGAGCGGTCTCATGGGCCATTGACCAGGCGCCCGTGGGGGGAAACACCACAGCCAGAATGATCCTCGTCAGCCTCGCCGACAAGGCCGACGAATACGGCAGGGACGCGTACAAGTACGTGTCCGCCATCGCCGACAGCATCCGCAAGTCCGACAGCACCGTCTCGAGGACGCTCGCATGGATGGAGGAGATCGGCGTCATCGAGAGGGGCAACCAGCATCTCGTGGACTCGTACCCCGAATACCTACGTCCCGTCGTCTACGACCTGCGCCTCGACCTAGTGCAGGAGCCGACGCCAAGACAGATCAAAAAAGCGCGTCCCGGCCGCCCACGCAAACTCGTCAAGGACCCGCGTCCGGAAGACGGAAAAACCCTCTCCCAAAATGAGACCGGGTTTTTCACAAACGACGAAAAAAGCTCGGAAGCCAATGATTCCAACGAAAATAAAACCCTCTCCCAAAATGAGACCGGGTTTTTCGAGGAATCGGACGAAAAGGAAAACCCGGTCGCACCAGTGCACCCACCCCGGTCGCACCAGTGCACCCACCCCGGTCGCACCAGTGCACTACATAACGTCCTAAAACATCCTAAAACAACTAACCCCTCTCTCCCTACGGGAGAGCTCCCCGCAAGCGGGAAGCGCCAGCCGGACGGGAAGGATCAGACACGGACGGACACCACGGGCCAGCAGTCCCCGGCGATGGACGACGCCCGCGACGTGCTCGACCATCTCGGCCTGATGCGCTCGAAGCTCGGACTGTCCACCCCCGCATCGAACAAGACCGACCAACGGGCCGTCTGCAAGCTCATCGTCCAAATCACCGAAGCCAACAAGGGCGACAGGGCCAGGGCCCTCATGCTCATCCTCGCTGTGGTCGACTGGATGGCATCCAACACGTTCTGGCTCCGCCGCGTCCTCACCGGCCGCCAGCTTCACGCCAACTGGGACAAGATCGCCAACGACTACGCGGTCAGCCTCATCGAACACCAACGCGACCTCGACGCCGCGGCCCGCGAGCGGGACAAGCCGCGCCGCGGCGGCCGCGTCCTGCCTCCGGCGCGCGTCCCCGACCCGTACGTGGCGCCCCGGCACGTGCATACGTTCTGCTGCGAGCATGTCCTGAACGACATGCGGCCACACGAGGACGACTACGACCATGAGGGCAGCGTGCGCTACGGCCAACCGTCCGCATGGCAGCGTGCGTGCATGGAGCACGCCGACGAACTCAACCGCCGCGACGGCATCGACATCGAATCCGCCGCCTGAAAACGAATCAACGAAGGGAGAACGAATCATGAACGGAAAACGCGAAAAAACACAGGCCCACGGCGCGGGACGCGTCCTGTCGTACGAGCCTTTGACGATCCACTGCGACGCGTGCGACTGCGACTACGGGTCATGGGAAGCGTTCGGGCGGCATGTGGACGAGATCGTCCGCCGTCCACCTTCCACGAGGAAGGAGGCCGTCATGGACTCAATCGCCGACCATCTCGGCGACATCGACGCCGAGGACGGGCTCGACCCGTACCTCACCGACGCCGGACGCATCAAATGCGGATGCCTCATGGAATTCCCGGACATCACCGCATGGCGGGAACATCTCGCCGGACTCATCCTCGAACGGCTCGACATGGTCGCGTCCCCGGCCGACCCGTCGCCGGAGGCCGAGCGATGAGCGGGATCCGCCGCCACGGCCGTGGAGCGGGAACCGGTCATCCGCCGCTCAACGGCCATGGCCGACGGGGCCATCGTCCCGCTCGGGCATACGCCGGCCCCGCCGCGCGTCGAACGAGAAAACCCTCCGACCCGGGAGCCGGACGTCGTGGAACGGCTGTTGCGGAAAACGATCGGCTGATACAGAATATGAAGACACCCCCCACATCCTGTGGTCCGACGGACCACAGGCGATTCCAGACAGAAAGGCCGGACGAATGATCGAATCCTATCTGCGTTTCTCCGAACAGGCTCCCGCGCCGTATGACGACCTCCTCCGGCTCGTCCCGCCCGCGTTGGCCGTCCTCGCCGCGCTGCTGCTCGTCCTGGCGGTCGACCAGATACTGCAGCTGGTCCTCCGCATCGCGTTCGGCCGCGCCTATTCGGTGCGCGTGCCGTTCTCCGTCCGCGTCGGCGTGGACCTCCATCCGGACGACGTCGGCTCGTTCTCGATGGGATACCCGCAATGGCGCAGCGCGAAGAAGGACGGCACCAGGGACCGCCGCACCAACGACTTCCATGTCATCAAGAACCGGACGCTCATCCTCATCGACGGTTGGAAACTACGCGGCAAAAACCCGTTCGAGGCGTACGGCCTCGTCTGCGACCTACGCCGGAACGGACAGGTGGTCGTCCCATGCCAAGAGGAACGTCTGAAACGCTCCGAGGCCGCCTCCCAAATCCTCCGTCGCCGCGATTCCGGGAGCATCGACGACATCATCTCCGCGTTCGAGGACCGTCCCACGGATTTCGAAGGCTTCTGCGCGGACATGTTCCGCGCCCTCGGCTGGGCGGCCGAGACCACCCCTCCCACCAACGACGGCGGCTACGACATCTCGATGCGCGGCGAGACCGGCGCCACGGCCATCGTGGAATGCAAATGCTACGCGAGGAACCACCACGTGGGAAGGCCCGTCGTACAGAAACTCCACGGCGCGAACGCCACGGTCGGCGCCCAGGAGATGATGGTCGTCACCACCAGCTCCTTCACCCAAGGCGCGGTCGAATACGCAGCGCAGACCGGCGTTCGCCTCATCGACGGCCCGCAGCTGCTGTCGCTATGCCGCCGCGCATGGCCGTCCGAATCCTCCCCGCTGTCGTTCCCCACGACCGCGACATGGCTCACGGACGGCGACATCATGGCGCGCATCCCCACCGACCTGCAGCGCAGATACAGATGACGTCCGCTTCACGGGCGCCGCGCCGGATGGCGCGGCGCCTTTTCCATATGCTCCAAGTGCTGTCCGACCATCACATGCGACGTTTAAGAGACTCCGTCCTTGTGGTCCGTCGGACCACAAGGACCTTTCCCGTCAAAACGAAAAAATGACGGATCACGGATCCCTATCTTGGCGGATGGGCCGGGACGCATAGCTTGTCCCGTCACATCCTCGGACAACAGAAAGGACATGGATGATGGACATCGCCAATACGCTCAAGGGCCTTCTTCCCAAGATCGGATTCACCTGGAACACGCTGCTGCGCCTGTTCTACTCACTGTGCGGATGGCTCGTGGTAGGGACGCTCATCCCCATCACGGGAGCATCCGGCCACACCCCGGTCGGCACGCTGCGCCGCCTCCTCGACTGGCTTGACATGCCATCCGCGTTCACGCTCGGCATGGAACGCTGGTGCGACGGCCATTCCATGCTTCTGGCGGCGGTCGGCTTCGGCGTGATGATCATGTCGATCGTGCTGTCCTGCATGGTCTTCGAACCGGACGATAGGGTCTCCGGCATGGAGATCCCGCCTTTCTGGCTCGGTCTTCTGCTCTACTTCCAGGTAGGTTTCGGACCGTCTTCCGCGGGCTGGGTCATCGTGGCATGGGTCGCCGTCCCCATCGTCTACCAGGTCAGGCTTGGCATGCAGGTCTGGGAATCGCATCATAGGCTCGCCCATCTGTACGAAGGTTTCCTCATGGATTTGGCATTCACCTGGCCTGTTGCCATGCTGCTGACTCTCGCGTACCCGTTGTTGATGCTGGTGTGGCTGTTGTTCGGCGGCGTGGCGCCGAACACCGACTGATGTAGGTTTCACTTCAATCCGGGCGCTGCGCTATATGCGTGGCGCCTTTTCTTTTTAAGTGTTGCGCCATAATCGCATGCAACGCATAAAAGTCCGCTTTCGGCCCGACAGGCGCATCGGCCGGACATCGCTCGAGATAATCCTTGGTATTGCGCTCTTCCAATCTTTGCTGTACTATTTTCTGTACATATATTGTCGCGTTAGGAGGGTTTCGCCATGGTTACGGCGGTTGCATACACGAATTTTCGCAAGGATCTGAAATCGTATCTGCGTCGCGTGAACGACGATGCGGACATGCTCCTGGTCACCAACAAGGACCCGCAGGACAACGTGGTGGTGATGAGCGCCGACGATTACGACTCGCTCATGGAGACTCTGCGCGTCTACCAGAACCCCGGATTGTTCGACAAGGTCCGTCGCGGGATGTCGCAGGTGCGGTCGGGTTCCGCTGCCGCGCATGATCTGGTCGAGGAGTAATCGATGCTGCGTTGGTCTGATGATGCGTGGAACGATTACTTGTATTGGCAGGGCCAGGATAAGAAGACCCTCAAAAGGGTCAACGCGTTGATACGTGACGCGATGCGTTCCCCGTTCACAGGCCTCGGCAAGCCCGAACCTCTCAAATGGGAATTGCAGGGCGCGTGGAGTCGGCGCATAGACTCCGCGAACCGGCTGGTATACATGGTGGAAGACGGCGACCTGTGCATTCTGTCCGTCCGTGATCACTACTGACTTTCACCTTATCGCCGCCCTGCATTTGCGTTCGTCGTCCTCGTTGCTGCCCACGATCCTCGCGGCATGCGCGTTATGACCTCCTCGTTTAAGTGTTGTTCCGCGCTTACATGCAACGTTTAAAAAGTTGTGGTCCGGCGGACCACAGGAACGTTTCCGGACTGATATGCCGGCCTATCCTCCGCCTCTCATGTGTTTCCGGCAATACGACGACCGGATCAAGAGGTGTTTATGAGACTCGTCATCGCAGAGAAGCATTCAGTCGCGCAGGCCATAGGCCAGGCGTTGGGCGGCATGGAGAACCACGACGGATACATCACGGCGGGCGGAAGCCTGATTTCATGGGCGCAGGGCCATCTCGTGAACCTCGCCATGCCCGACGCATACGAGGGCGAGGCGTGGGCGGACCCGCATTGGAGCATGAAATCGCTGCCCATCGCCCCGACTTCATGGAAGTGGGCGGTCAACCGTGAGAAGGGCGCGGACAAACGCTACCGTGACCTTGTCGCCCTCGCGTCCCGCGATGACGTCGATGAACTCGTCAACGCGTGCGATCCCGACCGTGAGGGCGAGGCCATCTTCCGTCGAATCATGCTGCATGCCGGCATCCGCAAGCCGGCGTACCGTTTGTGGGTCGCGTCGCTGGACGAGCACGCGATCCGTGCCGCATGGGATTCGATGAGGCCGGAATCCGACTACCAGGGGCTGGGCGACGCGGCCGACGCGCGCGCCAAGGCCGACTGGCTGGTGGGTATGAACGCCTCCCGCGCCCACACCCTCGCTTATCATCGCCGCCTGTCCGTGGGCCGCGTGCAGACCCCGACCCTCGCGATGGTCGTTGACCGCGACATGCGCATCGAGAACCATGTCCCGCAACCGTTCTGGCATGTAGAGGCTCCGATGGGCGATTGGACGCTATCCAGCGAACGCATCGAAAACCAGGCGTCCGCGCGGCCCGCGCTGTCGATGGCGAACTCGTCCGACTTCGCCTTCCATATCGAATCGGTCGAACGGAAACGCGAGCATGACGTGCCGCCGAGACTGTACGATTTGACCGGACTGCAGAAGGACATGTCGAAGCTGCATGGCCTGACCGCCGCACGCACCCTTGCTGCGCTCCAGTCGCTGTACGAGCGGAAGCTCGCGACCTACCCGCGTACCGACTCGCGGTATGTCACCCGCGACGACCTCGACATGCTTCGTTCTCTCGTCTCCGACGAGCGGGCCGACGGGTTCATCGATCCTGCCGCCCGTCCCTCCACGCCAAGACTCGATCTGACCGTCAACGATGCCAAGGTCGCCGGCCATACCGCGATCCTGCCTACCCCTCGCGTGGACAAGGGCTCACTCGAAGACCTCGGCACCGATGAACGTCTCGTCCTCATCCGCGTGGTGCGCCGCATGTGGGAGGCGGTCGGCGACGACCACGTGCACGACGTGGCCACGGTGAAGGCCATCGCGGATGCCGGCTGGCTGGAACGCCACATGGGCCAGGCCGGTTCCGAACTGGCGGAACTGCGCTTCTCCAGCCGTTCCGACCAGACGGTCTCGATGGGCTGGAAGGCCATCGAACAGGCTCGGGAACAGGAACCGGACGACTCCAAAGACTCCGGCCCGCGTAACGTCATCCCCGCCGACCTAGCACCGGACGCCACGCTCCCTCCCGTCCCGCAGGGCGGATGCAGGCTCGAGGAAGGCAGGACCCAGCCTCCGAAACCATTCACCGAGGCGACTTTGCTTGCCGCGATGGAACACGCCAGTCGCTACGTCGAGGACAAGGAGCTGAAGGCCGCGTTGGACGACGACGAATCCCATTCGGGAGGTATCGGCACGCCCGCCACCAGGGCGAACATCATCGAACAGCTCGTCCACGCCGGATACATGGAACGCAAGGGCAGGCAATTGCGTTCCACGGCGGAGGGACGTCTCCTTGTCAAGGTCGTCACGCCGGAACTCAGGGACGTGAAACTCACCGCGCAATGGGAGAGCATGCTGTCCGCCATCGAGCACGGCGACGGGAACGAGGACGAGTTCCTGGGCCGGATCGGACGGATGTGCGCGGAACTTCCCGCCCGTGTGCGGACGATGGCCGCGTCGGACGAAGGCGTCAAGGCAGTCGAGACGGCGCGCGCCCAGAACTCGTGCGGGCCATGCCCTCGATGCGGCAAGCCCGTCGTCAAGACCGGAAGCATCTGGCAATGCTCCACCAACAAGTCCCGCAAAACCGAAGACGGTCGATGGGTGCAGGCCGCCGGATGTGGCTTCAAATTGTTCGGACAGGTCGCCGGCAAGAAACTCACCGACTCGATGGTCCGCAGACTACTCGCCGGCAGGAAGGTCAAGGCCAGCGGACTGAAATCCAGGGCGGGAAAGACGTTCGACGCGTACCTGCTCATAGACCGGATCAAGGGCGTCAGACTCGACTTCGACGGCATCGGACGCAAACGCGGCTGAGGGAAAGGAAAGAGCATGTGCCAGCCGGCTGCCAGGGCTTTCGGCGAAGGATGGGGAACCTTACCTTCCCGTCCATGGCCAAGCTTGGTTCGGCAGCACGAACGGAGCCTCGAACCATATCCTGCGTGGCTCAGCCTCGAGCGTGAAACCGTCGAACGCCCAATCGAATCTGCGGGGATCGGTGTCGGTGAAGGACGGCAGCATATGCGCCGTGAGTCTGGACGTGTCGGCGGGATTGCTGAACACGCCGCCCCGGCCTTTGAAATTGCGGTAGATGAAATTGTCCCCTTGGATGCAGCCGCATTTCGGATAACAGGTGGCCAGATATTCGCATCCCATCGTCTTCGAATACCGTCGGCGGACGCAGTATCCGGCGTTGAGCGTGTCCAGGAACGCCTGCGAGAGCAGTCCGATGCTATCGGCCACGCTCCAGGCCACAATGCGGCAATGGTACTCGTTCCGTCCTCCAAGTTCCAGAAACAGCCCGCTCTGCACGTTCGGGAACCCGCACCTCCAGCAGGGCACGCGTCGCTCCCCGTAGATGAGGGCGACCTTGTTGAGCCTCCAGAATCCCATCCCGGATTCAGCCATCAGCCACGGAAGCGGAGAACCCGCGTTGATCTCGTGTATTTCAAGGCCCATGATCCACCCTTTCCCGATACGGCGTTTCACCGACGATATTACCCCCTTCGGATTTTCCGTCAAAGTCGCCACGGCCGATGGGCCTCTCGATGCCCGCTTGTGGTCCGCCGGACCACAGGTCTTATATCGGTTCGCCCTCCCCCGCGCTCATTCGTTTGGGAATGCCGGATCCGGTCGGTTCCGGCCAATCGAAGAACAAGGAGGGACATCCATCCCGATGAGGAAGCAACATACCGAAACGGCGGCCCGTGCCACTGCGGTGCTGGTCGCAGCCGCGACACTGGCCTCCGGAACCGTCGCTGCGGGACCCGCGGCGTGGGCGGCCGACCAGAACGAGACCGGCACCACACAGACCAAGAAGACCGTCCGCGAGCAGTTGGAGCAGACGGTCGCCGAAGCCACCGCGAAGAAGGACATCCAGGACAAGACCTCCGGCGGCGCCTACACCGCCGACACCTACGGCATCTTGTCCGACAGGCTGACGGACGCGCAGAACCTGCTGGACGATCCCGACACATCCGACGACCGTCTCCAGTCCGCCCTCGACGCGCTCGACAAGGCCGTCAAGAACCTGAAAGTCGCGTCGTGGACCGTGAACGGCGTGGCCCTGACGGGCGACCAGACGTTGACGGCCGATATCGGCCTGGACGCGAAACCCGGATCATTGACCGCGATCGGATCGGACGGCACAAAGGTCGACCTGTCCATCAGCGGCGCCGACGAACGCCATCCCGCGTTGGGCGTCACCTCCGGCACGGCCGTCGCCGGCGCGCCCCGCGACGGCACTCGCCCCTCCATCAGCGTTCACCTGTCATGGACCTCCGGACAGGAGCAGACCGCGTACGGACGGTCCTTCTGGCCCGCGGAGGACGGCACCTGGACCTTGTCGCAGAACGTGGCCCTCGACGCCGGCAACCAGCCGGCCGAAACGTCCGTCACCATCGGCGGCGAAACGGTCGACATCACATGGGACGCCTTGGGTGTGAAGGACGGCATGGTGAGCATGAGCGGCAGGGCCGAGGGCAGCGTGGACGGCCAGAAATGGCGCATCGACTACACGGCGTCCCGCGACGTGGACCAGTCCGCCCTCGACGCGCTTGAGGACGCGGTCGAATCCGGCAGGGCCATGCTGGACGACACGACCCACGAATACACCGCGGCGTCCCGACGCACCCTCGACGACGCGCTCGGAGAGGCCGGAACCCTGGACGGGACCGCCACCTCCGACCAATGCTCCCAGGCCATGGCCGCCATCGCCAAGGCGGAACGGGACCTCGTCCCGGTCACCTGGACCGTCGACATCAACGGCACCGCCATGGGCCTGACCCGCCACGACAACGGCGGTTGGACGTTGGACACCGGACTGCTCGACAAGGCGCTGTCGGTCGAATCCGGACACAAGCTCACGATCACATCGAACGACCCGACCCTGGGAGACAAGGGCCGGGTCACGTTGTCCGCCGACACATGGAAGACCTCCCGGACCAACGAGCCCGACAAGGATTCCTCCATCGGATTCGGACAGTGGGTCGAGAACGGCTCCGCCGTCCTGTTCGGCTCGTCCAAGGGCCGGACGTACACCGTGACCTCCTCCTGGCTGCAGCTGAAAGGTTCTCGCATCGCGGATGTGGCCGGCAGCCCCGTATCCTTCGACACGGAGAAAAGGGAATGGGTCGCGAGCCCTTCCATCGCGCTCGACCGCCACGGCGAGCCCGCCATCGACTCGATTACCCTCGACAACGGCGAAAAGACAGTCGTGGACCTGTCTTACGGCAAGGCCACCGGCTCCAAGAGCGGCGTGCTGACCCGCACCGCCACGGCGTCCGGCAGACTCAACGGCAGCCGGCAGCCGTACCGTATCACCGTGACCGCGTCCTCCGACACGTCCAAGGCACGTGAATCCCTGTCCGCGCTCATCGCCTCCGCGAAGGAACGTTTCCTGCCGGGAGCCCACCATTGGACCGCGAAAAGCGCCGACACCTATTCGAACGCCCTGGCCATCGCGTCCAACATCCTCGACTCCGATGACGCGGCAGTCAACGACCTCGCCGAGGCGTCTGCCGGACTGTCCGCCGCGGTGGACGGGCTCAAGGCCGTCGAATGGTCCACGTCCGACGGAACCGTCCTCGAATGGAACCGGGACGACGACTCCTACCACGCGGACCTTCCGGCATCATCATCGAAACCGTCCGAGAAACCGTTGAAGGCCATGTCCGACGATGGCGGCAAGGCCACCCTGACCCGCGCCGCCGGCGATGCCGTCACCTACACCGACATTACCCTCGGCGTGACCGAGGTGTCCGGCGCCGCGCATTGGACGGGATCCACCAAGGCGGGACGTCCGCTCAGCGTGGCCGGCTCCTACGACTACCGCGCGGGCAAGAAGATCGACGTCACGGGCGGTTCCGGCGAGACGCTGGAATTCACCTCGCGCAACGGCTACCTCGCGGCCAACACCACCAGCCGTCTCGACGCGAAGGACAAGGCCGAACTCCAGCGGATCGACGTGGACGGCGTGAAGACTGACATCGTCTGGTCGAACACGCTGAACCGCGCCAGCACCGACACGACCACCACCATCACCCGCAAGGGCAAGGCCGAGGGGGACGTGACCGTCGACGGACACACGCAGCACTGGGTCGTCTACGTGACCGCGTCCCGCGTGGAGGGCCGCGTCGCCTCCCTGAGCGTGATCGAATCGGCCGCGGACGGCTCCACCACCGAGCATACGATCGACGGCTTCGACGAGAACAGGACCGACTACACGCTGACGCTGGACTACTCCCGCGTGTCCGACCGTTTCACGCTCGGATACAAGTCCGCCTCGTCCGATGACGGCGTCACCCAGGGCGCCGCCATCGCCCCGACCCTCGGCGCGGACGCCGCCCGCATCCTCAAGGTCCGTCTCAACGGCAGGACCTACACGGTCACGGTCCGTTTCACCCAGCCGAAACCGGTCGTCACGAACACCGCGGCCCGCCTGTCCGGCATCTACGTGAACCGCACCGGCAAGGCCGTCAAGGGCGACCTGATTGAAGGCTGGAACCCCGACGTGCTGACCTACACGCTCACCCTCGGAGCCAACGATCCGGGCGTCTACGTGCTGCCCGAAGCCCCGTCCGGCGTGACCGTGAAGGCGTCCGACGTCAAACAGACCGCCTACTCGACGGAACAGGCGTGGACCTCGACCGCGGCGAACGGCGAGACCCGCACGTACACGGTCCGCGTCGTCCGCGACCACGCGGACAAGCCGACCGCCGACGAGCGCTTCTCCCCCGCGGCCCCGAAGGACATGGACGGCACGACCCCGAGCCCGTCGCAGTCCACGACCGACATCCAGGCGGCCGGCTATCTGCTCGACGGCAGGTTCGTCAAACAGGACGGCGGAAGGTTCAACATCCCCGAGGGCGGCGTGTTCGCCTACAAGTCCTACGCGGGACAGACCGTGCAGGTCTCCACGAGGAAGACGGGCGGCATGACCTACGAGTACACGCTCAACGTGCTCGCCCCGGACGGCGTGACGTTCGCATCCCACACCGTGACCGCGACCTACGTCCAGGCGCCCACGCACAAGGCGCTCCTTGACGGCATCCTCATCGACAACACGAGGCTCGGCGGCTTCGACCCGTCCAGGACCGAATACTCGGCGCGAGTCTCCAACCTCGACCATTGGACCGTCGCGGCCGTGTTCGACAAGGACTCCGGCATGAGCGTGACCATCCACAAGGAACGCGCGAAGGCCACGCTGACCGTGACCAGCGCCGACGGCCTCGTCTCCCGCGTCTACGTCGTCAACCTGACGCAGGACGCCGTGGCCGGCAAGGGAACCGACGGGGTCGGCGTCCTGTCCGAAACGGGTTCCAACGTCACGCCGGCGCTCCTCGCCACGGCCGGCGCGCTGCTGGCCGGCTTGGCCGGATTGGGCCTGCACGGCCTCGTCCGCCGCCACCGCGGGAACGACTAGCCATGTCCGGACGGGCCCTCGCTTATATCGGCGCGGGCCCGTCCGTCCCATGGATATGACAGGCCATGCGCTCCGAACGGTTTCCTTGTCCAATTCCCGTCAAGGAAGGCATGGCCCAGACGGCATGGGCTCACGGAGACGGCTCCGCTTTCTCCCCTTCTGCCTCTCCTCCCCATGCCGCCATCCAATTCTCCAAAGGAGCCGACGATGGACCATCCCTTTCCCGACGACGCGTACGAGCTGCGCGCCCTGCTGCTTTCCGGCATGGACGGACTCATGCCTCCCGCGGAATGGCACGACGCATGCCTGACGTCCGGACGCCTGTCATCATGGACGTTCGCCAACTCGATCCTCGTTTCCATGCAGCACCGCCTCGAAACGGCCCTCCATCCCGGCATGCCGGAACGTCCGACCCTGATCGCCTCCGGCGCGGCATGGGCCCGCGCCGGCCGGTACGCGAAGCCGGGCGCGCGCGGCTACCGGATCCTCAAGGCCGACGAGACGGGCGGCCTGACATCCGGACTGGTCTATGACATCTCCCAGACGGACGGGACCCCATACCTCAACCTCGCCCCGGCCGAACCGTCCCTTTCGTCGATCACGACCTCGATGGAATCCATGTTCGGCGAATTCGAGTCGGACGGGAAACCGCTCCGCGTGGAGCGCGGCGAGGCGTCGGGACGGGACTGCTCGACGGACGGGAACGTCGTCCTGCTGGATTCCACTCTGGACGACGCCGCGGCCATCCGCGTCATGGCCCGGGAGCTCGCGCTCATCATCCTCGCCGACCATGAGGGGACACCGGACCAGTCGGATTTCATAGCCAGGTCCGCGTCCCTCATGGTCTGTGCCGCGTTCGGCTGCGCGACGGGAGGAGACTCGCCCGATCCGGCCGGATCGTCCGGCCCGTCCGACCTCCTGCCGGCAGGAGGCGCGGCACGTTCCGCGGCACGCCGCATCATCGCGTTCTGCGGACGCGCCACGGGCTTCCGGGACGGCAGCCTCCTGGCCCCCGGGCCGGTCTCCGCGGGCGGCGGGCCCGCCATGGAGGATGAGCCGGGAGAGGAAATGGAACCGGACCAGTCGCCGTCGATCATCATGGACAATCCCGTGCCCGCCATCGACACAACATCATTCGACATCGGAGGAGACATTCTATGAAGAAGGTCATTTTCACCCTCGCCGGACTGCCGGTCCTGATAGTCGTCATCACGATCGTCCTCGTCGTTGGAGTCTTCTCCTCCGACGCGGCCCACCAGGCATGCGTCTACGGCGAAGGCACCAAGCAGGGCCAGAAGGTCTACAATGGCTCGGCAACGTCGTCGGCGATCGGCTCCACGGGCGCGGCCGGCGTCGTGGGCATGGACGAGGCCGCCGCCGAGGCGTGGTTCGGCGGACAGCAGGGTCCCGGAAACTTCTGCGCCACATACGCGTATGGCCAATGCACCTGGTGGACGTGCATGCGCGCCAAGAAGATCGGCTGGAAGGGTGTCGGCCAATACTGGGGCAACGGCAAGGATTGGGCCCGTTCGGCCGCGTCGGCCGGATACCGGACCACGACCTCACTGCCCGTCGCCGGCTCGATCATCAGCTGGCCGCCCGGCGTGCAGGGTTCGGACCCCGTGTACGGGCACGTCGGCATCGTGGAAAGCGTGGACACCTCGCACGGCACCATCACCACCAGCGAGAAAGGCGCCGGCTACAAGGTCTACTCGAAAACGTATCCGATCGTCAACGGCGGCACCTACGTGCTGCCCAACGACGCGATCAGCGGCACCGCGTCCGGAGGCTCATCCGGAAACCTGATCGAGGTGAAGGAGACCAAAAAGGCGAACGGACGCTACGAGGTCAACGTCGCCGCGGAAGACCGTCCGTCGCAATGCTCGGCCAGCGGCTCGCCGTTCGACTACGCGCCTCCGTCCGATGCGGGCGACACCTCCTCCGGAACGATTCCCGGCGGCGCGGCCGACCCCAACGGCATCCACGCCTCTGCCGAAAACGCGAAGAAATACGCGCGCGCGCATCTTAAGGACCATGGCTGGAACGATTTGGAGTTCATCCCCTTGGAAAACCTGTGGACACGTGAATCGGGCTGGCAGTGGAACGCCACGAACCCATCCTCGGGCGCGTACGGCATACCCCAATCGCTTCCCGCCACGAAGATGTCGTCCGCAGGCTCCGACTGGCATGACAACGCGTATACGCAGATCAACTGGGGTTTCAGCTACATCGCTCAGCGATATGGCAGTCCAAGCGCCGCATGGAACCATTCGCAGCAGACCGGCTGGTACTAAAGGAAAGGAAACTACAAATGAACGCCTATGCGTCCCTGGCCTCGTCCGTGACGCTCAAACCCGATTACTCATGGGTCCCGTCCGGATTGCAGTCCTTCGTCGCCGGCATCCTCGGCATGCTCATCACGGCCAGCGTGATCGTCCTGATCATGGGCGTGGTCAAGTTCATGTTCTCCAAACTCACCGCCACTCTCGTGGACAACCCCAACGGCATCAAGATCCTCCTCGGCGTGATCCTGGCCTGCATGCTCCTGGGGTCAATCGCGGGACTCGTCGCATGGGGCTGCAACCTGTTCGGTACAGGAGGCATCACCATCGGCTTCTGATATAAACCGCAAGCCTTCCGGTTCCATGTCCTAGCGGAACGCCGGGAGCGTGCGGGGCTTCCACGCCCTTCGCCCCCGGCATCCCCATGGCGGATTCCCGTCATGGAATCCAAACGAAAGGAGAGGGTATGGACCCCTTCGTCAACGCGGCAATGGTACTGGCCGACCCCAAAGGCATCAAGCCGGACTACAGCTATTTCCCGTTCATGGCCACACTGAACAAGATCGCGGCCGGTTTTGAGGGCATGGCCCTGATCGTCTGCGTGATCCTGCTCGTCGCCGCGGCCATCCTGTTCGGCGCCTCCAAGCTGACCAGCAGCCCCGCCGCCGCCCGAGTGACCGGCACCGTGTTCATCGTCTGCATCGTCCTCGCCGCCGTCATCGCCGGCGCGGGCGGTCTGATCAGCTGGGCGACCGGCATTCCGCTGGTATAACCGGGAGGGCGAACGACCGATGGCATCATTCGACCGTTTCGGCCGCGCGTGCCCTCCAGCATCCAGTCGCCGCCATGATTGGCGGCGACTGCTTCTGCTGCTGTGCATACCACCGGCCGTTCTCACCCTGCAGGCATGGAACATCTGGGATCCCATGGGATCCCTGAAGAAATGGTTCATGGACACCTGCACCGGCGCTTGGAAATACACCGCGTCCAAGGTCCTGACCGGAAGCAACATGGACGATGCGATGTGGGCCACCGCGACCGATGGTCTGAACAAGCTCGCCGGCGTGATGGCGTTCGTGACCGTCGCGGCCGGCGCCTATGGCATCCTCCGCGCCGCCGCCACACAGGACATCGGCGGCGTGCTTTCCGCCGGAGCCCGCACCGCCCTGGCATGGCCGTTGACGGTATTATGCATCACCCTCGCGGTCAAGGGCACCTCCTTGGCGAGCACGATGACGAAAAGCATCCTCAACACAGGCTCGCTCGGAGGGAGCATACCGGGGATAGACAAGAATTCCCTGGATGTATTCGACAGCGGGTTGATGACGATCACGCTCTGCGTCTGCGTCGTGCTCGGCAGTTTCGTCCTGCTTCTGATGATGGCCGCCCGCAACTTTCTTCTGATCTTCGCCATCGTCATCGCGGCCATCCCCCTCATGCTCCAGGGTTGGAGCACCATGAGGCCGCTGGTATCGAAGTGGGCGGGCTGGATCGTCGGCATCATCCTCATGCAGCCCGTAATGGCGCTGTGCATCTGGGTCACGTGCAAGCTCATGGTCATGTCCTCTTCCACGACCACGACCCTCATCGCCGTTGTCGGCATGATACTTTCCTCCATCTTCCCCTTCACCCTGATCAAACAGATCGCCGACTTCATTCCGGGTTCGGTGGGCCTGATGCGCGCCGGCGCGGCCGGAGCGGCCACCGTGGGCACGGCCGCCTCGCTGGCCGGAGCCGCGGCTGGTCTGGGCATCCAGGGCGCAGCCGGACTTTCCGGCCTCGCCTCGAAAGCCGGCGAGCACGGCGGCAAATCCGGAGCGTCCGGCAAGGACAAATCCGCCCTTTCGGGCGCCAATCCGATGTCGAGCCAGGGCTCTCCGTCCGAAGACCTGCATGACGCGAAGGCGACGGGCGGCACCGGAGGGTCGCAGTCCAAGACGTCGTCGGAGAAGCAGGCCGAAACGGCTTCGTCAGAAGGAGGGTCCGGCTCCCAGACCGAATCCTCCGAAGGAACCACCTCGGATGGAGTGCTCGGCGTCGCTGGCGCCGCCCTCGCCGGTTCCGGCTTCCCACGCGCCGGCGCGACCGTCTCCGCTTTGGGAAGACTGTACAAGAACTCCCAGTCGAACGGGAATAGCGGGTCCTCCGGCCAAGAAGGAGGCTCGGCCAATGCCGCTGACGCCACACCTCCCGCGAACCCGTCCGATGGTCTCGGCGGCGGCGTCTCCTCCGAAACCTCCGCGTCCATGCAAGGACAGTCGATTCCAAGCGAGGCGGTCGATTCCATCGCGCCGGAGACGAAGGGAAACGATCCGAGCGGAAGGACCGCCGGTGCTACCGGATCCGCGGCTTCGACCGGAACTTCCGGAACCTCTCCGTCAAGTCCCCAGTCCGGCATGTCCGTCTCCGCGTCTTCCATGACGGGCGGGGAAAGATCCTCGGATTCCACCACGGACATGTCCTCCGTTCCGGCTGGTGTGGCTGGCGCGTTGGGTGTCCAATCGTCCGATGGCGCGATTCAGTCGACTTCCACTCAGTCGGCTGTTCCGTCCGGTGGGGAGTCCGCTGTCCCGGCTGGTGTGGCTGGCGCGTTGGGTGTCCAGCCGGCTTCCGTTCCGGCTCAATCGGGTCCTGCCGCTTCGGCTGTTCCGTCCGGTGGCGCTTCCGTGGCTCCTGCTGGCGTTCCGGTTCAGTCGGCTTCGGCCGTTCCGTCCGGCGATGCCGTGCCTCCGTCCGTTCGGATGCCGGATACGCCGCAGTCGTCTCCCATCCAGGCGCAGCCTGCTGCGGCAGGAGCTTTCCCTGCCTCCGTTCAGCAGCCTCAGCCTGGTGGGTCTGGAACGACACCGGGTTCGGCTTCGCAGTCGTCCGCCTCTCCGGTCCGATCGGCTGCCAACCAGTCCGCTTCCGTCCAAGCCCCCCAGGCCGCCATGCCGGCGAACGGTCCGGTCCGACCATCTGCGTCTTCTCAAACGGTCCCGCCGACGAATGCCTCGCCGGTCGCGCAGCCGGAGTCCGGAACCGCGCGGGATGGCAGACCGACTGTCGCTGTGAAGAACTCGGACGCCACGCTTCCGACCGACAAGCCGGGAGACATTAAAGCGGATATCGGAGGTGGCCGATCCATCAAGATCACACGACGTGGTTTCCATCGGGGAAAACGTTGATTTGAATAATTCCGGCCGCCCGCCCGGACTGCGGGCGGCCGTTTTTTCTCGCAAAGCGGTAGAAGGAGATTGTGATGAGTGTTCTTAACTCGAGTTTCGCCCCGATTTCAAGGGCTGGTTTCGTGGCGGGCCGTACAAAGGCCCAGGTCGCGGTTGTCCTGGCGGCCACTGCGGTGGCCGTGGTTCCTCTCGCGTTCGGCGTGAGCATATGGTCGTGGCGTGTGGTCGTCTGTCTGGTGGTCGCGGTGTTCGGCGCATGGAACGTGCATGGCAGAAGCCTCATAGGGCTTCTTGCAGTAAAACTCGGATTCGGCATGCGCAAGGCTACCGGCAAAACCCATTGGACGGTGAGTCCTTGGGCTGTGAATCAGGTGGTGGGCGTGATTGATCTGCCCGACGCGACCGGCAAACGGCTGCGTACCTTCGACATCGTCGGCACGGAATTCGATAGCGCCGCGTTCCTCTGGGACAAGGACAACAGTGAGGCGACCGCCATCCTCCAGCTGCATGCGTTGGATTGGCTGTTCCAATCGGACGGCGTCAGGGAAGGCCGGGTCACCGGTTGGAGCCAAGCCCTGAAAAGCTGCGCTGACATGCCGGACGTCTCCCGAATCGTCACCCAGGCGCGTGTCTTCTACCAGCTCAACAATTTCGGTCTCAACGCGGAAGGCAACGACTTCGTCCTGCAGGACCTCGCCGAGGCGGCCTCGGACATGCGCATCTCGTGCGGGCACGACGTCATCGTGTCCATCACGATCGACACATCGAAAACGCGCGGTGACTCCATGAAGGACACCGGCACCGTGGCGGGGGTCTCCCGCATCCTTTCCGACAGGGTCCAGAGCTTGGTCTCGCTGCTCGAATATTCAGGAGCCGACCTGGACGACGTGCGTTGGCTGGACGCGCAGCAGCTGCGCGGCCAGATGAAATGCATGTTCTCCCCGGAGGCCATCAGCCTGCTCGACGAGTACGGCGGCCTTCCCGATGACGTCGCACTGTCCACCAGCTGGGATGAGTACCGCGACTACATGCATGTCGACGCCATGTATCTGAGGACGATGTGGGTGGACAAGTGGCCGTCCGACCCGGTCCCGGCCGGCTGGCTGCATGATCTTGTCAGCAATGGCCGCTGGCCGCTGGTTCTTACGCAGGTCTGGCACCCATTACCTCTGGAGAAGGCCGAGCACAAGCTCAACAACCAGCTCATGGAACTGGAGCGACGCGACAAGATCAATAAGAAACTCGGACGTCCGACGTCGGAACGAGACCGTTCCGAGGCCCTCGAGACCGTGAACCGCCGTAAGGAACTGGCGAAGGGATACGGCGACGTCGAATACCTTGGCTATGTGACAGTGGGCGCTCCGACGCTGGACCTGCTCGAACAGGCCACGAATTGGGTCGATTCCGAGTTCCGCCAGCGTTCCGCGCATCTTGACAGGCTCCGCGCGTCTCAATGGTCCGGGCTGATCACGGCCCTTCCCCTTGGCCAAGCTGGAAGGAAGTGAGATCATGCCCGGCACCGATATAGAGCGCGGCAGGAACACGGAGATCGAACAGTCCGGCCAGCAAACGCACCGCTACGGTTCGCCGATCCGGTCCGGCGGCATGTCCTTCCAGACCGTCCTGCCGGCCTTCAACGAACGATCCCTTTCACGGCTCTCCGTCCTGCCGGCCGGCCAGCCCATCCCCAAAGCCGAATCGCGGAGCATCTCCAGGGCCGTCCGCAAGGCACGCAAGGAGACGTTGAAACAGGCCCGCAAACAGTCCATGGACCGTGCAAGGAAGGAAGCCCGCCAAGAGGAGAAAACCAGCGGTGATGTCCTTCCTCGGTCCACCAGCCCCTTCCGTCGCGTCCGCGGACTGTTCGGCTTCGGCGGCACCGGCATGCTGAACCTGCCCTCCCATTCGACAAGCACCTACCGTGCGGGTGTGCTGACCCCGTGGCTTGCCTCCGGAGTGACGGAATTCGAAGGTCCTCTGATCGGCAAGGAGAACACGACCGGAACGCCTTTCCGCTTCGACGCGTGGAGTCCGGTCCGCGCCGGCGTGGCCACATCGGTGAACGGCATGGTCGTCGGCATGATGGGCTCCGGAAAATCCATGTTCCTCAAGACCTTCGCCGTCAGGGAAATCAGCTACGGACGCCACATCATCATCATGAGCGACCCGAAAGGCGAATGGGTGCGCGTGGCCCAGGCCATAGGCGGACAGGCGCTCAGCGTCGGCCACGGCAGGTATATGAATCCGTTGGACATCGGACGCAAGCCGTCCGGAGTGGACGACACGCAATGGTTCATGGATTGCCAGTCCCGCCGTTCCGTGGCGTTGTCCGGCCTGGTGTCGTCACTTCGTGAGGGGCAGGTGCCCAGTTCCGCCGAACAGAGCCTGCTGGACGCCGCGGCCGAGGACATATGCCTGGGACGCCTCAAACCGACGGTCACCTCCCTCGTGGAGGCGTTGGACGGCGAATGGGGGCGGACCAGGGAGGTGAGGGGCCTCAACGACCTGACCCGCGACCAATGTTGCCGGAGCCTCATCCTGACGTTGGACAAGCTCGTCCACGGATCATTGCAGGGGGCATTCGAACGCGAGTCGACCATCCACGTCGACCCATCCGCCCCGATCATCGTGTTCGACACCAGCGGCATCGACAGCAACGACACCATCAAACGAAGCGTGTACACGGCGGCGCTGTCCTCCACCATCGACTCGATCCTCACGGCGAAGGACGGCCTGTACCGGCTGATCATCGCCGAGGAGGGCTGGGAGGTCCTGAGCAACCCGATGCTCGTGGACGCCTGGGACAAGCGCATGCGAATGACCGGCGAATGGGCCTGCTCGAACTGGATGCTCCTGCACGAGCTTTCCGATTTGGAGAAGTTCGGCCCTCCCGAATCGGAGCAGCGCAAGAAGATCGACGGCATCCTGACGTTGAGCGAGACCAAGGTCATCTACAAGCAGTCGCCGTCCTCTCTCAGCTATCTGGCCGCCCTGCTGCCGGATCTCACGGACGATGAGAAATACGCCATCCCCCGGTTGAACCGCGGCGTCGGACTGTTCCGCGTCGGAGACAAGGTCCGCGTGCTGGTCCATCCGGTGGTCAGCCGCACCGCCTATCCGGTGTTCAACACGGATAAGGGCCGTTTCGGCAACTGACATCACAACTCAGAAAGGACAAGGAACATGGGAGTTCGATTCAGTTACAATTCAGGCCGGAGCCGGCGTCATGATTCCGCCCGTACGGAACCCTCCGACGACACGGTGTATGTGGAGGACATCGAAGTGGACGACGACGTGCCGTCCGACGCGGGGCGACGCTCCCGGTCGGACGACGAGGTCCCGGCCGGCGACGGCTTCGACGCCGGCGTCACGGACGAGGGAGAGGACCCCGACTATTTCGCCTGCGGAGTGGATCCGCAGGATTACGACTCCACATCCGACGCGATGATGGAGGTCAGGGAGCCCATCATGCGGTGGTGGCACGGCTTCCAGCAGCATGGCGTCGGCCGTTTCATCATGGAACACACGTCGATCATCCGCTCGGCCGCGGAACCCGACAACGAGCGTGGCCTGATGGTCCTGTGGGCGCCGATGCTCGTCGTGCTCCTGCCATTGACCATCCTGCCGCTCCTGTTGCGCGGCGCATGGGGCGCGGTCGTGGCCGTCCCGGCCGGACTCGCCCTCGTCGTGGGCCTCTTCCTCGCCGCCGCCTTCTGGCTCGCCTGGAAAGACGACCCGCAAAGGGTCGCCGACGCGTTGAACACCAGGCCGGGTTTCATGACCGGACACGAGGTCGCCCACGCGTACGGTCCACGCCAGCTCGTCAAAAGAGCGCCCCGCTTCCTCCCGAGAACGGCCGCGCGGCGTAAAGGCAAGAAGCTGCCGCTGCTTCCATGGGACGCCGGCGTTCTCATGGGCCGCTCCCATGGAGTGGAGGTCTGGTCCACCGTCGAACAGCCGCTGTACACCGTGGCTCCCGCCCGAATGGGCAAGACGCGCAATTTCGTGCTTCCCCTGGTCCTCGGCGCTCCGGGGCCGGTCATCACCACCTCGACCCGAAGGGACGTGGTGGACCAGACCCGCGCCATGCGCGAATCCGGCTGGGTCGGTCCGGACGGATCCAGACACCGCGGCGGCCGATGCTGGGTGTTCGACCCGATGGCCGTGGCGAGGGGCAATCCGAAGCACACGCTGAACTGGAGTCCGATCGACGGGTGTGAGGATCCGCACATCGCCAGGCAGAGGGCGGCCGACCTGATGGGCACCACGGGCCTGTCCGGCGACAACGAGACCTGGAAGAACGTCGGCGGGCTCATCGTGCAGGCGCTGCTGCACGCCGCCGCACTGAAACCGGGCGGCAGCCTGGAGGACGTGTACCAGTGGAGCCGCTCCTTCTCCGCGGCCCAGCAGGCGGCCCGCATCCTCGAATCCGCCGCGACCGATCCGGCATACAAGGGCCTGCGCGACAAGGGCCTGATCGCCACGGACTGGAACATGGAGCTCGAGGAGCTGAAGGTCGACGACCCGCGCATGAAGGGCAACAAGTGGTTCAGCGTCTCGCAGGCGTTCGCCGCGCTGACCGAGCCGAACGTCCGCCGCGCCCTGTCCGTCGCGCACGACGATCCCGACCGTTTCAAGATCGCCGACTTCCTCCGCTCCCATGACACGATCTACATGCTGTGCCCGTTCCGCAACGCGGACGGGGAGGGTCCCGCGGGCATCGGAACGTTCGTGAGCATGTTCCTGACCGCCGTGGTCGAAGAGGCCCGCAGGCAGGCCGCGAGCAGCGTCGGCATGGGCAAGCTCGAACCTCCCGTCGCCCTGATACTCGACGAGATAGCGAACATCGACCAGTGGGGCATGCTCCCACAGGTCGTCACCGCGGGCTCCGGCGACGGCATCTGGTGCACGTCCATCTACCAGTCCCGCAGCCAGGCGCGTGCCCGCTACGGGGACGACACCGAACGAGAGATGTGGGATTCAAGCCAGAAATGGATGCTTGGAGGCGTTTCCAACACCGCCGACCTGCGCGAGGTGTCCGACCTGCTGGGCACCAGGCAGATCCGCCGCCAGGAGATCAGCCACCAGGGAATGAAGATCGAATACGGCCATGTCATGGAACGCATCGAGGACAAGCCCGTCCTGTCCGTCGACGAGGCCCGAAGGATACCGGAGGACATGGGATTGTACCTTTCCGGCCGCAATCGCGCCGCGGTCGTCAACCTCATCCCCCCGGAACGTCGCGGCTGGAAGCCGCTCGGCAAACGTAAGGACCGTTGATGGCTGGCATCCTCGATCAATTGTCCGGCGGAGGCGAACGTTGGGAGGCGTGGAACGAGGCCCAGCGTTCCGCCCAATCCGCCGAAATGGAAAACGATGGCCTTGCAGTCGGAGAGACCCCGGACGACGGCGAGCCGGCGGAGGCCGAGCCGCCCGTCGAATCCCTTTCGGACCCGGCCGAGGCGGACGTCCCCGAAGCGGGCGCTTCCGCGGACCCGCCGTCCGACGTCTCGCCGATTCCGGACGATACGGACGCGACGGAGGTCCTGCCGCCGTTCGAGGAACCGCGGCCGGACGAGGATCCCAGCCGGCCGCGCCGCCCCTCCAGCATCCTCGGCCAGCTCGCCTCGCGGCCAGGGCAAGCCTCCGGGACGCCGGTCGACGCCGGCCCGTCCGCCATCGAGCATTTGGAGGACAAGCTGGACGATTCGTTCGACGAGGACGACCGGCTCGTAGCGGAAACGGTGAAGCGTTCCAATCCTTTCACCCCGCATCGGATCAAGATGCTTGCGGCCGCCGCGTCGGCCGTGGCCGTCATCGCCGGCCTGTGCGTGGCCGTGCCCCGCGTCATCGAATTCCGAGAGGCGAAAGCATGCGACGTGTCCCATGGGGAAGCGATGGCCGCGGTGAGGACGCTGGAGAAGAACGTCGCGGCCGCGAAGACCTACAAGGTCTCCCCCACGGACGGCCCCGACGTCAGGAAGGACATCGGGAAGCTCTCCGCTCTGGCCTCCGGCCGGCTTCCATCCGTCGAAGCCTGCCCCGCGGGCGGGACCGCCGCCCTCAAGTCAGCCATGTCCGCCAACTCCCGAACGGTCGACAAGGCTTCGTCCATCTCGTCGGACATGGCCTCGCTGGTGGCCCGGATCGACAAGGGCCGCGGCGACAAGGCCGTCTCCGACGCGAGGCTGGTCCTTGAGGACCGCATGAAGTCCGCGTCGAAACTCGTCGCCTCCTCAAAAGGAAAAACGGAGGACGACAAGCCCCGTACGGACCTCCAGACGGCTTTGAAGGCGGCCGAAAAGGCGAAGGGCTCCAAAGACGCGTCGAAACTCAAATCCGCGTCGGAGAGCCTCCAGAACGCCATCGACAAAGTCAATGCCTCCATCTCCGCGCGCAAGTCCCGCGAGGACAGGGAACGCAGGGAACGCGAGGAGGAGGAGCGGAAAAGCCAGGAGGCCGCACGGCAGCAGGAGGAGCAGTCCGCCGTCCCGCAGGTCCAGCCGCAGCAGACCCCGACCTATACTCCCCAATATCAGGCGCCGCGCCATTCATATACGACGCCGCGTCGGCAGGCCCCGCAGCCGTCCGCGCCGCAAACGCCCACTACCCCGGCGAACCCGTCCCAGCCGGCTCCATCCGCGCCCGCCAATCCAGGCAACAACGGCGTCATCATGTGACGCAGGAAAGGACCAAGATGCTCAAGAAGATCATCGACTACTGCAAGAACAGGACATGGCCGCGCATCCTCGCCGCCGCCCTCCTGATCGTCGTCTGCTGGACGTTGTGGTGGTTCCTCGGCCGCACGCCGTTCACGCCCGCCCAGGAAAAGCCGCAGACCACCGTATCGGCCCAGCAGAAGAAACCCGCGAAGAAGGACTCGAAGAAGGACGCGTCCACCACCCAGGAGGACGTGAACGAGTGGGTGCGCGGCCTCGACAAGCGCATGAACGCCGTCTACACGGAAAAGACCATCGACGACACCACCATCCAGGACCTGATAGAGCATTCCCGCGGACAGGACCACACCATCGGAGACAACGTCGAGGCCGTCGACGACCTGGAGACAAACCTGTCCAACAAATGCAAGGAGTACACGCTGTCCTCCGACACGAGCGGCAGGACTCCCGCGCAGAAACTCGACGATCTCGAATCCACGTTCGCCCAATGGAAGGACGCCGTCTACTTCACCGCATGGCGCGACATCTACAACACGCAGGTCAACCGGTCGTACGACGCATACGAGTACGCGCTCAAAGGAATCGTGAAGGAGGACCTTCCCGAACAGTGCCAGAAGTACCAGACGGAATACTTCTCGGCCATGCCCGACTTCGACGAGTCGATGTCGAACCGGAAGAAACTGGACTTCTTCAAGAAATGGTATTCATCATACGAGAAGTCCCTCTACCAGTGCCTCTCCCACCCGAACAAGCAGATGAGCCGGAACATGATGGCCGGCAGCTCCTCCGAATCGGACAGCGACGGACAGTGACATGGCCAGCCAGTTCGACAGAAGGGCCGCCAGAAGCGGACTGAAAACCGATCCGAACGGCAACGGGATAAGACCTCCGGCGCCCCAGACGCAGAAGCCGGATCCGCCCCACGAGAACATCACGTTCTACGATTCAGACCAACGGGACCTCGACGGGGCGCTCCGCAGGACCGCGAACTTCGCGGAATGGCTGTGCGCGGTCAACCCGGATCTCGCGGACAAGCTTCCCGCCTGCTGGATCCACCATCCCATGCTTGTCCTGCTACTCAACGCCCTTCGCGTTTCATACAAGGCGTACTACGAGTCGAAGAACGTGCAGAACCAGGAGACATGGCTGCTGCAATGCCTGTTCCCCACGGTCTCCCGCATAGACGAATGGAACCACGAGCACCCCGAGGTCCGTCAGAACCCCGACCACAAGCATGGACGCGACGCCATCGCCCTTTCCAAGGCCGGCCAGCGACAGGCCGTCTACAAGGAATCCGGATACGCGTATCCGGACGACTTCTGGAACTGGCCGGACCGCCGGCAGGACTCCGACGATCCGGAACACGGCAAGGCGAAAGGCGAACCGGCCCAACGCCTTGACGAGGACGAGGACATCATCCAAGCCCCGGACCCGCGGTAGACGCCTCCACCCCCATCTCGGGCAGCGCCACATGCAGCCTGTCCTCCACGCCGATCTCATCGGCCTTCCTCTCGAGCGTGTCGTCCACATACAGGGCGGCACGCTCCTTCATTCCGTCGGGCAGCAGGCCGACGACGTCCCGCCCGGCCTGCCGCAGGAACGCGGCCTGGCCGTCCTTGGTCGAGAAATCCGCCCCGTCCGCCAACGAGTCGGTGAGGCATTCGTGCAACGGCCGCGGCGTCCGCAGACATTCGGCCAGTTCCTCGAACCTTCCCTGTCCGGCCATCTCCCCCGGACTCCCGACCCCGTCCGGAAGGATGAGGCCGCACGCGGTCATCCTCTCGCCGGGCTGCAGCATCCCCCACGCCGCCGCTGTCATGCTCCTGCCCCGCTCGTCCGCGTCGAAGCAGAATATCGGACGCGCGAGCTTCCCTCCCTGCTCGCGGCGGACCATCTCGAACTGCTGCATGGAAGGGCCGGCGCCGCATGGAGCCAACGGGACGATGGCATCCCCCAGGCCGCCGTCGGGATCCAACAGCATGCCCGCCCGCGCCACGGCCTCCACATCCAGGGGATCCCCGCACCATGCGCTCCGCGCCGTGCCACGGAGACGCATCCTGCTCTCCTTCCCGTCGCCGTACAACGCCCGGGATTCCGAAAACGCGTCCGTCGCGGGAGTGGTCAGCCATTCCGGCGACATGCCGTCCTCCGAGCCGGGACCGCGCAGTCCCGTGAACGCGATGATCCGTCCACGCCCATCCTGGATGGGCAGCATCATCCGGTCTCGGAACCTGTCGACGAACCGGCCGTGCCGGTCCATGTCGACGAGTCCCGCCCGTCTGAGCTGGAAGGACGGGACGTCGTTGCGCCTCGCCAAGGACAACAGGGCTTCGGACGCCGGTTCGAAAGCCGGCGCCCAGGCCACCTTCGAGGCGTCCAGCCCATGTTCCCTCGCATACGATTCCACCCATGTGCCCTCGGCCATGCTCCGCCAGTGGTCCAGGGCGATGCGGTTCACCTTGTCCGCCATGTCCGCGGCCTTGTCGTTCTCGGGCCTGATGTCCACTATGACGTTCCGCCGTTTGGCTCCCCAGGTCTCGGGCTCCCCGGCTTCCGCTTCCGCGCTGCCGGAAGGCGCGGTCGAGCCGTCTCCCGGCAGCGCCGCGCCCATCGCCTCGCCGATCCTCTTGCTGAGGTTCCTTCTCCATGCCATGCCGGCCTCGTCCTTCCTCGGCACCGGGCCGAGCGGATAGTTGGCGGTGACGCCCATGCCGCTGCGGTACGCGTCGACATCGAGGACGAGACGTCGCCAACCCTCCAGTCCCTCCGGATCGTCCGGAGACGGCTGCGCCGGCATCCGTTCCATCCATTTCGGCGCGTTCGGACCGGTCAACTGCCCCAGCCTCTCCCCGTCCTTCCGGTCGAACGCCTCGTCAAGCATGGTTCCGTTCTGTTCGAGCAGGCGTCTGACGTTCCCGTCGCCCTCGTTCACGTCGTCCTGCGGAATCGGGACCAGACCATGCCTCCAGCCAAGGTCCCGTCCCCTCGCCGGCGCGACGATGCGCTCGTGCAGACTGTCGTTCAGCTCCTTGGCCAACGTCGCCGCATCCGGCAGCTCGAACAGTTTCCCGTCCGAACGTCTCATGCCGTTCATGGCTTCCGCATGCGTTGAGATGATCTCCCCGACCTGCGTGGAATCTACCGCCATGGCCCGCGTGTACGTGTTGAGCAGACGCTCCCAACGGCCGTCATGGCGCATGAAGTTCGCGGTCTCCTCTCCGTATGCGTGCTCGATCTGATGGTAGAGCCGCGGCTCCATGATCATGTCGGACAGCAGGTCCCTTTCATTGACGAGGCGCTTGACGCCTTTCGTCTCCGCGGCATGGTGTTCGCGCGTCTCGCTCGCCGTGAGCGGCGCCTGGCTGTTCGCGGCCATCGTGTTGAACTTGTCCTCGGCCAGCTGCAGCGGCGTCGGTTCGAGGTCGGCCTCGCCGTATGCGGTGTGCGTCCTTTCGAACTCCGCCCGGTTGACGTCCCTCCAATGGTTGTAGACGTAGGAGTCCTTCAACGTCTGCATGTCGGGAGTGTCGATCCACACGTCGTTGCAGTAGCGGCCTCTCGTCAACGCCACGTACAGCAGCTCCGATGAGACGGAGCCTCCTTCCGGCACCCACAGGTTTCCGTAGTCGACGGTCATGCCCTGGCTGCGGTGCGCGGTAACGGCGTATCCGAGCTCGCATGATTCCCTGGCGTACTGCGCGCTCACCGTCACGGTCGCGTCCGGATCGTCCCTGCGGCTCAACAGCATGCGCCCGTCCTCGCCCACTTCCTCGACCGTCCACAGATCGCCGTTCCTGACGAACTCGCCTTTCTGGTCCTTGTTCGTCCTATCGACCTTCCTCGTGCAGACGACGTCGCCTTTTCCCGCGGTCAGCCTTCCCCGCAGGGCGGTCCTGCGGTTCGGGTCGGCGTCTACCTTTCCCCTTGCCTGGAGGCTGGTGGTGATGCGTTCGTTGATCGAGGAGAGGTCGTTGTTCGTGGCGACGATGAGGAGGCTGTTCCTGCCTTCGGTCAACGCGTCGAGCGTCAGGTTGAAGACCTTGTCCTCCATGCTGCCTTCCGCGCCCCCATGGATGCGTCCCGCCTCGTTCCGGTTGACGACGAGGTTGCCGTCCTGGTCGGGCAGCTGCTCGTACAGTCTCGTGCCGAGCATGCGTCTCGCGCCGGGCATGCCGCCGTGCGCGTCGGGGTCGGTCATGCCTGTGCGCAACGCGAGACCGGCCTCCACCTCGGCGTGGTTGACCTCGGTGCGCGTCTCGCCGTTCCCGTCCACGGTCCTCTTCAGGAAACGCCAGACGCTGGTGAGCTTGAGCACCCGGTCGTGACGTTCCATGTATCCGAGGAAACCGCCGCCTTCGCCCGGAGCGTCGAGCTGATAGGGGTCGCCGGTCATGATGAGGCGCGCGTTGCGCGCCTCGCACAGCCGTGCGATCGTCTCGAGATCGCGCGTGCTGGTCATGCTCGCCTCGTCGAGGATGACGATGCCGTCCTGCGGTATCTCGTTGGACGCCCTGTCCGCGTACAGTTCCGCCAGACGCCTCTTGTCGCTCGGGGAAAGTCCGCCGTCGTGTTCGGCCATTCCCTCGAGACGGCCGATGTTCCTGTCCCTGCGCTCCTTGCCGCCTCCGAGGTTGTCGTTGATGATCCCACGGTGCTGGTCGGGATCTGCAGGCTTTCCCCAAGTCCTCCGGCCGCTTTCGCGCTGGTGGCCATGCCGATGACCCTGCCCTGTCCGGCGAGCTGGTCGTAGGTCTGCTTCACAGCGCGCATGGTGGTGGTCTTGCCGGTGCCCGCAGGTCCGGTCAACGCCATGATCATGTCGTTGCCGGCGAGCAGCTCGACGGCGGCTTCGGACTGGTCCCCGGCCATGCCGTGCCCTTCCTCCGCCTCCATGTTCCGCGAATACTGGTCCACGAGGCCGCGCACCTGCCCACGGTCGGGACTCCAGTTCTCCTGTTTCCTGTCCATCATGTCGAACAGGTAGTGTTCGGCCTTGATGAGCTCCGGCGTGGCGTACAGGTCGTTGCGTGAATTGTCCATGACGGCGTATCCTTTGCCGTCGTCGATCCTCGGATCGTTCCTCATCCGCCCGTCCAGCTGGTAGCGGTGTGGAGTCAACGGCACCAGGCCGGAGACGACGCGGTCCACGACCGCGTCGGTGAACGCCTGCCGGGTGTCGGGGTCGCAGCGGACACGTCTTGTGAGCCTTTCCGCGGCGGCTTCGATCTGGAAACGGCTGATGGTCGTGGCGTTCGACTTGACCGCTTTCCTTGTCTCCTGCGACGCCTCCTCGATGAAGCGGTCCGCGTATTGCGACAGGTCCTGTCTGATGTCCTTGCCGTTGGCATAGTCGATGAGGTCGCCCTTCAGCAGCCATTCGAGTTTGTCCTGCAGTTCCGCGCATTCGGCGAGGGCGACGCCGTTGAAGGATTCAGGCTCATGTCCGACCGTGTCGGCCACGATCTGCTTCGGATCGTAGCCGAGTTCCTGAACCTGGCTGGTCCATTTCGAGATGAGCTCGTTCAATGACGGGACGTATTCGTCCTTGGCTTTTCGGGCCTGTTGGAATGCCTGTTCCCTGAGCTCCGCGTATTCCCTATACGATAGTTCGGCGTTCCCGTTTTCCTCGCGGCGTTCTGCGACGAGTTCGCTGAGGATGCGGTCGGTCTGCATGCTGCGCGTGCTGAACCTGTCTATGAGGTCTGCCGGCACGCCGACCGCGTCCATGACCACCGCCTTGGTGCCTTTCGACGGGTCCTCTCGTTCCTCGAAGTCGATTCCCATTCTTTCATGCAGCAGGTCGAGCAGCAGGTTCTGCTGTCTTTCGGAGCATTCGATGTGGCCACGGTATACGACGCTCCCGTCCAATGCGGCCCACCCGCCGTCCGCGCGCTGCACGATGTTGCTGACCACGACATGGGAATGCAGGTGCGGATCATGCTCTCGCGTGTCCCAATGGTCGAACCGGGCGGCGGTGATTCCTTTGACCTTTATCTGCGCGATGCCGCCTCGGCCGACCCTGGTCATGGCGATGTTGTCCTGCCACCATTCCATGGTCTGGTCGATGGATTCGTAGAAGCATTCCATGATCTGCCTGCGGGTCTCGTCGTCGCCGACTGCCCATAGGACGCTCACGCTTTTCGGCATGGTGAACGTCAGGTCGAACCCGCTGACGCTGTCCGAGCTGACGTTCCGGCTTTGCGACTGATTGTCCAGCGTCTTGCCGGTGTTGGGGTCCCGCAACTGGCTGTACAGTCTCGTCACCTGCTCCTTGGACGCCGTCTCGCCGGCCGTCACTCCCATCTGCTCGCATCCCCTTCCCAGCCAGACGCCGGGTTTGTTTCCGGGATGCGTGTAATAGTCCATGGCTCCGGTCGGATGGTCGTTGGCGACGGTCTTGAGCAGATAGTCGATGCCGCCGTTCGCCATCACCTTTCTAAGCTGTACTGGCATTTTCCCCTCCTTGGAAATGATGGACGGCATGGGCGTTCCCATCCCGATGGATGCGTCCGCCCATGCCGTCCGTTTATCGTTCTCGTCGGCTACTGCTGGTCGTTCGCTCCGGGGATTCCCGCCTGCTGTTCCGGCATGGCGGCCTCGATGTAGGGCTGTTGTTCCGGCCTGGTCGCGGCGTCGTTCCCCTCTGCCGGGTCCTGTCGGATCTCGAGGGGCTCCTCCACGATCCTGTCGTCCGGCTTCTCGTCGGTTTTACGGAAGCTGCGGCCCAACTCGTAGAGCACGTGCGTGACCGGTTTGATGCCCTCCGCTTCCAGCATGTTGATGGTCAGTCCGCTGTCGAGGAGCTTCTGGTACTCGTTCTGGTAGTCGCTGGCGGCCTTCGCTAGGCTACGTCGGCATTTGTCGGCTCCCTTGCGTCCGGCCGTGATGGCGTCGACCTTCTTCTGCAGTTCCTCGAGTTGCTCTGTCAGGCTCTTGGCCATGTCGTGTTCCTTTCCTTGTCTGGTCTTTTTCCCGTTCCTTGTCCATGCGGACTGCGGAACGGTCATTGCCTCATGCGCCGTTCGTCCGCGCCGCTGATATTCCCGCCGGTCCCGGCGTCCAGTTCGGCTCGGCGGCGCCTGGCCTCCTTGCGGTACCATTCGAGTTCCACGGCGTCGTACGGCATCTCCTCGCCGTCGTGGTCCTCGCGGTACGCCTGGCTGATGATCGAGATGTTGTATTGCGCCCATTCCTCGGGATGGGTCCTCCACCATTCGTCCATGTCCCGCCACTTACGTCTCTCCGCGGCTCCGGCCCCGTCCACGTCTCCCTCGGCGATGGCCCGGTTGTACTCCTCGTCAGCCTGGGCGAGCTTCCGCTTGAGTTCGGCCCGGTCGGCCGGCATGGTCGGGTCTCCGTCCGGCCTCCAATCGGCGATGACTCCCATGGCCCACGAGTAGTCCTCGCGCTCGTCCCAATGCGGGCTGGACGGGTTGAGGACCATGATCTCCTTGTCCAGCATGAGATGGACCTGGTCCACGAACCTGCCGAACATCTCATGCTCCCTCCGCCGCGCCTCGTCCACCTTGCCGAACTCCTGCTCCACGATCAGCAGCTTCGCCTCCGCATGGGCGAGCAGGTCCGCGGTACGCGCCTGCGCGGCCGACGCCTCCGTCACCCTCTCCTCCTGTCTGAGCTTCCTGCGCATCTCGTTCCACTTCCAGTAGCACGGTCCTTTACGGTCGCAGTATTCCCTTTTCTCCCTCGCGCTCTTCACCTCGAAGACCCTGCCGCAGATCACGCAACGCCTCTCCCGCGAGACGGTCTTTTCCCCCGCCATGCATCCTCCTTGCCCTATGGCGCGCGGTCAAAACCACGCGAAAAAGCATGCCCCGGAAAACCAAAAAACTTATATAAGCCATCCGCATGTGAAACATTTCACTTAAATCGTTGGAATTCCGCCGTTCAGGCGGCAAAACACCACTCGTGGTGCAAGATGTCCGTAAATCTTGGATTTACGTCTTTTGCTGTGGTTTTTGTTTTCTGCTGGTGATTTTTGCTGGTGGTTTCTGTCTGTTGTGCTGCTGTGTGTTCTTGCTGGTCTGTCTTGCTTTTTGTCTGGTCTTGTGGTGGTTTCTGTTTGGGGTTTCTTCTTTTTGGTGCTGGTGTGTTGATTGTTTTTGGGTGGTTCTTTTTTGAGGTGTTGTGCGTCTTGTCGGACGTGTTTTTGCTTCTCGATGGTTCTCGCTTGATTGGAGGATGTTTCCTTCCGTCCGTTTTCTGAAAAGAAATCGGCGGGAACCCCGGATGGAGGATTCCCGCCGATTGTCTATTCAGGGTCGGCGCAGTCAGTCTATTTCCGGCCCCGCGGCCATGGCTGCCGTGGCGTCGATGTTCTGCCAAGGATTGGCGCCGTCCATTGTCTCCGATGCTTCCTCCTGTCCTGTCCACGGATCTGTGTCCGCTCCATCGACTTCCACCCTGGTATCGGTGAAAGAGCCGTGCGCGCCATTGGCCTCAAGGGTTTCTTGGATGCGCTGTCCGCTGTCCGCCTCGTCTCCGATGGCCTCCGTGGTCCTGACGGTGAGCGTCGGCCGGTCGAAGCCGATGACCATGCCGCCGCCGATGTCGCGTGGCACATTCGCGGCATGGTCGAACGTGGTGATCGCACCGACTTTGGATTCGCCCAGTCCGTATTCGCCGTAGGCGTCGAGCCTGCCGTCGGCCATCATCACGGCCGAGATGTCCGGCGTCTTGAACGCCTCCTTCCGGATATCGTTCATCTGACATTGGCGGTCCGCTTCCAAGGTGCTTTCATCCACGGCGACGGGATAATCCATAATCGCTTTCTCGACCGTCGTCGGATTCCATGGGTCGATTCTCCGCAATGTGCCCCGCTCGTCGTCGGCCACTTCATAGCCGAAGGCGTTCAGAGTGTCCTCCACGGCTTTGGGAAGGTTCTCCTCGTCGACGTTTTTGAGGGTGGCGGCCACTCCGATCGTCTCGCCGTTCTCGTCCGTCAGCTCCACCGTGTATTCGGACCGGGCGAACTGCGACAGCACGGCGTCCTTCAGCTGGTCGGCAACGCTTCTGGGCGGCTGGTCCATCTCGGCGAACCTCTCGCCGCCGATTACGTTCTCGACGTCTTCGATGGTGTGGTCCTCCATCTTCGACAGTTCGTCCATCAGGTATTCGGTGGCCGGCGTCGTGTCGAAGAACCGCGCGTCGAAGATGATTTCTTTGATGTCTTCGGGAGTGGCGTCGCACACCTTGGGCAGTTCGTCCATGAGATACTCGTCCAACGCCGCGCCATCCAGTTTCTGCTTTTCGGCCTGGTCGAAGACCATGCCGATCGCATCCTTGACATCGGCCCTTCCGACCTCATTCACTTCCACGCCGGCCGCGTTGTAAACGCTTGTCGGATTGTCCTCGATGGTGTCCGTGTCAAGCATGATTCGCGGACGTCTGCTCATCGCCTGCCAGGCGGGACGTTTATCCATTGCCATGATGCTCCTTTCGTTTTTCAAATGCATCACTGGGACATGTCCCCTGGCCTTGCCGGACTCATATCAGAAAAACGCCCTCCCCGGAAAACGGGAAGGGCGTTCTGTCGTATCCGATGCGTCAGATCATCGGCTCCATGGGATGCGCGAAACCATTGTCCGGTTCCGCATGTCCGGCACCGGCCGTGAATTCCGCTGTCATCCCCACCGGCGACACATCGGCCTGCATCGGCTGGCTCGCGTTCTTGGTGATTTGGACCGTGGCGTATCGGACCGATGCTCCAAGGTCGTCGACGTTGAGCTCGTAGATGCTGCGTCGGTCTCCGGCCTCGGTCTGATAATCCCTTTGGATATACCGTCCGGTCGCCACGATTCTGGTGCCTTTCCTCATGCCCGACGCGACCATGTGGTCCGCCAGCGCGCCATAGGCCACGCATCGGATGTACGTGGTCTCCCCGTCCTCCCATCTGCCGTTCTTGTCCGTGACGCTGGTCTGGGCGACGCGGAAGCTGACGACGGTTTTCCCTCCCGCAGTGCGTTTGGGTTCGAGGTCCGCGGTGATGTTGCCCATGATCGACATGGGGATCTGGTTGATGGTCGCCATGATGTTTCCTCCTTCGTGGATGTTGCTCGCACCTATGCATGTTCCCGTCATATGCCTGCCGATATCAGACTGCCCTTTTAGAATGGCCTCCATTGCCCAGAGCATTTCGCTCACCTTCCGGCGCCGGCAGCGGTCATGTCAGGCTTCCTCCTCGCGCCACTTTCCCCGTCTGGTGGCCTCATTGCAAAGCGCCCGGTAGATCATCTGCTCCTGGATCGCGTCCGACAGCGCGCGATGCTCCTCGACGTCTCCGATGTGGTAGTCGACGATGAGGTCCGCGACGCGGTGGTGACGTTTCTGCGGGTTGAGTTCCCAGCTCATCTCCTTCGTGCAGGCCCACTTGCAGTCGAACACTGGCGAGGTCGGATCGTAAACGCGTTCGGCCGCGTCAAGGAAACCGACATCGAATTGGGCGTTGTGCGCGATGATGGTCAGCGGCTCCCCCGCCGGCCAGACCTGGTCGATCCACTGGTGGAAGCGCATCATCGCCGCGCCTGCGGTCGGCATGCCCTGGAGCATGTGGTCGGTGATGCCGGTGAGGTTCGTGATGAATTCCGTCAATGGCTGCTGCGGGTCGATCAGCTGCTCGAACTTCGGCCGGCTGTTCTCGTTTCCGGGTTGCACGAACAGGGCGCCGATTTCGATGAGCGTGGCTCCTTCCTCGGGATTAAGTCCGGTGGTTTCCGTGTCGAGCATGATGTACGTGTCGAGCGGCTTGTCGAGTGGTTCGATGCGGCGTGGATTGTCGCGGCGGATGTAACGGTCCCAATACATGAGGTTTCCTTTCGATTGGGGTTTCGGCTGGCCTGATGCCTTGCCGACAACCCAATTATATCACAGTATTGTGATATTTTTTGGTTGTTTGCTACTTTTCCAGGGTCCAGTTGCCGGCCTGTCCGGTTTCCTTGAGACCGATCGCCTGGCGCGCCCCGTCCTGTCTTCCGTGCCGGTAGGCGGCTTGGCTGGGTCTTGTGGCTTTGGAGAGTTTCGGCTTGTCGGAGATGAATGTGACGTGGGTTTCGACCCATCGGTCGACCTGGCTGCCGCGCACGGTGATGAGTTCCCTGCCGGTGCCGTCCGATTCCATCTCACGTCGAAGGATCTCGTATCTGCGGGCGATCTCTTCCTGGAAACCACGATAGTAGCCGTTCCTCCATGCCGCGTTGGCTTTCGCACGGGGTGTGGTCCTGGCCCTTTCGCGCCACATGGCGGCGCGGCTGGTTTCCATGGCGGTCCAGATGGATTCGGTCTTGTCGACGTCAACGCGGGCGCCGTAGATCCAGACAGTGCTGACGACGTCGCGGCCGTTTCCGGCCCTGCGGCATTCGTAGGCCGCCCTGCACCGGTTTCCGTGGGCCACGATGTTCGCGAGTTGTGCCATGTACCGGTTGCATGGATTGGTTTCCAATCGTATCCTCCGTTCGATGATCTCGACATCGTCGTGGTCCTCTTCGAGCTGCCATTCCTCGATGGCGTGCCGGTCCATGAGCCTTTGGGCCTGTTCGAGGGCTATGCGCTGCTCGTTGTCGGAGGCGGCCGGATCGTTGGCTATCGCCAGGAGCCGGCGGACGCGTTCCATGACACGTTCCGTGTCCATATGATTCCTTTCGGTTTCGGGTTGGGCCGGAGGATGGATGGGCATCCTCCGGCCGGCCGGGTCAGTAGTGGCGGAGAGCGAGGTCAGTCGAGTCAATGAAGTCGAGCATCGCCTGCTCGTATGACGGGAGGGGCTTCCCCTGGTTGCCGTCCGTGTCCGTCCATTGCCACCAGCGCAGGCCGTCCCCGTCCGTCCGGCGGGTGAGCGTGCCGATCTTCCTCGCGTCCGGCTTCTCGCCCATCATGATCGCGTCCTCCGCATAGTCCGGACCGCCCTGTACGTCCCAGCGGCACCAGACGGGCTCGCCGTCGGGTGCGTGGCGCGGGTAGTCGAATTGCTCCGGCAGTCCGCCTCGCCGCAGCTCCTCGTCCATGGCCATCCTGATTTCATGCCGGTCCATTCGATCGTTCTGGTCCCGCCCAAGGAACCAGCCCCGAATGTATCGGTCTCGTTCCTCGTCCATGGGCCACATCCAGGTCTGTCCGGTGCGCTTGTCGCGTGCGACTCCCATCTCGCCGTATCCGCTGTCGAACGTCTCGTATGCGATACCAGAATTGGCCGGTCGGTGCTGACGCAGAGGAGCGTTCTCCCTTTCGTGTAGGAGGGCGCGGATCAGTTCGCTCGTGCTGGGCACGGGCGCCCAGCCGCGGCGGATCGAGTATAGGTCGAGCCAGCCGGCGATGTCGGACTTGGGGAACACCGGCTGCAGTCTAGTCGCGATGTCGCGGTCGGCCAGCGTTTCGTCGAAGGGCACGCCGATCGCGTCGGTCCAGGATCCCAGTTCGTTCTCGTCCCATTGGTGGGTTCGGCCCCACTCGTAGCGGGCAAGGTAGGAGAGGTCGACGTTCAGCCGCTTGATGAACAGTTCGTTGCCACGGATCCGGGTCTTCCTTCCGATCGAGTTCCGCGCGTAGTTGGAAGGTATCTCCACATCCATGGTGTCGCCGTTCGCGTATTCGGCGTGGGCGACGCACGGCTCCGCGCCCTTGTCCAGCATGGAGAAGACCTCCCGCAAGTTCCTGATGGTAGCTCGTGGCGCGACCGCGCATGGGTGGCGGTTTCCGGTTTCGCTGTCGATGATGTAGTACATTTTGATTCCCTTTCACTGTGGGGGTGCCGGCTGGCCCGTGCCTTGCCGACACTCCAAGTATATCACACGTATGTGATATTTTGCAAGTGTGTTCCTGTTCTTTCGATGTTCGATCGTCCGCCTGTCCGGCGTCCGTCATTATTGGAGGTGGCCTATTCTTCCTCGGCGATTCCGGGCTCGTCCGGATTGGCGAGGGCTTTCAGGGTTTTCCCTCTCCGGTCGGCTCCGAACGCCCTGCGGGCCCAGAGTGACAGCCAGTCCGCGTCCTCGTCGCGGAGCGCGCAATGGTGGGCGGCGCGTTCGAGGTCTGCAACGTCGGCCTGCTCGAGCGTTCGGAGCGCGTCGGGCTGCATGGAGTTCCAGGACTCCAGGCTTTCGTGGAATTCCACCACGTCGCAGGCGGCGTTCAACGCCATGCCGCATTCCTTGAGCTGTCGGCGGGTCATTCCGCCTTCGATGCTCCAGTCCCGGATGCTGGCCGGATCGTTCATTTCGACGAACCATTCGATGAGCTCGTCTTGGACCATATGCTCTTCGATGCGTTCCAGTTCTTCCAGGAACACGTCCCAATCGTGCTGTTCGAGCCAGGCGGCGGACCGCTCGCCATCCAGTGCGGCGCTCATCTTGTCGTACCAGCCCTTTCCCGATTTCTCGAGCAGGTTTGCGAACTGCTCCCGTGGCGACGCCCATCCCTGTCCGTCCGGGTCGTCGGGCAGGACGGCCGAGGCGAGGTCGTTGTCGGCGATGTCGTTCCACGCCTGAAGGCAGCGCGCGGGCAGCTCGGACAGCGGGAAGACGAGCTCGCGCTCGTTGGCGGCCTCGAGGCAGTGGCTTTCGTTGGGCCAGACGTGGCGGCGGGTCTTGGTGAAGGTGATCGTGGGTCTCATTGTCGTTTCTCCTTGGTTTGCCATCTGGTCTTCGCCGTTTTCAGAGGGATGCGCATGAGGCGAGGAATCCGAACGTGCCGGCCAGACCGAGGATCGCGCACATCATGGCCACGTCGCGGGTTTTGGCGGCGGCCACGAACGCGAAGGACAGGATGGCTCCCGCGAGGAAAAGCACGCATGCGATGACGGTGGGCGTGGGCATTCTTCCGGTTTCCTTTCTGGAATCAGTTGATGGCGAGGTTGATGGTGACGGTCGGGCTGTCGATGCTGGGGATGCCGTCCACCGGCCAGTCGACGCCGGCCTTGCGGAGGATTTCGTTGACGCAGATGCTGTTGGCGGCGACCAGCTCCCACTGCCAGCATTGCGGGTTGCACATGCCGTAGCAGCGGTCCCACATCGGATATCCGAGATCGTTGACGGCCGGCCCGTCGCCGTTGAGCAGGTCGCGCAAGGCGATTGCGGCGCCTCTCTTGTCCTGCTCGAGGATGATGGACTTGCGCCATGTCATGCCGGTGACCCATCCGCCGCCGTCCACGATGTCGGCCTGCTTTCCGATCGTGACCGTGATTCTGTAGTTGCACATTTTTCCGTTCCTCCCGAATCTGATATGCCTTGGATTTTTTCTTTTGGACCGTTTGGTCGAGCGATAGCGTTAGCCGTCGGAACGTCCGCGAGCACGCCGGACCCTCGGGGTCCGGACTGCGTGGCGCGGATGCGGAGGCGGTTACGATTATTCGGCGTAGCCGAACGGTCCAAAAGAAAACCGAAGGACGGCGGCGCGGCCGCGCGCCGCTCCGTTGAGCGTCCCGCGCATGCTCCGTCATGGGCGGGACGTCCCGCGAAGGTCCGGAAACATCGGGTTTCCGGCCGTGGGGAGGTTCCGGAGGGCGGCGGAACGCCCTCCGGCCCGCCGACGCGGGGCCCGTGGTCTCCTCCTACATGGGACGGCGGCTTATATCGCCGCCGTCCGTCGTGGGGTCAGGCCCTGCCGATGATGACGCGCGGCTCCGGCGTGCCGTAACGGAACCGGCGTATCGCCTTACGTATGGGAATCGAGAGGTAGTACGCTCCGGACAGCGAGGCGATGGCCGCGACTTCGATGGCCGCTCCCACGAACTCGGGGTCGGCGAGTATTTCGTTGAATGCTTCGAACATGGTTCTTTCCCTTTCACTGTGGGGTTTCGGCTGGCCTATGCCTTGCCGACACCACCATTATATCACACTATTGTGATATTCTTGGTTTTCTTTCAGCGGTTCCCGCGTTTTTTCGCGGGCGTGGGCATGCCGTATACCTTGCGGATTCGCGGGCCGAGGGGACGGCTTGCCCTGAGCAGTCTCCGCATGTCGTCCTGTCCGATGGTCCGGTCCGCGCGAGGGGCGTCTTTGAGCTCGCGGAAGGTGCAGGTGTTGACCCCGTCGTGGTGGACGCCGCTGTAACGCAGGTCGTCGTGCTCGTCGATGCCCCACGTCTCGTATTCCATGCCGTTCCATGGGCTGTCGGCGATGATGTCCCCGATGTTGTCGAAAGCCACGATGCTGGCGATGGTTCGCGTGCCGTCCCAGAGTCCGGCCTTGCCGAGGATGATGACGGGATGGTCGAGGCCGAGGCCGGAGAGGTTCATGCGCTCGTCCATGCGGTATTCCGCATTGAGGTCGTCCGCTTCGGCGCGGATTCTCGTGTCGGAGGCGTCGATGCTCCTGATGGCGTCCGAGAGGCGCCGCGGGGTCGGGATCTCGTATTCGTCCACGACGGCCTCCCACGCCTTTTCGAGGATGAGCCCGGTGCCGTATTCCGTTTCGTCGACCGTTCCCCTCGGGTTTTCGGCCATGGCGGCGGCGAGAGCCAGGGCATCCTGCCTCCAGTCCTCGATGATGGCGTCGATTTGACCGGTGTCGTTGGTCCAGATGATGTTCTCCATATTGCGCTCCTTGAATGAACCGGTCCCTGAATTTTTTCTTTTGGACCGTTTGGTCGAGCGAAGCGTTAGCCGCCGTAGCGTCCGCGAGCACGCCGGACCCTTGGGGTCCGGACTGCGTGGCGCGGGCGTGGAGGCGGTTACGATCCTTGCCGCAGGCAAACGGTCCAAAGGAAAAAAGAAGGATGGCGGCGCCCGGGGCGCCGCTCCGTTTCCCGGCCCCGCCGCACAGGGCATGGCGGGGCATGGTCCGTTGTCGGACTTGTCCCGAAGCGTCAGCGGAGGGTCCATCTCCCCCGGCGCGGGCGCGGTTCCCGCCGCGCGTGCGCCGCCTGGGTGGGCTCCGGCGGCCTTGGGGCCGGTCCGTCCGCAGGGGTTCGACGCCCCTGCGGCGGATTCTTGTCAGCGTTTCAAGTCGCGTAGGCTTTCCACTCCGATGATTTCGACGCCGTCCGGTCTCCCGGCCCGGACGAGGTCCGCGGCGGGAAGGATGACGCGTTGGATGCCCTGCTCCCGCGCGTGCCCGATGAGGGCCGTCAGGTCCACATCCCCGTCAAACGGCGGAACGGTCCCGTCCGCGTTCACGCCGCCGAGGATGACGGTGTAGGGCGGCCGTTCGACGGCTTGAATGGCTCCCTCGGCGGCGAGGATGCTGGCCGCCACGGCGGCGGCGCACATCGAAGGCCGTTTCGGCCATGTGGGGTGCATGAAGTTCGCGGTCGTCCTGCCTTCCGGCCATGCGTATCCCGCCGCCTCGCACGCCGCCTTGATGCGGCGGCGGACATGAAGGTCCTCGTCGTAGATGCCGATGAGCGAAAGGTACGACATCGGACTGTCCGAGATGAACGTCTCGATTCGCATGACGTACGGATCCGCCGTTTTGCTCAGGTCCATGGAGAACGCCGCCGCGTATTTCCTCTCCTGATAGATGGGCGAGTCTCCCCCTATATGCCTCTGGTATTCCCGCATCTTCGGATGGGCCGTCTCGTTCATGATGTCGCTCCTTGGTCTTGTGGGATCGCTCCCGGAAATTTTTTCTTTGCGACCGTTTGGTCAAGCGAAGCGTTAGCGGCCGGAGCGTCCGCGAGCACGCCGGACGTAGCCCGGCATCGCGTGGCGCGGACAATCCGGCCGCTATGATCCAAAGGCTTCAGCCGAACGGCCGCAAAGAAATGCTTCCGATGGCGGCGCGTCTTAGCGCCGCTCCGTTTCCCGGCCCCGCCGCACCGGGCATGGCGGGGCATGGTCCGTTGTCGGGATCGTCCCGAAGCGTCAGCGGAGGGTCCGTCTCCCCCGGCGCGGGACGTGCCGGGCCGGGCGGGCTCCGGCGGCTTCAGGGGCCGTCGAACGTCGTCAAAGGGGTGGAACCTCTTGACGACGTCCGTTGACGTCAGTCTTTCATCGCATGCAGCATCTCGCGGTACATCCCGCGTTCCCACGCGTTCCTGGCTTCCCGTTCGACGCCATCCGATTCGAGACGGTTGACGCCTTCCACTATGGATTCCTCGAACAGGTCGAACAGCGACGGGACGTATGGGCGCGTTTCCGCCTCCGCTATGGTCCTCGCGTCCCGTTCGACCTGCCCGCCTTCCGGGTCGATGCCGCGCACGCGCATGTTCCTTTCGAGTTGCCGGCGGAAGCCGGCGAGCATCGACGCTCCACGCAGTTCGTCGAACGTGATGCCGGCATCCACGCCGGGCACGCTTCCGTCACGTTCCCACCAGATGGGCGTGTTGGACCAGATGGTCTTGATGGATTCGATGATTGATTCGAAGTTCGGATAATCGTTTCCATCGTCCGGGTCGAATCGACGCATATCGTCCCCGCCTTTGAAGATGGTGAGGAAGTAGTCGGCGTAGCCGTCCTCGCGTTCTTTCGGAGTGCTTGCGACGATATGCGCGTAGTGCATGAGTCGGCCGTATTCGTCGAACGTGTAGAGGGTGATGCCGTGTCCCGCTTCGAGGGCGTCGGTTTCGGTCTTCAGATTAAGGGTTTCGATGCGTTCCATTTCCAGGTTCCTTTCTTCATCCGGATAGATGGGGCCGTCATGGTTGAACGGCCCCCGGTGATGGTTCAGGCCTGTGCCTGTTGTCCCGCCCACGGGTCCTGTTCCGGGACCGCGTTGGTGTATTGCGGCAGGATGGTGGAATTGGATTGCTGGCGATTGGCACGACGCTGGTTGACGAGCTGGTTGGGGATGATGCGCGTGCCGTTGATGACGGACGTGGCCTGTGGGGTGCCGTCGCGGTCGATCCACGTGTTGGGACGGTCGGACAGTTCGCCCCATGCGACCACGGCGGTTCCCTTGGCGAACACGTCGGCTTGCTGCTGGATGGTCTGCGCGTAGCGTTCCGCGGCCAGTCCGTAGAAGTTCACGTCCACGGCGGTGGTGCGTCCGTCCTCCCACTGGTTCGTCTGCGGGTTGAGTTTGCGGTCGGTGTGCATGATGCGGAACACGATGCGTGCCACGTACTGTCCCTTGGGGAAGTACTTCGGCTCCTGAGCGAGGTTGCCTTCGACGATGTTGGTGGTCTTGATGGCGGTCATGATGTTGCTCCTTGGGTCTTGTGTGGGATTGCTCCCGAAAATTTTTTCCTTGTGACCGTTTGGTCAAGCGAAGCGTTAGCCGTCGGAGCGTCCGCGAGCACGCCGGACGAAGTCCGGACTGCGTGGCGCGGACGTGGAGACGGTTATGATCCAAAGGCTTTAGCCGAACGGTCACGAGGAAATGCTTTCGGCGGCGGCGCTTGTGCGCCGCTCCGTTTCCCGGCCCCGCCGCACCAGGCATGGCGGGGCATGTTCCGTTGTCGGGCTTGCCCCGAAGCGAAGCGAAGGGTCCGTTGTTCTCGGCGCGGGCGCGGTTTCTGCCGCGCGTGCGCCGCCTGGGTGGGCTCCGGCGGCTTTGGGGCCGACCGCCAGTCGAGGGCGGTGAGCAGCAGCCCGTCGATGGTCTCCCTTCCCGTGCCGCAGGCATCCAGCCATGGGGCCAGTTCCTCTTCGGAGTGTGCGTGGTCGGTCAGCTCATAGATGGGGTTCATGATGTCGTCCTCTCCTTCGTCAGTCGTTGTGGTCCTCATGGCATCCGTACGCTGCTTCGGCCATGTCCATGGGGAAGGCGAACTCGAACGACGAAAGCCGGAGGTACGCGCGTCCGTCATCGAAATGATGCACGCGGTGGGCTTCCTCGTCTCCGGAGAAACGGCCCTCCCCCGCCACCATGGGATAGGCGCGGCATCCGCCCATGTCGTTCGGACTGCCGGCATAGGTCTTGCGCAATGGCCGGATGTACGCGGTCTTGCCGCTCGGGGTGACGCGCGTGACCTCGTAATAGTCGTTGATGGACATGTCGCTGCCCCAACCGCAATGCAGTATGTCGCCCGCGGTCAGTGTCTCCCGCTTGGTCATGGTGTCCATGGTGTGCCTCCTTGAATGAACCGGTCCCTGGATTTTTTCTTTTGGACCGTTTGGTCGAGCGAAGCGTTAGCCGCCGTAGCGTCCGCGA